>ERZ773193.4401-NODE-4401-length-11366-cov-2.877199_pt1 | contig 11366 bp, 9 predicted proteins | sample MGYA00511110_ERZ773193 | MGnify/ENA primary metagenome ERZ773193 (study PRJEB29015, sample SAMEA2737784) | human gut metagenome | biome: human gut; feature: human-associated habitat; material: faeces | place: China | collected 2012 ...
TTCTACCATAGGGCAGATTACATAGCACTGCCGTCCTTCTGCGATCTGCTTTTTCATGAAGTTGTAGGCCGTGTTGCGGTATCCGGTATCCACCACGCAGTTTTTGATCGGAAGACGATTTGCAGGAAGTTCATCGATCACCGAGATGTCCAGATCTCCGTATAAAATGATGGCAAGTGTTCGCGGAATCGGTGTCGCACTCATGACTAACACGTGCGGCTCCCCACCTTTTAACGCAAATGTTTCTCTCTGCTTTACTCCAAATCTATGCTGCTCATCGGTTATAACAAGTCCCAGATTATCATAACTTACGGCCCCCTGGATCAGCGCATGTGTTCCGATGATGATTTTCGCCAGACCGCACTCGATACGGTCATATGCCCGCCGTTTTTCTTTTGCTGTCATAGATCCCGTCAGAAGTTCTACCTTGATTGGAATATCATACTCTTCGAACATCTTCGTAATATTCTCATAATGCTGTCTTGCAAGCACTTCTGTCGGTGCCATCATTGCTCCCTGACAGCCATTGAATGCCGCATTCATCAGTGCAAGCACTGCAACGATCGTCTTACCGGAGCCCACATCTCCCTGCACCAGCCTTGACATCGTCTTCTCCGAACCGAGATCTTTTTCAATCTCTTTCCAGACCTTTGTCTGTGCGCCGGTCAGTTCAAACGGCAGACTCTTCAGAAATGTCTCTACCTCCGGGCGTGGCTGCATCGGATAATTGTTTTCCAGACGTTCATTTTTCTCCTTTAATCTCCTGATCGACAGAATAAACTCTAAGAATTCCTCGAACACCAGACGTTCTCTCGCATGATAAAAGACTTCTTTATCTTCGGGAAAATGGATTCCTCTCACAGCATAGTTATATTCCGCCAGACCATATTTCAAACGCAGGGAATCCGGAAGGATCTCTCTGGTAAGATCCAGGCCGTCCAGAGCCTGTTTCATAGCCTTCATGACCATGTTGTTGGATAGTCCAGAGGTCAGACCATAGACCGGCTGTAATGTATGCAGTTTCTCTTCGTATTTTGCAGATGGGTAGAAGATCTCCGGATGCTCCATAACCAGATCACCCGTTTTCTTGCGAACGACTCTTCCACGCAGGGTGATCACACCTCCGCCGGATAACGTATTCCGCAAGAATGGCATACGAAACCAGATTACCTTTAATATTCCGGTAATATCTTTTACATACAGCGTTGTCACCTGCATCCGGCTGCTTCCGGATACCTGCACACGACCGTAGATTGCGCCTGTAACGGTCTGGATCTTGTCTTCTTCCAGTTCACTGACAGGCACCGCTTCCTCGTACACATCATATCCATGCGGATAATAACGGATCAGATCACCTACCGTATGTATATTGATCTTTTCGAAGAGCTTTTTCGTCTTCTCTCCGATTCCTTTCAAATCTCCGATATCTGTCTTTTCTATCATACGATGCTTCCTTCCCTCCATCCTGTAAATCCAATCTCTTCATCACAAAACTCATCCGGATACAAAGAACCGGATCTATATACCAGGAGCTTCTCTCACTCTGGATATACAGATCCGGTTCTGTATATAATTCTATACTTTATCTCTTACTCTACAGCAAGCACATAGTAATAGATCGGCTGTCCGCCAAACTGAATATCCACATCTACATCTGGATACAGTTCTTCGATCTCTCCTGCGAATTTCTCCGCCTCTTCTTCTGATACTTCCTCTCCGTAATAGATACTGATCAGTTCGGAATCTTCATCTACCAGATTCGCGATCAGTTCTTTTGTAGTCTCTTCCAGATCTTTTCCTACCGCAAGGATTCCACTGTCACCGATACCCATGATATCTCCTTCATGGATCTCTTTGTCATCAATATGTGTATCTCTTACCGCATACGTCATCTGACCGGTCTTTACATTCTTGATCTCTTCCAACATAGCCTCTTCATTTGTCTTGGCATCTGCGTCCGGCATAAAGTTAATGATCGCTGTAATTCCCTGTGGTACAGTTTTAGTAGGGATTACGATGATCTCTTTATCTTCTACCAATGATTTTGCCTGGTTTGCTGCCAGAATAATGTTCTTGTTGTTCGGAAGGATAAATACCATATCTGCATTTACCTGATCGATAGCATTCAGCATGTCCTCTGTACTTGGATTCATGGTCTGTCCGCCTTCGATGATATAATCTGCACCCAGTTCTTTGAATATCTCATTCATACCGGCTCCGATGGAAACGGTAATGAATCCCATTGCCTTTCTCGGCTCTGCTGTCTTCTTTTCTTCGTATGCAGCTTCTTCTTTTGCCTGTTCTTCTGCAAGCTTCTCCGCATCACGGATCAGTTTTTCCTGATGTTCTTCACGCATATTATCGATCTTCATCTTAGAAAGCTGTCCATAAGTCAGCGCTTTCTGGATCGCAAGTCCCGGATCATTGGTGTGTACGTGGATCTTCACGACATCATCATCCGCAACACATACGATGGAATCTCCGATCGAGCTTAAGAATTTCTTGAATTCATGTTCATCTTCTTCGGTAAATTCTTTTTCTGTCAGAATGATAAATTCTGTACAATATCCAAATTTAATATCTGCCGTATCTTCTGCATTCACCTTATTCACGGTAACACTTGTACTTGGTTTGATCGAACTGTAATCAATCTCTTTACCAAGGAATGCATCATATCCGCCTTTAATCACTTCCAGAAGTCCCTGTCCGCCGGAATCTACCACACCTGCTTCTTTTAATACCGGAAGCATCTCTGGTGTCTTATTCAGCACTTCCTCTGCATATTCGATCACAGCCGGGATGAATACTTCCAGATCATCTGTCTCTTCAGCCATCTCTGCTGCCTTTGTCGCAATTCCGCTGGCAACAGTAAGGATGGTTCCTTCCTTCGGCTTCATAACAGCCTTGTAAGCAGTATCTCTTGCTCTCTGGCATGCCGCAGCAAGTGCAAGCACATCAATCTCTTTCTCTTCTTTGATCGCCTTTGTAAATCCTCTTAAAAGCTGAGATAAGATAACTCCTGAGTTACCTCTCGCCCCGCGCAGGGATCCGGAAGAGATTGCCTTTGCAAGATCCTTCATCTCCGGGTTATTTAATGCTGTTACTTCTTTTGCCGCTGACATGATCGTCATAGACATATTTGTACCTGTATCTCCATCTGGTACCGGGAATACATTCAATTCGTTGATATAGTCTTTCTTTGCTTCAATGTTCTGAGCACCTGCAAGAAACATCTTTGCAAGCACGTCCACATTAATCGTTTTCGTAGCCACTTCTTACGTTCCTCCTTAAAATCCACAAACTAATCAATGACTCTTACGCCTTCAATATAGACGTTGATCTTATCTACCTGCATACCGGAAAATTCTTCCACTCTGTACTTCACATCACTGATCAGATTATCTGTTACAGCGGAAATGCTTACACCGTATGCCACAATAATGTGGAAGTCAATACTGATATGATTATCATCACTTATATTTACATGGATTCCTCTTGTCAGGCTCTCCTTTTTCAGCAGATGAACCAGGCCATCTTTCATATTTACAGCTGCCATTCCAACAATACCAAAACATTCAACCGCCACTGTTCCTGCATATTTTGCAATTACTTCAGGATCAATGGTAATAATTCCCAAATCTGTACTCATACACCCTTTCATAGCAAAACCTCCACTTCTTTTATTATCTTCTATCTAAATCAAAACATAATATATTTTATTATACTCTGTTTTACCGCTAATTACAATAGTTCTTATTGCGCAAAAAAACTCAGATTCCACACATCGAAATCTGAGTTTCAATACATCTTATGCACGCTCAACTTTTCCTGATTTCAAACAAGAAGTACAAACATACATCTTCTTTGTAGCTCCGTTTTCGGTTTTCACGCGAACAGATTTTACATTTGATTTCCACATTTTTGGTGATTTTCTATGAGAGTGGCTGACATTGTTTCCAAAGTGAGCACCCTTTTCACAAATAGCACATTTTGCCATGACTGCACCTCCTAACGCTCATAATAAGTTCTTTGTCCGAACTCGCAACAATAGTTATTCTAGCAGACTGTTGCAAGAATTGCAAGAGTTATTTGATATTTTTTTGTTTACTTTTCGATTTTCAGCAACAAAACAGGCAATATCCCACTGCAACGCACAGGATCATACACAAAATCTGGCAGAACAAACCTGGTATGACCAGTGCCAGAAGCATTCCTGCCGCTATCCAGAACAATGCAAATCCTACGATTCTTTTCACAGACACACACCTGCTTTTTGTACATTATATGTACACTGCCACAAAAAATGTCTGCTATTTTTCTGCTTCGTCGAGGATCTTATTCACATCCTCTTCCGTAACGTTATCTTCTTTTCGGGATGTAAAACGATCCATCACATCCGGTACCATATCCAACAGCTTCGTGATCGTATCCTGATTCTTGATGTTCACAAGCTTGGTGTGACCATTCTGAATGACCAGCACCGCACTTGGTGTCATCTTCCCACCGATACCTCCGGCACCTTTTTCTTTCTTATCTGCGTTGAACGCACCTGCTCCTACCGCAAAGGATACATCCACCAGTGGTAAAATAATCGTATCGCCGATATGGATTGCTTCTCCTACTACCGTCTTGGATGATACCACTCCGTCCATACCATGGAACAGCGCTTCTACAGTCCCTTTGAAATTATTCTCAGCCATCTTCTTTCCTCCTTGCATTCTCTATATCTATAATTGAAACTTGCGGATATCATGATATGTCTTTCTGATCTCGCTGCACCACACCAGGTTCCACAGGAAGCAGACCAGCGGCATCATGCGGAATCCACCGCGAACTCTGACTTTCCCTTTCAGGATCCTTCTTTCAAAATCAGGTTCCACCAACAGATGATCTCCGATAAACGGATAGATCATACTTAATCCCGCCAGTGCCTGTCCTGTATGGTACGGATCTTCGAATCCAAATTGAACTTCACCTTTTATTACTTTCGGCTTCCAACGCTTTAACAGCTTGCCCGCCTCTTTTTTCACCTTCGAAAAAGCTTTCCTGTGCACCGGATCTTCTAATTCCTTCATAATTCTTTCTTTCTTATCCAATATGCTGTCCAGCTTTTCTTCTGCATGTCCAACCGTATGCTTTATCTTATCACAGAACTTTAAGATTGTACATTTTATCTTCGCAAATCTCCCAGCTTTTTCAGGAGTACTTTCCGGGATTTCTTCCACATTCTCCGGAAGCGTTTTACTGCTCTCCACAGTTCTTTTTTCTTCTTCAGGCTCTTCTTCCATTTCCGATAGTCTGCTACTGCTTTCCACTCTCTGTTCTTTCCGGTTTTCTTTCGAATCTGTATTCTCTTTTTCATGAGTTTCCTCCTTCTCAGATTCTATCTTCGCAGTTTCTCTTTTCTCAACGTCTGTTTTCACCGGACGATCTTCCGATTTTTTCTTCTCAGTATCTGTATGTCCGCTTTTCTGCGGTTCACTTCCGAAAGATTTCCACGCAATCCTTACCCGCCATTTTAACTCCTGCTCTTCAAATGACACATCGATCCGTATCAGGCGCAAGAGCCACGTCACGCGGCCGTATGCGCTGCTTTCCTTTATCTCTCCGGGCATTGACGCATCGAGCCGGTATCTCACCGGAACACACAAAAAGGTCACCAGAAACAGAAACAGCAGTCCGAGAATCACTGCAATTATGATCCCTATTATTTTTAAAATGATCAAAAGAATATGTAACACCATCTTATCTTCCCTGCTCTTTTTCTAATATATAAGACCGTATATCACATCCACCTGTCTGTTCATATACTTCCTGTACGATCTGTTCTACCAGTTCTACCGCTTCCTCATATCCTTTTGTAATTCCTACCACGAACAGATCCTGTTCCGGAAATGCAGGCTGCTTAAACTGGAGTGTCGGATAGATTTCCAGTTGATTCTTTTCACTGATTGCCAGCGTGATCACATGCACACTCGGCTGCAGTTTTCCGGATTCCAGCTTGCGGATGATTTTCTCTTTTTTCTTTTCCAGTCCTTCTGTCAGGTACAGATGCTTATAGTATCGCATATTTCCCGTCCTTCTATACTTCTAATAATACGAGTCAAAAATCTCTTTTGCAACATTTACCGCCTTTGCAGTTCCGTCCGAAGCTTCAATGATCACGCTTACAACCAGTTCCGGATCTTCCACATTCGACATACCGATGAACCAGGAGTGGTCTTTTTCTTTATCGGAACTATATTCTGCCGTACCGGTCTTTCCCGCTGCTGTGTAGCTCTGTCCGCTCAATACAGATGCGGTACCGTAATCTACTACGCTCTTCATGTATTCTTTGATCCGGGCAGCTTCTTCAGCTGTCATAAGCTGCTTATATTCTTTCTGATCAGTCTCTTTCATGACCGCTCCCGATGCATTTGTCACCTTGTCAACCAGATACGGCTTCATCAGCTTCCCGCCATTGGCGATAGCAGATGTGATCAGTGCCATATGATACGGGCTTACCTGCGTCTCCCCCTGTCCCATCGCCGTCATCATCTTTGTACCGTTTCCGGCAGAGCTATCCATCGTAAAGCTGCTCTTACTATACGGAAGATCCGAAGGCAGTTTTGAATCAAATAGAACTTCCTCTGCCGTCTTCTTAAATTTCACCGGATCCAGTGAAAGTCCTATATTCGAAAAAGATGTGTTGCACGAATATGCCAGACTTTCCTCCAGACTGACCTGCCCGTGGACATGTCCGTTATAGCAGTGAATCTTAATTCCACTGTTCTCGATCGAACCGGTACAATTATAAGAATAAGAGCTGTAATCCGGATTCTCCCTCATGAATTCCAGAAGTGTCACTACTTTGAACGTAGAACCCGGTGCATACTGCCCCTGTGTCGCACGATTCAACAGTACACTGTTTTCATCTGTACTCAGAGCGTTCCAGCTGGATTCTACCGTATTCGGGTCAAAGTCCGGCTTAGATACCATGGCAAGGATCTTTCCTGTCTTCGGCTCCATCACCACTACTGCACCTTTTTTCTCTCCCAGTGCCTGATATGCCGCTTCCTGAAGGTCTGCATCCAGTGTTGTCACAACCGTGTCTCCCATATTTTTTTTATCCTGGAATTCATTCTTCAACTTGATCAGAAAATTTTCATCCGAAGTCAGCAGGTCATAATTCTCCAGAGATTCGATCCCGGATTTGCCCTGTACGCTGTAACCGACCACATGTGCAAATACATTGCCATAAGGATACTCTCTTGTCTCGCTTCCGTCTGCTGCCGTATCGGTCTTCGCAAGCACGTTCCCGTTCCTATCCACAATTGTTCCCCGGGTCACCCTCTTTGCATTCGAATTCTGTCTGGCATTATAAGGACTTCTGATGATCTCCTGGCTTTTTTTCACCTGAAAATATCCGATATATCCCAGCAGTACCAGAAAAAGCGCTACGAATACATACGTAACTCTAGCGAACTCTTTGTTTCTTGCGCGCTTTGCCTTGAGCCGCTTCTTTTCGCGCTTTTTGGCTTCTTTTCGCTCTTTGCGGGTCATATTCTGCCTCTCGATATCCCGCCGCACTCTCCTGTCGGCTTCTCTTTGCTCGTAACCGTTCTTTCTTCCTTCTCTCAATATCCTCTTCCTCGTCTTCTCTTAAAATATACAGTCCCTGGATAATTGCAAACATGATCAGCGTACTGATCAGAGAACTTCCGCCATAGCTTACCAGCGGAAGTGTTACACCTGTTGACGGAATGAACTTTGTCGCTCCTCCGATCGTTAAAAACACCTGGAATATATAACAGGTACCAAGTCCCAGCGCTATCATCTTATAAAACAGATTATGCAGCTGCATTGCGATATTTAAGAACATCACATAACAGCTCACACAGATCAGTATCAGACACATCGCATAGATCAGCCCCATCTCTTCTGAAATTGCAGAAAAGATGAAGTCCTCTGCCGATACCGGAATCGTGTCCGGCTGTCCCTGATAAAGTCCCGCTCCGAACCATCCGCCAGTCCCGATGGCAAATAATGACTGTGCTACCTGATAACCGCCTTTATCATATGTTCCAAACGGGTCTCTCCATACATTTACACGCGTCTTAACGTGCGTAAACAGATGATACGCCACAACTGCTCCGGCACTTCCCGCACCAAGTCCTGCGAGAATATAAAGCGGCTGATGTGTCGCCACATATAACATGACCAGATATACGACGAAGATAATAAGCGCCGCACCAAGGTCCTTAGATGCCACAAGGATCAACACATGAAATGCTGCAACTGCCGTCGTCACCACAATATCTTTAAATTCTGTAGAACGCTTAAAACTCGATGCCACGAAGAACACAAAGACAATCTTCACAAGTTCTGATGGTTGGATGTTGATTCCGGCGACTGTAAAGCCAAGCATTGCACCATAAGACACCTTACCTACAACCACTACTACCGCCAGCGACACGATACCGATAATTCCGTAAAGAATTCTCCATTCCGGCAGAAAACGTGCTTTTCGAATAATGATCGGAATCACAAGGCAGAGCACAATTCCTGCTGCCGCGATCAGATACTGTTTCGCAGCCTTATCATAATTCAGTCTGGTGATCATGATAAAACCGATGCTGAGCAGCATACACATATTATTTACAACCAGACGTGATACTTTCGGATAAATAAAGCTATACAACAGGATCGTTCCTCCAAGAAGCGTCACCTGCATCAGATACAATGCCAGAATCTTTGTATCTTTTTTTTCCAGATACATCACAAGAAATGCCGTCAGATGCATCACAAACATCAGCACATTCTGCTTCCTGAGACAACGTTTCTTTTTATCCGGATCATAATATCCGAAGATACTGAAACACAGATACGTATACACTGTGATCATCAGTATCATCAGATATTTTGATAACTGTACAATTATGTTTACCAACTTTCCACCTACTTTACTCCTCTTTTAAAATGCCCTCTCGTATACTCCCGTATCTGAGGTTCCATCTTTTTTCCTTCTGTAAATGCATTCATATATATCTTACAGATTTCTCTTACCTGTTCTTTATTCTCAACTGTAAAATCCAGCCGTATCTGTGCAGGCATCAGCTTTCTGATCTCTTCCGCCTTATCCGCCAGGAACAACGGTGCTGAATTATACATTACATTATAACAGTCTCTGCAATAGCATCTGACTGTAAACTCCTTCTGATAACGGTCAGAAATCGTAAGTACTCCGCCTTTTCCGTCACAGGAAGCACTGGTCTTCTTTATACAGCCCGCACTGACCATCACCGGCTGGTATCCATATGCGATAAATGCCTGTTCTTCTATCCCAAGTTCTGCCAGCTCACGATCATTCAATTCCACCGGTGCTGTTCCCTGTCCGATCCCCAGATCCTTCAACTCTTCTTTTGCTTTTTGATTAAAAATGTAGAGATTATAATCACTGCGGATTTCTTTTTGGTATGCATGTTGTCTGAGCCACGCATAACTCTCCCAGTTGCGGATCAGTATACCATCATATTTTTCCTCGATTTTTGCATACATACGTTCATATCTGCGGATCGTACGTTCCCTGAAAATGTATGGCATCGCAAGGAAATACTGTACGCCGTTTTCACGTTCAAATTCTATCTCCTCATCCAGATACACACACCGTACTCCGCTGTTTACCGCTGCCTCAAGCTGTGCTTTTGACTGCACAGACGCAGATATACTGCATTCCTTTCCGGTGCTGTTCTTTTCCACGGTTTTTTTTATTTCTGTCTCACAATCCGTTTCTTCTCTCCGGTATTGCATCTGTATCTTCTCTGTCAGTTCTTTGATTCCTTCTCTTCGCAGTTCATTCAGCGCCTGCATCGGCAGGAACACATTTCCTTCTGTATGGATCTTCAGACGTTCAAACACAAACTCTGTATTACCGGTCTTTCTCATCTGTTTTTCAATTCTTTTCGGATCCAACGGCTGCTTTTGCGCTTCCTGAACTTCCTGACCGGTACATTCCACGGTAATATTGCCATACGATACTGTTAGTTTAGCACGCTTTCCGACAGAAAATGTTAAAATACCATTAATTTTTTCTTGTACTTTTATATCCTGCCACGGTTTTTCCTCAGTGTTGCCATCTTTGGCATTCTTCGGACGCTTCAATGATATCATATCTCTGCCGTTATGCTGATGATAGTAGCCCTCACAATAACCACGCCTCTGGTAAGCAGCAAGCAGTTCCCGTTTATCAGCCTCTGACACCCGGTATGCCGATCTGTCTTTTCCTTCTTTCTGAAGCTTAAGATAATGATCCGCATATTTCCGATACATCTTTACAACCGTATAGACATATTCCGGCTGCTTCATTCTTCCTTCTATCTTAAATGAATCAACCCCCGCATCGATCAGTTCCGGCAAAATGTCTATTGTACACAGATCCTTCAGACTCATCAGATCTGCCGGTTTCTTTCCATCTATCTGATAAGGAAGACGGCACGGCTGTGCGCACTGTCCTCTGTTGCCGCTCCGTCCGCCGATCATACTGCTCAGAAGGCACTGTCCGGAATAACAATAGCACAGTGCTCCATGTACAAAACATTCCATCTCCAGTCCCGTCTGTCTCTTCATATCACGGATTTCCCCGAGCGAAAGTTCTCTCGCCGGCACGACTCTCGTGATTCCGTATTGTTTTAAATGATCCGCTCCGAGCGTATTGGTAATGGTCATCTGTGTACTTGCATGTACCGGCATCTCTGGAAAATGCTCTCTGATATACTTTACCACACCGATATCCTGTACGATCACTCCATCCAGTCCCGCTCTGTAATACGGAAGCAGATATGCATACAATTCCTCCATCTCCCTGTCTTTCAGAAGTGTATTCACCGTCATATAAAGCTTCCGCCCATGAAGATGCGCATAGTCAATCGCTGACAGCATCTGCCCTGCATCCGCATTATCTGCATAGGCTCTTGCGCCGAACATCGGTCCGCCCATATACACAGCATCCGCGCCTGCCTTATAGGCCGCCTTCATCGTATCAAAAGAGCCTGCCGGTGCCAGTACCTCTATTTCTCTCATTCTCTATCTCCTGTCCTGCCGTGAAAAAAGAAAGGGCGCCGCAACTTATCACTACTGAATCCGTACAGCAACCCTTTTTACATCGTCAAGAAAGCCGATTAATCATTCTGGCGTTCGGCCTTCGCCTCAAGCTTTACAATCTGTTTCTGAAGTTCATTAATCTCGTCTTTCAGCTGATCAATCTTCTTCGTGGATTCATCCAACTGAATCTGTGCTGAGATCAATTCGTGCTTTAGATCATACTCAGCCTTATCCTTATCTTCCAGATCTGCTTCAAGCTCGCTGATTCGTTTTCTTGCTTTATAATA
>ERZ773193.4403-NODE-4403-length-11360-cov-8.391862_pt1 | contig 11360 bp, 10 predicted proteins | sample MGYA00511110_ERZ773193 | MGnify/ENA primary metagenome ERZ773193 (study PRJEB29015, sample SAMEA2737784) | human gut metagenome | biome: human gut; feature: human-associated habitat; material: faeces | place: China | collected 2012 ...
CCGTCTGCCATCGGCAGACGGAGCGTTTTTCACTTGTCGAGCCGCTTCACCGGGCGGATGTACTTGAAATACTGCCCGGGATTGAAGTAAAAGTAGGTGACGCGCCCGGGCGTCTGCGTGTCGAGGGCGCAGCCCTCGGCGGCGTAGTCGAAGTCGCGCATGACCTGCTCGATCTTCGCTTCCACGGCGGCATTCTGCGTCTCAAAATCGAATGGCCCGTGCTCGAACACGAGGTACTCCCCGGCGGGCACGTCCATGAGCTGCATCTGCGCCGGCACCGGCCCGGCGTAGTCCGCCGGCAGACGCACGCCGTAGGCCTCCGCAAGCGGGATGCCCCAGCTGCAGATGCGCCCCGTCGGCTCGTTGATCCAGGCCATGAGCTGGCCGCTGCCCGCGTCCTCGTTTTCGCCGCCCGCATCGTCGAGCTTGCCGGGAATGCTCGCGAGCAGGCCGCAGATGGTCTCGCAGTCCTGCCCAGGGATCGCGCTCTGCCGCTGCCAGAAGTCCCAGTAGCCGATGCTCTCATAGTTGCGGATGTGCAGAAATTTGTGCGCCGGGATGTGCACGAAATAGGTCCTGACCTCGCCCGCGCTTTGTGTCTCGTTCCTATCGCCTGCTCCTTCCGTCAGATAACAGTCGAACGGCCGCAGGATGGTCTGGAGCACGACGGGGCCGGGCGCGGCCCGGTAGGCGCTGGGACTTACGCCGTAGGCTCTCTTGAACGCGCGCGCAAAGGCCTCGTTGGAGGAAAAGCCGTACTTCACCGCGATATCGAGCAGCCTCCGGTCGGTGTCGCGCACATCGCGCAGGGCAAACGCCAGCCGCCGCAGCCGCAGATAGTCCCGGAGCGTCATACCGGCCAGCGCCCGTAACCGGCGCGACGTGTAGTATTCGGAGTAGCCAAGCCGGTCTGCCAGCGCGCGCAGCGTCAGCGCCTCGTCCTGCTGCGTGCGGATGCAGTCGTCCATGATGGTGATGATGTCCTGAATGTTTCGGTGCCACTGTGCCATGCTCCATGCCTCCTGACCGTTCGATACGCTGATCTTACCGCAAATGCCCGGCCGCTGCCTGATTCTTGTTGCGCTTTTTTGCGGTGCGGCCGCGCCCCGGCGCGGTCATGTCATAGCTCATGGCCAGCAGCGTCCGGATCTGCGCATCCGGAGCTCCGCTGTCAAGCACGGCGGTGATCCAGTTTTCCTTATTCATATGGTATGCCGGCAGCAGCCCCGGCGCACCCCGTAGGGAGGCGATCAGCACCGGGTCGCACTTGAGGTTGAGAATGTCGAGCATTCCCCGCTCCGGCAGACCGAGCTTTTCACCCGGCACCTCCATCATCAGCGCAAACCACTTCCGGTTGCCGGGGTGGCGGAATACCTCATGGCTCGGGTAGCGCGGCCACAGCCGGTCGGACACGGCGTGGTACGTCTCGAGAATGTACTGCTTCCATTCGCTGCGGTCCATGGTCTGCCTCCTTCCGTCACGGGTTGGCCTGCGCCCACGCGCGCACAAAGGCGGCGAACGTGCGCACGAGCGGCTTGCCCTCGCTCTCCGGCGGGATGGCCATGGCGATGGTGCGGTGCGCCGGAGGGTCGAGCGGGCGCACGACGACGTTGTGATGGTCCGAACGCAGCACGAGCTCGTGCGCGATGCAGATGCCCAGCCCGCTCTCGACCATGGAGATCATGGCGTAGTCGTCCGCCGTCTGAAAGCGGATATCGGGGTGCACGTGCGCGGCGTCGAGCACGCGCAGCGCATCGCGGTTCGTGCTGTCCACGAGACTCACGACCGGCTCCGTACCGAAGGCCGTGATCGGCACGGCGTCCCGGTCCGCCAGCGGGTGCCCCGCCGGCAGCACGGCCAGCAGCCGGTCGCTGCACACGGGCACGATCTCGCCCGGCAGCTCGCTCGGCAGCGAGATGAAGCCCATGTCCACCGTGCCGCTGCGCACATAGGCGTCCACCTCGGCGTAGGCCCCGTCGAACAGCCGAAAGCGCGCCTCCGGGTGCTGCACCTGAAACTGCTTGATCATCGGCGGCAGCCAGTTGACCGCCACGCTCTTGAACGTCGCGATGCGGATCGTGCCGCCCGCGCGCTCGCGCACTTCCTGAATGCGGCCGCGCAGGTGCGCATCCGCCGCGCACACCTGCTGCACGGCCGGCAGCAGCGCCTTGCCCGCCGGGGTCAGATGCACGCCGCCGCGGTTGCGCACCAGCAGCGGAAAGCCGCAGTCGCGCTCGAGCCCCGCCAGCAGCTGCGTCAGCGCCGACTGGGACACGCCCAGCGCCTGCGCCGCGGCCGACACGCCCGCGCACTCCACCGTTTTTAAAAACGCCTCATATTGCCGCAGTGTCACACGCACACGCTCCTTGTCCGAATTTTTCATAAAAAATAAGATTACCTTATATTATACGCACGGGTTCCAAAAAGTCAAGCGCAGAAATTTTTCCTGATATTGCAGAGAAAACGCCGATTTTTGCCCGAAATTATGAAGAAATTGTTGACACGGCGGCGAAAGTGGCGTATCATACACTCATCTTGTTTTTCAGGAAACGATATAAGGTTTCCTAATGAAAGGGGCAAAACATCATGGGCACTGCTTCGAGCGGTGAATGGATCGCCATATTACTGTATTTTGCGCTGGTCATCGGCGTCGGTGTGTATTTCTTCATCCGTGACCGCCATGTGGAGGGCGAGAAGGAGTATTTCCTCGGCGGCCGCAGCATGGGCGGCTGGGTCGCGGCGCTGTCTGCCGGCGCGTCGGATATGAGTGCGTGGGTGCTCATGGGTCTGCCCGGCTCGATCTATCTGTACGGCATCGGCAAGGTGTGGATCGCCGTCGGTCTGGTCATCGGCACGATCTGCGCGTGGGTGTTTGTCGCGCCGCGTCTGCGCCGGTATTCCATCCGCGCGAACGACTCGATCACGATCCCGCAGTTTCTCACCAATCGCTTCCAGTCGAAGAACAAGGGCCTGCAGATCATCTCGGCGATCGTGTTCGTCGTGGTCTACTGCATTTACAGCGCCTCGAGCATCTCGGCCTGCGGCACGCTGTTCAACACCGTCACGGGCATGAGCGCCAAGACGGCCATGATCATCGCCACGGCCATCATCCTCGTGTACGTGTTTCTCGGCGGCTTCAACGCCGTGTGCTGGACGGACTTCTTCCAGGGCATGCTCATGCTTGCCGCGCTCATGCTCACGCCGATCCTCGCGCTGTTCGTCATGAAGGGTGCAGACTTTGTCGCACCGGTCATGGCCGTTCCGGAAAACTACTATAATGTGCTCTCCGGCGGCGGCTTCAACTGGAAGAGCATGTCGGATATCATTTCCGGTCTTGGCTGGGGCCTGGGCTACTTCGGCATGCCGCACATCCTTGTGCGCTATCTGTCCATCAAGTCCGAGCATGAGATGCGCAAGAGCCAGATCATCGGCTGCAGCTGGATCGTGCTCATTCTGGCCATGTCCGCCGTCGTCGGCCTGATCGGCCGCCAGTTCCTCGGCGAGATCGACAACGAGAACCTCGTCTTTGTGCACATGGTGCGCCGCCTGTTCCCGGCGTTCATCTCCGGCGTGCTCCTCTCGGCCATTCTGGCCGCAGCGATGAGCACGGCCGACTCCCAGCTGCTTGCGAGCAGCAGCGCCTTCGCCTCCGATATCTATAAGCCGGTCATCCGCAAGGACGCCACCGACCATGAGATGCAGTGGGCCGGCCGCATCATCGTCATCCTCATCTCCGTCGTTGCGTTCTTCATCGCGGCTGACCCGAACTGCGGCGGCATCATGGCGCTCGTCGAGTGCGCATGGGCGGGCTTCGGCTCCGCGTTCGGTCCGGTCATCCTGCTCTCGCTCTACTGGCGCCGCCTGACGTATTCCGGCGCGGTCGCCGGCGTGTGCGTGGGCTTCGTGGTCGACGCCGTGTGGTATGCGTTCCTGTCCTCGAGCACCGGCCTGTATGAGATCATCCCCGGCTTCCTGTGCGGTCTGATCGCGGCGGTCATCGTGTCGCTGTGCAGCAAGGCCCCGTCGAAAGAGGTCACCGACCTGTTCGACCGCGCCTTCGAGCCTACGGACTGAACATGCAATCGTTCCCAAAGAGCCGCCCCTCTCCGGAGGGGCGGCTTTTGCACATTTTCGCCAAAATGTCCTGCGTGATACTTGACAGAAGCGCGCAGGACCTGTATTATCTAATGGTAAAAGGAAACGGTATTAGTGAAATATCCATTTTTCACCCGGCCCCGGCCGGAGAAACGGAGCGAACCCTCATGGATTTTTTTGAACAGGTCGCGCGCGAACAGGTGCGCGCAATGATCCTCAACCACGCGCGCCGCGAGGACCTCAGTCAGGTCTTTTCGCAGGGTGAGATGCGCCTGCTCGGCTGCCTCAACGCCGGGGCCGACGGCCGCACGGCCGGCGAGCTGAGCACGCTGCTCGACCTGAGCACGGCGCGCATCGCGGCCATGCTCAACAATCTCGAGCGCAAGGGCGCCATCACCCGCGCACGCGACACGGCCGACCGCCGGCGCGTCGTCGTGCGCCTGACCGAGCAGGGCAGAAACGAGGTGCAGACGTCGTTCAACGAGGCGGTCGCGTGCCTGTCGGAAGTCTACCGCCGTATGGGCGAGGCGGACACGCGCGAGCTGCTGCGTCTGAGCGACCGGGCGGGAGAAATCGCCCAGCAGATCTATGAAGAGCAGAAGGAGGACACGCCATGCGGGTGCTGAAATACCTGCGCGGGCACATTCCGGCCGTAGTGCTGATCGTACTGCTGCTCGCGGCGCAGTCGTTTTGCGAGCTGTCGCTGCCGGCATACACGAGCCGCATCGTGGACACCGGCATCCAGAGCGGCGGCATCGAATACGCAGCGCCCCTCGCGCTGACGGACAAGACCATGGACGGCGTGCGCCTGTTTTTGTCGGACGACGACGCTGCCGCGGTCAGCGCCGCCTACACGGAGGATAACGGCGTCTGGACACTCAACGACACGGCGCAGCTGCCGGAGCTGGAGGGCATCTTCATCCGGCCGCTGGTCATGTATGCGCGCCTGTCGGAGCAGGGGGCGAACACCGTGCTCGCCCTGCGGCAGCAAATGCAGGGCGGCCTCATCACGCACGAGGAGATCCTCGCGCGCGGCGAGGAGGCCCTCGGCGGCATGGGCACGCTCACCGACAGCGTCCTGCGCAGCGCGGCCGTGCAGTTTCTCAAGACGGAGTACGCCGTCGCGGGGCTGAACGTGGACCACATCCGCAACAGCTATCTGCTGCGCACCGGCGGGAAAATGCTCCTGCTCACGCTCGGCATGATCGCAGCGGCCGTGCTCTGCAACTTTGTCGGCGCGCGGATGTCCGCCGCCATCGGGCGCGACCTGCGCGCGCAGGTGTTCCGCAAGGTGCTGTCGTTCTCGTCCGCCGAGATGGACAAGTTCTCGACGGCCTCGCTCATCACGCGCAGCACGAACGACGTCATGCAGATCCAGGCGGTGTGCGTGCTGATCGTGCGCGTCGTGCTCTATGCGCCGATCATCGGCCTCGGCGGCATCGTCATGGTCGCGCGCACGAAGACCGGCCTCGGCTGGATCATCGCGCTGGCCGTCGCGGCGATGCTGCTGCTCGTCGGCGTGCTGATGAAAGTCGCCATGCCGCAGTTTCGCACCATGCAGCAGCGCGTGGACGATGTCAACCTCGTCAGCCGCGAGGTGCTGACCGGTCTGCCGGTCATCCGCGCGTTCCACCGCGAGCGGCACGAGGAGGAGCGCTTCGGCGCTGCGAGCGCGGCGCTCCGGGACACGCAGCTGTTCGTCAACCGGACCATGGCGTTCATGGGCCCGGTCATGACGCTCATCATGTACGGCGTCACGGTCATGATCGAGTGGTTCGGCGCGAAAAGCATCAACGCCGGCAACATGCAGATCGGCGACATGATCGCCTTTTCGACCTATGCGTCGCTCATCATCATGGCCTTCATGATGATCACGATCGTGGCGGTGCTCCTGCCGCGCGCCGAGGTCTCGGCCACGCGCGTGGACGAGATCCTGCGCACGCGTGCGAGCGTGCGCGACCCGCGCAGCCCCGAGCCCGTGCCCGCGGACGCGACCGTCACATTCGACCACGTGTCGTTCCGCTATCCCGGCGCAGAGGACGACGTGCTGCACGACATCAGCTTCACGGCGCGGCCCGGCGAGGTCACGGCCATCGTCGGCTCGACCGGCTGCGGCAAATCGACGCTGCTGAACCTCATCCCGCGCTTTTATGATGCGACCGGCGGCACGGTCAGCATCGGCGGCGTGAACGTGCGCCGCCTGCCCCAGACCGGCCTGCGCGCCATGCTCGGCTACGTGCCGCAAAAGGGCGTGCTCTTCACGGGCGACATTCTCTCGAACCTCGAGTTCGCCGGCGACGTCTCGGAGGCCGACGCCATCCGCGCCGCCGCCACGGCGCAGGCCGAGGACTTCATCTGGTTGCGGCCGCACCACTTCCTCACGCCGGTGGCGCAGGGCGGGGCGAACGTGTCCGGCGGGCAGCGGCAGCGCCTGTCCATCGCGCGCGCCATCGCCAAGCACCCGCAGGTATACCTGTTTGACGACAGCTTCTCCGCGCTCGACTATCAGACGGACGCCGCGCTGCGGCAGGCGCTGGCCAAGCAGACGCACGACGCCACGGTCATCATCGTGGCGCAGCGCCTGAGCACCATCCTGCACGCGGACCAGATCCTCGTGCTCGACGGCGGGCGCATCGTCGGCTGCGGCACGCACGGTACGCTGCTGCGCAGCTGTGAAACGTACCGCGAGATCGCGCTCAGCCAGCTCAGCGCCGCGGAACTCGGAGAGGAGGGCTGACCATGGCGGGCCACAGACGCGGACCGGGCCGCATCCCGGAAAAACCGAAAAACTTCAAGGGCACGATCGGGCAGCTCTTCCGCTATCTCGGGCGCTACCGGCTGGGGCTTGCGCTCGTGCTCGTGCTCGCGCTGGCGAGCACGGCCTTCGGCATCGTCGGGCCGAAAATTCTCTCGACGGCCACGACGGAGCTGGCCACCGGTCTCGGGCGCAAGCTCTCGGGCCTCGGCGGCATCGACTTCGGCAAGATCGGCAAGATCCTGCTGACGGTGCTCGCGCTCTATCTCGTCAGCGCGGCGTGCAGCTTCTTCCAGTCGTGGATCCTTGCCGGCATCACGCAGAAGCTCGCCTACCGCCTGCGCGGCGAGATCAGCAGCAAGATCCACCGTATGCCCATGCGCTACTTCGAGCGCAACACCGTTGGCGACGTGCTCTCGCGCATCACCAACGACGTGGATACCATGTCCTCCGGCATGGCGCAGTCGGTCACGCAGCTCGTCACGAACATCACCATGCTCATCGGCGTGCTGGTCATGATGCTGCGCATCAGCTGGCTCATGACGCTCATCGCGCTCATCATGCTGCCGGTCACGGGCGTGCTCACGAGCCGCATCGTCAAGCGCAGCCAGCGCTACTTCGTCGCCCAGCAGAAAAACCTCGGCGACATCAACGGCAAGGTCGAGGAGACCTACGCCGGGCACAACGTCGTCTGTGCCTTCAACCGCGAGGGCGCGACGCAAAAGGAGTTTGACGCCATCAACGCGCGGCTCTACCGCTCGGCGTGGAAGAGCCAGTTTCTGTCCGGCCTCATGTCGCCCGTGACGACGTTTGTCAGCAAGCTCGGCTACGTGTGCGTGGTCGTGCTCGGCGGCTCGCTCGCCGCGCACGGCACCATCACGATCGGCGACATTCAGGCATTCATCAGCTACATGTCGAGCTTCACGCAGCCGATCACGCAGCTGGCGCAGATCAGCACCCAGCTGCAGACCATGGCGGCTGCGGCCGAGCGCGTGTTTGCCTTCCTTGCCGAGCCCGAGGAGCCGGCCGGCCCTGCCCTGCCCGCCCCGGCGGACCATATCCGCGGCGACGTGTCGTTCCGGCACGTGCGCTTCGGCTACGATCCCGAGCAGCCGGTCATCCACGACTGGAGCTGCGACGTGCCGGCGGGCAGGACCGTCGCCATCGTCGGCCCGACCGGTGCCGGCAAGACCACGATGGTCAAGCTGCTCATGCGCTTTTACGATGTGGACGCCGGCGCCATCCTCGTCGACGGGCGCGACGTGCGCGACTATGCGCGCGGCGACCTGCGGCGCGCCTTCGGCATGGTGCTGCAGGACACGTGGCTCTTTAAGGGCACCATCATGGAAAACATCCGCTACGGCCGCCCCGAGGCGACGGACGCCGAGGTCATCGCAGCCGCGAAGGCCGCGCGCGCCGACGCCTTCATCCGCACGCTGCCCGGCGGCTACCAGATGGAGCTCAACGAGGAGGCGACGAACGTCTCCCAGGGGCAAAAGCAGCTGCTGACCATCGCGCGCGCCGTGCTGGCCAACGCCCCCATCCTCATCCTCGACGAGGCGACCAGCTCGGTCGACACCCGCACCGAGCAGCTCATTCAGGAGGCCATGGACCACCTCATGCGCGGCCGCACGAGCTTTGTCATCGCGCACCGCCTGAGCACCATCCGCAATGCCGACTGCATCCTCGTCATGCGCGGCGGCAGCATCGTCGAGCAGGGCACGCACAGCGAACTGCTCGCGCGCGGCGGGTTCTATGCCGCGCTCTACAACAGCCAGTTTGAGGACGTGGTCGCGTAAAGCGGCGGCATCCGGACAGCAAAAAACCGCGCAGGAATCAAAATTCCTGCGCGGTTTTGGTGTTTTCGGCGCTTATGCGTTCCAGGCCTTTGTCTGCGCACGCAGCCAGTTGGCCCACGGCTCGATGCCCTCGCCCTTGAGCGCGGAGATCGGGAACACCTGAATGTTCGGGTTGAGCTTCTTGACGCGCTCGACGCACTTGTCGAGGTCGAAGTTGAAGTACGGCGCGACGTCGATCTTATTGACGAGCAGCACGTCGCAGATCGAGAACATGAGCGGGTACTTCAGCGGCTTGTCGTCGCCCTCCGGCACGGAGAGGATCATGGCGTTTTTCACGGCGCCGGTGTCAAACTCCGCCGGGCAGACGAGGTTGCCGACGTTCTCAAGGATGGCGAGGTCGATGTTCTCGGTGCCGAGGCCCTCGAGACCCTGGCGCGTCATGCCCGCGTCGAGGTGGCACATGCCGCCGGTGTGCAGCTGGATGACCTTTGCGCCGCTGGTGGAGATGGTCGCAGCGTCGACGTCAGAGTCGATGTCGGCCTCCATGACGCCGATGCGCAGATCGTCCTTCAGGGCGTTGATGGTCGCCATGAGGGTCGTGGTCTTGCCGCTGCCGGGCGAGGACATGAGGTTGAGCAGGAAGGTGTGGTTGCGCTTGAGCTCTTCGCGCAGCAGATCTGCCTGCCGGTCGTTGTTTTCAAAAACGCTCTTTTTGATTTCGAGCACGCGGAATGCATCCATGATATTACCTCCAGAATTTCAGCGTGTTTTTCTATGCCAAAATTATAGCAGTCCCGCCGCGGATTTGCAACCTTTTTGCCGCAGAGCCGAAAAACTGTGCCGCCGCTCAGGGCTCGGCCGCCACGATGCGCCAGTGCCCGTCGGCGCACAGCGCGAAAACGACCGCCTCGTCTCCGCAGTAATTGTCCGCGCTGCCGTAAAGCTCCAGAGACGTCTGATAGCACTTGCCGCCGTACTGCGCGTCGAGCGTTTCATCGCGCGTGAGCGTCTCCTGCCGGTCGACCCGGTAGCGGACATAGCCCTTGCTGCCCTGCTGCCAGTAGAGCTTGCCGTCGACCTCCTGCAGGCTGTCGCCAAAGTGGCGCTGCTCCATGAGCGCGTCGCTCAGGTACTGCTGCACATGGCGGCGCAGCTCACTCAGAGAGCCGTAGTTCGTCACCGGATACCATTCGCCGGCGCCGTCAAAGCCGCCCGGCAGCGGCGCGGAGCTGTCATACTCCACCCCGTAATTGCCGTTGACGAGCTCCTTGTAGCAGCGGACGATGTCGTCCACATCCGGAATGTCGCCGAGGGTCTGCGGCTCCGGGGCCTCGGTGGCCGCCGCGGTCTGGACCGGCGCGGTGGGCTTGGTGCCAGCCGTCTGCTTCTCGCTCCGGCCGCAGCCGCACAGGAGCGCAGAGAGCATGCAGACCGCCAGCAAACATGTGATCTGTCGTTTCATGCAGAAACCTCCCCAATTTGATTGCAAGCACAGTTTACCATATCTGGAGATGCATTACCAGCTTTTTTCCCCAACGGCCGCGCGGGGATTGCCAATACGGGGCGGTTCGGGTATAATGGTTTGATATTGTGTGAAACGCCAACCAAGGAGGCGAGGATATGCCCCACCATTCCGGCGCCGAGCTGCCGGGCGCGCAGGCGCTGCGCCAGATGGCCGCGCAGAGCGACAGCCGCGGCCTGTTTTCCGACCGGGCGCCCGACCCGGCCTATGCCGGCCTGTTTCTGAACCGCGAGCTGAGCTGGCTCGCCTTTGACCGCCGCGTGCTGGCCGAGGCGGCCGACGAGACGCTGCCGGTCTACGAGCGGCTGAAGTTTCTGTCCATCTACTGCTCGAATCTCGATGAATTTTACATGGTGCGCGTCGGCGGGCTGCTCGACCGGGCGCTGCTGCAGCCGTGGCACACGGAGAACACCACGGGCCTGACGCCGCGCGAGCAGCTGCGCGCGATCTATGACGAGACGGCGCGGCAGCAAAAGGACTTTGCCGCGCTCTGGCGCAGGGTGACGTCGGGGGCGGCGGGCGTTTTGGAAGCTGTCATGTCGATGATCCTTTTGGGGTTAAGGTACAAAAAAAGGCGCCATCCTCGGGAGGATGGCGCCTGTATGAACGGATACAGTAATGCCGGATCGGGCCTTACACAGGCCGCACTCCCCCCCTCACGTCGATGACGCGCCACCACCAGCGATAAGCGGTAAAGGAAAGGGAAGAAGCGTTGAACATGATGTGGTCCTTAAAAGGTGTTGCTTAATGTGAAAAAGAATACGTGCGCAAAAATTACTGCGAACCCGGCGAGTTGTCAATCCCTCATGGGCATACTTTTTTTCCGGAAAGAGCCTTTCCAATCCGGGAGAAGGGATGCGGTATCATCGTGCAAACATGGCTAGGGTGTCCTTTTGCCGCCGCACGAAACGCGCAGGTTTAAGCACATGAAGAGTCCTCTACTCCGAATTTGTGACGGTTTCGTGTCCGGAAAAAGAAAAAACGGTATGGGACCCGAGCAGACGGAATGTTTGACATGCCGTAGCCTTGACGCCGATTCCTCCTGCGGCTAGGCTTCTTCCTTTCGTATGATGCAAGCTATAGTCTATTGAGGGACGCTGTGAAACTGAAAACGACTCTTTTCGGCGAAACCTACCGCTTCGATTCGGTGCGGGACGTGCTGAACAAGGCGGGGGAACTGCGCTCCGGC
>ERZ773193.4420-NODE-4420-length-11319-cov-6.428977_pt1 | contig 11319 bp, 6 predicted proteins | sample MGYA00511110_ERZ773193 | MGnify/ENA primary metagenome ERZ773193 (study PRJEB29015, sample SAMEA2737784) | human gut metagenome | biome: human gut; feature: human-associated habitat; material: faeces | place: China | collected 2012 ...
CGTTTCACCGTAAATTTGCATTTTGCATCTGCTGCATTCTTTGCACCTGTTATCCTCTCTCGCATCCGTTATCCAACTGCTCCGGTGTGCAAAAATGTGCAGAGCCAAAATTGCGAGCTGCTGACCACCTTGGAAAACATCACAAACCTCCAATACCGCATGATCTCGGATTATACCGAGCGAGTGCAGCGCCTGCAGAGGGGAAGCTGTACCTCCAAGCTGATGATCGATGTGGTGAACTACATCCGGCACCATATCTCAGAACCGATCACCGTGGAAAAAATGGCCGAAGCGTTGTTCATGAGCCGCCCCTATCTCTCCCGAAAATTCAAGGAAGAAACTGGCGAAAGTCTGACGGATTTTATCCTCTACGAAAAAACGGAGGAGGCAAAACGCCTCCTCCGCTATTCCGATAAGCCTATTACGGCCATCAGCTCTTATCTTGGTTTTTCTTCTCCCAGCCACTTTTCCCGGGTGTTCAAAGCCCGTGTGTGCATTACGCCGGGCGAGTACCGGGAAAAGTGCCAGTGATCCTGCCGGGCTTTATTTTGCCTGTGCGCCCTCTGGGAAGATGATCTTGTTCACAAAGAAGAAGATCACCATGGAAATGCCGCCATTGAGCACGGTGGTGCCAATGTTGTAGATGAAATCCGGCACCAGCAGGCCCGCAACCGCCACCCACACGCAGTTGATGGAGTTGACGATGCAGGTGATCAAGCAGAACGCCACCACATACCAGGCGATCTGCTTGGCCAGGTTGCCCTTGCTGCGGAACACAAAGTTGCGCTGGATGGGAAAGTTTATGCATTCTCCCACCACCATGGCAACCATGTAGGCGCAAAAGTACGGCAGACCGCCATGGGCGGAATCATACCCCAGGATGTTCCACTGGAAGGTTTCGCCAAACAGCGTGACCGGGATGCCCGGCCAGCCAAAATCCACCACCGGCAGGCTGCCGAACGCCGCCGGCAAAAATTGCAGCAGCAGGTATTTGAACACCGTAACCAGGTTGGATACGATCACAAACAGTCCGCCTTCGCGCACCCACTTGGCTGCGGCGGGGGGTTTTGCCGCAAAATTATTCCATAGCTGCATAAATAGCCCCTCTCTTTCCTCAGCTGTTGCGCAGGCGCTGTTCCAGCTGTGCGTTCAGTACCAGGTTTTTCACGGCTTCTATGATCACCCGCACAAGGCCGATGATCCAGAATCCCTGTAATTCCATCACAATGCCATCCACCATGCCCATGCTGATGGCACCGCTGGTCATTTTGGCCAGGGCACGCAGCGGCATGTTGTACTGGAACAGCACATTCAGATCCGGCTTGCCGCGCTTGTAGCTGGCGTTCAGCAGTGCGGTAAGCACCAGCCAGATCAGCCAGCCCAGCGGGCTGCGGCTGTGGTTCAGCTCGCCCAGGGTCATGTTGCGGTCAATTTTAACTTTTCCCTGCTGCACCGGGCGGCCCAGCAGGGTGGCCCATTCGTCATCCGGCACGCTCTGCACCTTGCCGCTGGTATAGTGCGGCAGATGCTTGCCCGCATAGGGGTTGGGTGCGCTGGTACCGGCCACTTCCACCACGGCGGTCAGACGGATGTCCGCACTGGACGTGCCGACCCGCAGCTCATAGCTGCCGCCTTCCACTTCCCAGCTGTCGGTCTTGGTGTTCCAGTAGCGGAATGCCTTGTCGTCCAGCGGGATGGTCACGGTCTTGCTTTCGCCGGGCTGCAGCTGCACCTTGGCAAAGCCTTTCAGCTCCTGTGCGGGGCGGAACACTTCTGCCCCGGGTTTTGCCACATACAGCTGCACGATCTCTGCTCCGGCGCGCTTGCCGGTGTTGGTTACGGTCAGGGTCACGCCATTGGACGCGGCCTGCAAATTGCTGTAGGCAAAGCTGGTGTAGCTTAACCCATAGCCAAAGGGGAATGCCACCGGCACACCGGCGGTCTGGTAATAGCGGTAGCCGACATACAGCCCCTCGCAGTACTGCACCATGCGGCCCGGCCCGGCAAAGTTATCCTTGGCGGGGGTATCCGCATAGGCATTGACCCAGGTTTCGGCCAGCTTGCCGCTGGGGTTCACTTTGCCGGTCAGCACATCCAGCATGGCGCCCGCCCCCGCCTGGCCGCCCAGCGCACCATACACCAGGGTACGGCAGTGTTTGAGCCACGGGGTTTCCAGCGAAGCCCCTGCGCTGAGCACCACAACGGTGTTGGGGTTGGCCTGCTGCACGGCCTTTAACAGTTCGATCTGGTTGTCTGCAAGGCGCATATCGCCGCGGTCCAGACCCTCACTTTCCTTGATTTCATCCAGCCCCAGGCAGAGCAGCACCACTTCGGCCTTTTGGGCCAGGGCTACAGCCTCGGCCTGTTTGGCGGCATCCGGTTTGCCCTGGCGGTCAAAGCCGGGGGCAAAGCCCACGCTGGCCAGGCCGCTCTCTTTCAGGCAGTCCAAAAAGGTATCCACCTTGATGGAGTTGACTGCGCTGGAGCCGGCGCCCTGGTACCGCGGTGTCTGGGCAAAGTCGCCGATCACGGCAACTTTTGCGCCCTCGGCCAGCGGCAGCAGGTCGTTCTCGTTTTTCAGCAGCACAATGCTTTCGGCTGCGGCGCGGCGGGCCAGGGCGTGGTGAGCGTCCGCATCAAAGGTGCGGCTGTGGGACTGCACGGCGGCATGGGTATCAAACACCAGCGTCAGCAGCTCGTCCAGCCGGGCGTCCACATCCGCTTCGGTAATTTTGCCGCTCTGCACAGCCTGCATCAGCTCGCGCACCGCGTCCCCGCCGGGGGCGGGCATTTCCAGCGTGGAGCCGTTCTGCACGCCCAGGGCATGGTCATTGCTGCCGCCCCAGTCCGTTACCACAGCGCCGTCAAAGCCCCACTCCCCGCGCAGGATGTCCATTAACAGGTGGCGGTTCTCGTTGGCGTAAGTTCCGTTGATGAGGTTATAGCTGCTCATGATGGTCTTGGGCTTTGCTTCCTTGACCACGATCTCAAACCCGGTCAGGTACAGCTCCCGCAAAGTGCGTTCATCCACCACGGAATCCGACGCCATGCGGCGCAGTTCCTGGCTGTTGACGGCAAAGTGCTTGGGGCAGGCCGAAATACCGTTGGACTGGATGCCCCGCACATAGCTCGCGGCCATTTTGCCGGAAAGATACGGATCCTCGGAGAAATACTCAAAGTTGCGGCCGCAAAGCGGGCTGCGCTTGGTGTTCAGGCCCGGCCCCAGCAGCACGGCAACTTCCTGCGCGGCGGCTTCTTCGCCCATGGCCTGGCCGATCTGCTCGCCCAGGGCGGGGTCCCAGCTGCACGCCACAGTGGCTGCCGTGGGGAAGCAGGTGGCCGGAACACTGGGGTTCAGCCCCAGGTGGTCCGCCGCGCCCGCCTGCTTGCGCACGCCGTTGGGGCCATCGGATAGGGTGATGGACGGGATATTATTTTTCGGCAGTGCACGGGTCCCAAAGGTAGTAGCGCCCGAAAGCAGCGCACATTTTTGTTCAAGCGTCAAAGTTTGCAGTTGTTTCTTTTGCATAAGGTGGTTCCTTTTCTTAAAAACAGCCTTGCGGCCCACCGCACAACCGCGCAAAGTCGGCGGCGATGGACCGCTGGGCAGCTGCACAGCTTACAAATTACACTTTACTGTGCCTTTTTCTTCTTGTAGCTTTTGAAGGTGAGAACTTCCAGCACGACCAGTAGTACAGCCAGCAGCACGTTGACCACGATCATAGCGGTACGCCAGATAGGGGTGGAAACAGTGTTGGCGGGGTCGTAAACGCGGGAGTTGACCACGGTGTACATGATGTTCTTGCAAGCCTGACGCATCGCCTTAACGCTGGTAGCACTGGTGGTATCGGTCAGGTGGTTGGTAGCAACATCGTAGTTCTTCAGCATCAGGTCGCAGCCGTTGCGGATGGCAATATCTGAATCCATGTAGTCAGTGAAGTGGAAGCCGTCGGTGATGACCATACCGCGGAAGCCCCACTCGCCGCGCAGCACGCCGTTCAGCAGTGCATTGCAGGCACCGGTCCACTGGTTGCCAATATAGTTCCAGCTGGACATGACGGCCTTGCAGCCGCCGACCTTGGCGCTGATCTCGAAGGGACGCAGGTAGATCTCGCGGATAGCCTGCTCGTCAGCCCAGGTGCAGAGCATCTCGTTCTGGTTGATCTGCTGGTCGTTCAGGGCAAAGTGCTTCATGTAAGCGTAGACACCGTAGCTCTGGGCACCGGCAATGGAGCTGGCACCGATGTAACCGGCGAGGACGCTGTCCTCAGAGTAATATTCGAAGTTACGGCCGTCAAAGGCGGAACGGTGGCCGTTCATGGCGGGGGCGTACCAGCCGGTGACGTTCATCTCGCTGGCCATGCAGCCGATGCTCTCGCCGTAGCGGCGGGCCAGGTCGGTGTTGAAGGTGGAAGCGATGATAATCTCGGACGGGAAGCCAATGGAAGAAACGCCGGTAAAGTTGTTATTGATGGCAGCGGGGCCGTCGCAGTCGATGGTCGCGTACTTGTCAACGCTGGCCTCGGCCTTGGTCTGGTAGCCGCCCAGGGCGATCAGGTCGTCCATCTCGGTGACGGTCATCTGGTCGAGCAGGGTATCCCAACGCTCGTCGTCGTAGTCAGCACCGCGCAGGTCAGCCAGCTTCAGGCCGTTGTTGGCACCGGTAACGGGCATCTCGTCGTTGGGGTCGTTGTGGTCCTCGGGGATCCAGTTGTGGTCGTTGTACAGGGTGTTCATGCTTTCCTCAGACATGGTGTAGTCAGAGGGAGCAGCAACCGCCTCGGCATAGTTGGCGAAGTGATCAGCGCGGGATAGGGTGACGAGCTTGTCGTCAGCGAAGTCGAACTTGGTGGTAGCAGCTTCGGCGTCGGTGCTGCGGGGGTTGGACTCGTCATAGACGATGGTGGAAGCGACGTTGTAGGTCTTGGAATCCAGCACCGTGTGGGAATCCTCGTTGATGCTGATGATATAGTCGCCCTCTTCCAGCACATAGCAGCCCTTGTCCTTGCTGTCAAAGCTGGCCATGTCCTCGGTGTTGAAAGTCAGGGTCAAGGTCTGGGAAGCGCCCGGCTCAATGGAGTCGGTCTTGCCGAAGGTGACGAGGTTGGCGGAAGCCTTCTCAATGCCGCCATCGGTGTACGGCGGGTTGAAGTAGACCTGCACGGCGTCCTTACCGGCCACACTGCCGGTGTTGGTGACGGTGACATCCAGGGTGATGGTGCCGTCAGCCTCGGTCATGGAGTCGATTTTCTGGGTAAAGGTGGTGTAGGACAGGCCGTGGCCGAAGGGATACTGCACGGTCTTGTCATAGTCGATCAGGCCCTCGGCGGCGGCAGTCTCGTAGAACTTGTAGCCGACGTAGATGCCCTCAACATAGTTGACGAAGTGCGGGGGAACCAGTGCTGCATCACCGCCAAACAGGCTGGCAGCGGTGTAACCAACGGAATCCGCATTGGTGTAGGCGAAAGCGCCGATGTTGTTGAAGTACGGTGCAGCGGTCAGGTCGTAGACGAAAGTGTCGGCAGAGTGGCCGGAGGGGTTGACCTCACCGGCAACAATCTCGCCCAGGGCGTTGAAGCCGGTCTGGCCGGTGCCGGGGCACCAGATAACGCTCTTGATCTGGGGGTGCTCATCGACGAAGCCCAGCTCGAGGGTGTTGGCAGCGTTGTAAACCAGCACAACGTTGTCGAAGTTGGAGCAGACGAGGTCGATCATGTCGCGCTCAGTCTTGCTCAGGGAGAGGTAATGCTGGCCGTCCTCGAAGTCCTTGTACTCGGTGGAGTTGTCGGTGTAGTTGACGGTGCTCATATCGGTGGGCAGGTCAGCAAACTCACCGCCAACGCGGCTGATGACGACCATCGCAGTGTCAGAGAAAGACTTGGCGTTGTCGATCAGCTCTTGGGTGTAGCTGGCGGCGGTGGGTTCGGGCAGGGTCCAGTTATGGTTGCTGTAACCCAGCGCCGGGCGCTCGGCGCAGTAAGCGGTGTAGAAATCGCTCAGCTCGGTGTTGGTGTTGATGCCGGCGTTGTGCAGGCCATCCAGCAGGCTGACGGTGGGACGGTCGGCAGAGATCGCGCCAGCGCCGGTGCCGCCGTAGACAGGGCCGACAGAAGCCCAGCCAAAGACGTTCAGGTTGCTGCCGGAAGCGAGGGGCAGTTCGTTGTCATCGTTCTGCAGCAGGACGATGCCTTCCTCGGCAATCTCGGTGCACAGGGCGTTGGCCTCGTCACTGGATTCCTCGGTGATAGTGCCGTTGCCGGTGACCAGATCGAGCATGGTGCTCATAGGGCCAAAGGCAACCAGGTTGAGCATGATGCCGAAAGCCACCAGCACGGCCAGGCCGGACTGGGCGCGCACCATGAATTTGGTGGGCTTGGCCAGTTTCTTGTTGACCGCCATAGCGATCAGTACGATAATGGCGGCGGCAACCACAACGCCAAAGAAGATGAGCTGCGGGATGCAGTTATTGACCACATCGGCAACGTCATCCAGGTTGACGCCCATGTTTGCCAGGGTAAGAAGCAGGGTGTTCATTGTTTTCCTCCTTTTATTGTGCCGCCCTCCGGATGGCAGCTGACGGGATTTCCGCTTTTATTGATGATATTGTACCAAAACAATTTTCTTTCGGCTCATTTTTTGCACAAACTGTTGTTTCCGTTGCATGTTTTGCAAAAGTTTCAAAAACATTTCATTTTTTGTTGTGCATCTCACACAAAGCATCTCGACCCTATTTTGTGCACCCCGCCCAAACACCAAAAATGGCCGGGTGCCTTATCCTAGACCCCCAGCCATCCATTCAGCTTTTCTGCGGCAGCAATACCCTTAACGTAAACCACTCATTTTCCCAGTGCAGGGTCATGGTGCCGCCGCGCTTTTCGGCGGCGGCGCGCACACCGCGCAGGTCGCTGCCGCCATGGGTGTTGCGGCGCGGCAGGCCGTCCGCGCCCAGCTCCACTTCCTGCGCGCAGTAGTTTTCAAACCGCAGCATCACAAAGCCGTTCTGGGCGTACACCGCCACCCGGATCAGCCGCTTTTCGTGGTCGGACTCGGTCTCCATGCTCTCCGTTGCGTTGTCCAGCGCCGTGCCCACAATCGTGCAGATTTCCCCTGTTTCCAAAAAATCCAGCAAATGCCCGTCCGCCACGCAGGTCATCGTGATGTGGTGCTGCTGGCAGTACAGGCTTTTGGCCGTCAGCAGGGTGTCCAGCACCGGGTTGCCGGTCTTGTTCTCCGCCTCGTACTGGCGGATGCCGCTTTCCATGGCCGCCAGCGCCACATCCTGCTTGGCGTGGTCCCGCTCCGCCCGGATGGCCGCAATCTGCATTTTCAGCTCGTGGTAGCGCCGGTTGATCAGGCGGATGTTCTCCTTGCTCTGCTTGTACTGCTCGTACTGGCGGTGCAAAACACCGTCCAGCTCCGCCAGCTCGCTGTGCAGGGCGGCTTCGCGCAGCTGCTCGTGCTGCACCGTCAAAATCAGCACCCCGGCCAGGTCCACCAGCGTGCGGATGTAAAACATGTTCATGTTGGCTTCGCTGCCGTTGGCAAAGCTCAAATTGCTCACGGCAAATGCGGTCAGCGCCATGACCACCGCCACAAAAGTTCCTGCGGGCGTTATTTTCAGCTTCCCGGCCGGGCCGGGGCGGCGGTTCTCCACAAACAGCATGGCGGTAAAAATGCCGCCGTACACCGCCGCCAACAGCAGCAGCGAAAGCGGCTCCGCCCCGCCGCGCTGCGGCCACAGCACGCAGTGCAGCTGCCATTCCACGCTGGCCGCCAGCTCCGCCAAAATAAAGGCCCGCGCGCACACATAGCCCGCTTCCAGCAGCGTAATGCTGCGTGTGACCCACAAAAACAGCAGCATGGAAAGAATCGCCATTGCCATGCAGGGAATCCACCACGCCAGCGGAACTTTCCCCGTGGCCTGCAAAAACGCCCCCAGCAGCACCGCCCAACCGGCTTCTACGCCCCAGATCACGCGCTGATCCATCCGCGGCGGCAGCCTGTGCGCATACAGCAGCGCCGCCAGCACTTCCGCCAAAGCGGTGTACAGGCGGGGAATATCCGGCAATGTCGTCACTGTCCCGCACCCCCAATATAATCCGCCAGCCCCGCCATAAAGGCCTTGCGCCGCGGGCGGCTGATCTGCAGCGCATACGGACCAACCTGCACCATATCCTGCTGCACGCCGGAAACCTGCGCCAGATTGACCAGATACCCGCTGTTGCACCGTGCAAACGCCCGGCCCACCAGCTTTTCCTCATAGTTTTTCAGAGTGCCCGGCACCATAAAATCTTCTTTTTCGGTGTAAAAATGCACCTTGTGGCCTTCACTTTCCAGGTAATAGATTTCCGCCGCGTCCAGCCGCCGCATGCCGCCGTCCACCGCCACAGCCAGATAATGCCGCTCCCGCTTTTCCAGCTGTCCCAGCGCCTTTTGCAGCTGCTGCGAAAACGCAAAGTAGGGCACCGGTTTCAGCACATAATCCAGCGCCCCAACGGCATATCCGCGGATGGCATACTGCGCCATGTTGGTAATGAACACGATCAGCACCCCGCCGTCCCGCTCCCGAATGCGGCGGGCGGTCTCCATGCCGTCCAGGTGCTTCATCTCCACATCCAGAAAGATGATGTCGAACTGCGGGCGGTAATCTTCCAGAATCTCCATCCCATCCGCAAACTCCGTTACCTCAAACGGCGTGCCGTACTGCCGGGTGTACCGCTGCACATACCCCGCCAGCTGTTCCCGCACCGCCGCCTCGTCCTCCACAATCGCAATCCGGGTCATCTGCTGCTCCCCTTTCTCAACACCACACTGCGGCCCCGCACAGTCCACACCTGGTGCGGTTTCTTAAGGTGTATCTGAAAACAAAGAAAATGACGGATATTTCGCAAACACAAGCAGAATTTAAGGCAAAGAGCCGCAGGAATCCTTTGTGGATTCCAAGGCTTTTAACGCAAAATTCCGCTGCGTTTGTAGAAATAGACGATATTTTTGACTTTTCAGATACCCCCTAATTTATTGAATTTCAAACTTATCCTTTACCAAATCTGCCCTCAACGCAATCATATCCGCACCATGTTTCCAGCAGATGCTCAGCACCGGTGCACTCCACGTAGTCGTGATCTCAGCATCCGAGTGGAATGCCGGGTGCGTTTTGCGCAGACGCAGTAGATCCAGCTGGCGCTGGACTACATCACGCTGCAATGCTGTGTTGATCTGTTCCGCATTCAGGTTGGTTCGGTTAATCTCCTTGTGGCCGCCCGCACCGGCATGGCGCACGGCCTCCACATCGTTCTTTCCAGCAAACAGATCAAGATACCACACCTGTGGTTTGCCGGGCATGAAGAGTTGAATCGCACGGGCCAGCAGCATCTTGTCATCATCAGCACCTAGGGCGCTGTAATAAGTAGCGTTGACCTGGTAATAAATATTTTTCTGCCCGTGCAGATCTTTCACCATACCGCCGCGCGCTACAATAGTTCCGATCAGGCTCTGAATACGCTCCTCCGGCAGCAGTCCTTTCAAATCCAGCAGCGGAATGCCATCATGGCAGCCCAGCATATTTACGGTGTGGATCTGATGATCGCGCAATTCATCAGCCCAAGCGGCCAGGTAACTGCCATCCTTATTTTCAATGGCATCCAACACCAGCCCCGGCAGGAAGAAATCATAGGTCATGTAGCCTTTATCTGCCACTGTTTGGTAAATTTTTTCGCTGTAAGATGCATGAATTTCCGGCAGCAGCTGCAAACCATATTCATCCGCCAGTACCTTTACTTTGTCCAGCAGCTCCCAAGTAGCCGGGTCGTTCAAAAAGTTTTTCTCTCCCGGTTCCTTGGGGGCATAGGCAAAGGCATCCAGCCGCACAATGGATGCTCCATATCCAGCCAATGTCTGCAGGGTATTGCGGTAGAACTCCCACACTATGGGGCTTTTTATGTTCAAGTCCATCTGCCCCAGGTATTCACGGTGTTCCTCCAGCCAATTGATCACAACAGATTTGCAGGCTGCATATTTACCAAAGTTGATTTCATCCGGCTTTTGGCCCGCATTCAATGCTGCAGTCAGCATTGAATGCAACCGTACAGCAGCTGAATACTGTAAGCCGGAAATCTGCATCAGTTGCTGCACCGTGGGGCGCAGATAATCCACCTGCTGGTAGAATGTATTCCAATACGGCTCCTCGGTGCCGTCCGGCATGCGTGCCATCAGGATGGGTAGACCCGGCTTGCGGAAGAGCATTTTTTCCAGGTATTTTGCTTCCGGTTGGATATATCCTTGCTCCGTCATGGAGCCACACCCTTGCCAGAAATCATTCCAGTCAATAAAAAAGTCTCGGTATGCAGAGCTTTTTCCGTTTTTTAACAGGTCCTGGAACTGTGGCGAAAGCACCGAAGCATGGTTCAGGATAAAATCCAGTTTAAGCTTTAACCCCAGCGCCTTTAGCCCCTCCATATCCTGCGGACCAGCAAGTTCCCGGTTCAGGGTATAGTCAATAACTGAAAAACCACGGTCCAGATCGGTGTTGAACACGCTGGGCAAGATGTAGAACGAACCGAACACATTCTCAAATTCCGGCCGGGCCAGCAGTTGCACAATGTCATGCAGGGTGCCGCCCATACTGTCCGGGTAGGCATTCAGCATGGGGGAAATATCAAGTTTCATTTCCGGATTCCTCCAATCTGTTCAGCTCACAGCCAGCTTGCAGTATTCCGACCAGCTCAACACTTTACCCTCGCGTGAAAGGATAATTTTTGCCTTGTGCGCCTGAGATTCCAGCAGCCGCTGCTCAATTTGCAGCACCATAGTAACAAACGGGCTGTCAGCTGCACCATCCCTCGCACGGCTGACCCGGTAGGTCATAGTTTCTTGCGGGGTGCTGTACAAAAACACCGGCAAGTCCACTCCGCAGTAAAAATCACTGTTGCCATGGGTCCATTCCACAATCAAGACTTTCACCTGGCTGAAATCCACTTTATCATACCACAGAGCGGCATCATCGCGCCCCATGCGCTTGAGCCAGATGGCATCTATACCATTTTTAAACCGAGCCAGGGTCTGCCCCAGTTCGTCAAAGTCCTGCTCGCTGGGGGTCCCCAAATATCCAGCCAGTGCTTTGCGCCCCTCGGCCTGGTACACAGCCAGCCAAGGTACATCAGCGCACAAAGTGGGATCTGCATCCCGCTGTTCGATTTGCCAGGTGTGCAGTTGCTGCCACACATCCGGGTTCAGCAGTGCCCCACTTGTCAGGCCGTGCATGCCTCCCTGACGGAAAATCCGCAGCCGCTCGGCATCGTTCAGCGCCGGATAGCGGCGGGG
>ERZ773193.4422-NODE-4422-length-11314-cov-14.375344_pt1 | contig 11314 bp, 10 predicted proteins | sample MGYA00511110_ERZ773193 | MGnify/ENA primary metagenome ERZ773193 (study PRJEB29015, sample SAMEA2737784) | human gut metagenome | biome: human gut; feature: human-associated habitat; material: faeces | place: China | collected 2012 ...
CACCTCCTACAGTGAAGTATGGAATCAAAATAATCAGCTTGACTATTTTACCAGAGATACAAAGAAAAAGCAAGTCTTTTTTTAAATTTTCTGTAGCTTTTTGCATTCCCGGTGCTGTGGGGCTTGTGCAGGACACAAAAAAATAGTATTATAAAGAAAGAAATTCGTTTTGACAGGAGATTTACATGACCGCACAGGCAACCTATTATATCATCCGCGCACTGGTGGCACTGGTGGCCATCCCGTTCCACGAGGCCGGCCATGCGCTGGCAGCATGGCTGCTGGGCGATGCCACCGCCAAACGCGAGGGGCGTCTTTCGCTGAACCCCTTTGCGCACTTTGACCTGCTGGGCACGCTGTGCATGGTGTTTGCGGGCGTGGGCTGGGCAAAGCCCGTCTCCACCGACCCCCGCAATTTCAAAAACCCCAAGTGGGGCATGGCCCTCACCGCGCTGGCAGGCCCGGCGGCCAACCTGCTGCTGGCCTACCTCGGCATGGTGGCGTGGAAGATCCTGTATTATTGGGCCCCTACCACCATGATCACGATTTTCGCAGCCCGCTTTCTCCAATACTTAGTGATGATGGATGTGGGCCTTGCGGTGTTCAACCTCATTCCCATCCCGCCGCTGGACGGCAGCCGCATCCTGCTGGTGGCGCTGCCCCAGCGCATCTACTTCCAGATCATGCGGTACGAGCGCGTCATCTTCGTCATCCTGCTGGCAGCTGTCTGGGCCGGTGTGCTGGATGGCGTGCTGGGCACCTTCAACGATGTGGTCTGGGATCTGCTGGATCTCGGCACCGGCTACATCGACCAGATCGCCTATTCTGCGTATTATGCAACCATCGGGACGGTGATCTGAGTGGCAGAAGAACTGACCTTCCGTCTGGAGGACTTTGAGGGCCCGCTGGAGCTGCTGCTCACGCTGGTGCAGAAACACAAGATGGACCTGCACAACATCCCCATTCTGGAGCTGATCGATCAGTACACCGCCACGGTGGCGCGGGCCGACCCGGACCCGGAAGCCGCCAGCGCCTTCATCGAGATGGCCGCGCGGCTGGTGGAGATGAAAAGCTACCTGCTTTTGCCCCGCAGCGAAGAGGGCGAGCGCATGAAGCAGGAGTTCACCGGCCAGCTGATCGAGTACGACCAGTGCCGCCGCATGGCTGCGCTTTTGCGCCAAAAGGCCGAAGCTGCGCCGGTTTTTGTGCGTCCGCCCATGGAGATGGAGTTCGATAACACCTACGACCTGCACCATGCGCCGCAGGTGCTGGCGGATTACTGGGCCGTTCTTTCCGGCCGCACCAAGCTGCGCCGGGAGCCTACCCAGCAGCAGTTCGAGCCGCTGGTCACAGCGCCCATGGTGTCGGTGACGAGCCGGGTGGTGTACATTCTGCGGCACCTGATCAGCGGTACAGCGGCAAAAATGAGCCAGCTGTTCAGCCGCCAGCAGACCCGCAGCACCAACGTGGCCACCTTTCTGGCCTTGCTGGAGCTGGTGCGCGGCGGCCGCGTAAAGCTGGACGACGAGGGCCGGCTGACCATGCAGCGGGGCCGCATCCAACGTGATAAGGAGAAGGAATGAACCAGAAACAGATCCGTGCAGCCGTGGAAGCCATGCTGTTTGCCAGCGGCGACCCCATTGGTGCCGACAAGCTGGCCCAGGCGGTGCAGCTGCCGCAGCTCAGCGTGGAAGCCGCGCTGGAAGCCCTGCGGGAGCGCTACGCCCGGGAGGACAGCGGCCTGTGCCTGCTGCACCTGAACACCCGCTGGCAGCTTGCCACCAAGACCGAGTGGGCCGACTGCATCCGCCGCCTGCTGGACAGCCGCCGCGCAGTGCCCCTTGGCCCCGCCGCCATGGAGACCCTGACCGTGATCGCCTACAACCAGCCGGTGTCCCGCGCCTTCATCGAACAGGTGCGCGGCGTGGATTCCTCGTCCAGCGTGTCGGGCCTGCTGGAAAAGGGCCTCATTGAGGAAGCCGGCCGCCTTGACCTGCCGGGCAGGCCGGTGAGCTTCCGCACCACCGACACCTTTTTGCGGGTGTTCGGCCTTTCTTCTCTGGCCGACCTGCCGCCGGTGCACGGGCAGGAGACGGAAACGAACGCATCACCGACGGAAAGTGAGGGGTAACGCATGGGAGCATTCCTCGCCGCGCTGGGCGCAGTGCTGCTGTTCATCCTCCGGGTGATCGGCATTCTGCTGCTGGTGGTGCTGACCTTACTGGTGCTGTTGCTGCTGTGTCCCTTCTGCGCAGACCTGTGCTGGGAGCACGGCGTGCTCACCGTAAAGGCCGGTGCGCTGGGCATCACCTTCCCGGTGTTCCAGTACCCGAAGCCGGAGCCGCCGCCCGCACCGGAAAACCCGGAGCCGCCCAAGGGCTTTGGCAAGGTCAAGGCAAAGTTTGCCGCATGGCGGGCCGAGCGCAAGCGGAAAAAGGCAGAGGAGAAGGCCCGCAAAAAGGCCGCCGCTGCCGCCAAGGCAAACAAGCCCGCCCAGCCGCGCAAAAAGGCAAAGATCACGCTGGAGATCCTCTGCACCATGCTCAAAGGTGCGGGCACTTTGACCAAAGCTGTGTTCGGTGCGCTGCGCATCACAAAAATACAGGTGCGCCTTGGTGTGCGCGGGGAGGACCCCGCCGCCGCTGCCCGCAGCTACGGCAAGCTGCAGGCGTGGCTGTACCCGGTGCTGGGCGTGCTGGACCGCTTTCTCTGGCTGCAGTTCGATGAGCTGCGCATCCTGCCGGACTTTGGCAGCGGGCAGCCCACCGTGGAGGACCGGGTGTCCTGCCGGGTGAGCGCACAGGCACTGTTCATCGTCCTTGCGGCGGTGCGGGTGCTGTACGAGTTCTGGCGCAAAAAAGTATTGGACATCTTCCTATAATGTGGTACACTATACGTGTATCCGGATCTGCAGACAACGGGCCTTTGCCCGAATCAAACCGATAAAGGAGAGCTGTTTTATGGCTGAGCATCCCATTCAGGGCCTGATGAACGTTACCATGGAGAAGATCCACCAGATGGTGGACTCCAACACCATCATTGGCAAGCCCATCATCACCGAGGACGGCACCACCATCCTGCCGGTTTCCAAGGTGAGCTTTGGCTTTGCCTCCGGCGGCACCGACTTTGACGGCAAGAACGCCGCCAACAAGGACCTGTTCGGCGGCGGCTCCGGTGCGGGTGTGAACATCCAGCCGGTGGCCTTCCTCGTGGTAAAGGACGGCTGCGTGCGCACCATCCAGCTGTCGGACAACGCCGACACCATCAACCGTGCCCTGACCATGCTGCCGGAGCTGGTGGACAAGGTTGCCGCCCTCATCAAGAAGGACGAAAAGAAGGAAGAGCCTGCTGCTCCTGCTGAGCAGTAAGTGGAGGGCTTGGCACCGGACACTCCGTCCCGCCTGCGCTCGCCAGACCACCAGCGTGGTGTAGCCCTCGCACTTCCCGGCAGGCTTTTCTGTCGATTTTAGTCGCAGCCTGCACTTTAGACATGGCTTCGCGCATCTTGCCGGAGTATCCGGTGCCGATCCCGGCAGGACGGCAGGGAGTTTCTCCAGCGAATGTCCTGGGGGTGGGGCCCCGGCGCGCAAGCGTTGGGGCGGGACTGGAGTCCTGCAACGGCAACGACCGCCGCCAGCGGCGGAAACAGGGAGTTGCCGTTGGGGCCGCGGCCAGCAAGACGCAAGCGATAGCGAAGCGGCTGCTGGGTGCCGCAACCCGTCGCTGTTCGCGGAGAAAGCTCCCTGCTGGCCTGCTAACTACTATCGCCGTAACTGTGAGCTTCCAACTCACAGTTTTGATACAGGCGCACCCGCACCCCAAAACAGGGGAGAGGTGCGCGTTTTGAGCGCCGGGAGGCGCACAAGGAGTTTTATTATGGCAGAAGAACGTATTCAAAAGATCATGGCTGAACAGGGTCTGTGCTCCCGCCGTGCGGCAGAACAGATCATTGCCGAGGGCCGCGTGAAGGTCAACGGCCACCCCGTCAAGGTGGGCGACAAGATGGACCCCAACCGCGACGTGCTGCACGTGGACGACGAGCGCATCTATATCCGCAAGGATCAGCAGATGTACTATCTGGCCCTGTACAAGCCCCGCGGCTATGTGACCACCGCCAGCGACGAGCTGGGCCGCAAGACCGTGATGGAGCTGGTGAGCGATATCCCCGCCCGCCTGTACCCGGTGGGCCGTCTGGATAAGGACAGCGAGGGCCTGCTGCTCATGACCAACGACGGCGCGTTTGCGCAGGCCGTCACCCATCCGTCGGGCGGCATCTCCAAGCTGTACCGCGTCACCGTGCAGCCCCGCGCCGATGAAAGCCAGATCCTGAAGCTGAGCAGCGGCGTTGTGCTGGACGACGGCACCAAGACCATGCCCTGCGCCATCAATGTTGTCACCGACGAGCCGGGCCGCACCGTGATGGAAATGACCCTGAAAGAGGGCAAGAACCGCGAGATCCGCCGCATGTGCGAGACCGTGGGCCTTGAGGTGGTGCGCCTGAAGCGCAATGCCGAGGGCGTGGTAAAGCTGGGAATGCTCAAGCCCGGCACCTACCGTGAGCTGACCAAGGCAGAGATCAACGGTCTGCGTGCCGCTGCCGCCAAGGGCCGCGCCCAGACCCGCAGCGCCGCAGTGCAGTCCAAGGCTGCCGAGCGCCGCCCCCGCGGCCCGGTGGGCAAGGGTACTGCCCCCAAAAAGCGGAAGTAAATACACCTGTAAAGGGGAGAAGTGTCCAAAGATGCTTCTCCCCTTTTTGCTGCTGGGTGGAAAGATGAATAACTGTCAGCTCTTCACCTTTCAGGTGAGAAAAATTGCATCCCGCCGCAAATACACCAAAAACGGACGCATCTGCAACGAAAATTGCGGTACGGCCCTGCGGCAGGACGGGCTGTGCACGCGGGAAAGACAAAGAATACTTTTGACAACAAAAGTTCATCTCACTGAAGCGCCCCTGTTCTTCGACCAAATTTGTGCTATAATACAAAAGCAACGCTTCGCCCGGCCCCGCAAAGGGCAGGGCAGAGCAGAACGGAAAACAAGGAGTTTGGAATCATGGAAAGAGAAAAACTGAAGTCCCGGATGGGCTTCATTCTGCTTTCGGCGGGCTGTGCCATCGGCATTGGCAACGTGTGGAAGTTCCCTTATATTGCCGGTCAGGGCGGCGGCGGCGCGTTCGTGCTGTTCTACCTGATCTTCCTCATCATTCTGGGCCTGCCCATCATGACCATGGAGTTTGCAGTGGGCCGCGCTTCCCGCAAAAGCCCGGTGCGGGCCTATCAGGCACTGGAAAAGCCGGGCCAGAAGTGGCACATCCACGGCTACCTCACCCTCATCGGCTGCTACCTGCTGATGATGTTCTACACCACCGTGGCAGGCTGGATGCTGCACTATTTCTACATGACCGCCACCGGCAAGCTGGCGGGCCTTGACGCCGACCAGGTGGCCGGGAAGTTCACCGAGATGCTGGCAAACCCCGGCGTCATGACCTTCTGGATGGTATTCGTGGTAGCCCTGGGCATCCTCGTGTGCGCCAAAGGTCTGCAGAGCGGTCTGGAGCGTGTGACCAAGGTCATGATGATCGCTCTGCTCATCATCATGGTCATCCTGGCCATCAACAGCCTGTTCATGGACGGCGCGAAGGAAGGCCTGCGCTTCTTCCTCGTGCCGGACTTTGCGCGCATGAAGGAAGTGGGCGTGGTGAACACGCTGGTGTCCGCCATGAACCAGGCCTTTTTCACCCTGAGTCTGGGCATCGGTGCCATGGCCATCTTCGGCAGCTACATCGGCAAGGAGCATTCCCTGCTGGGCGAGTCGGTGCGCATCGTCATCCTGGATACCTTCGTGGCCATCACCGCAGGCCTCATCATCTTCCCGGCTTGCTTCACCTACCATGTGGACCAGACCAGCGGCCCCAGCCTGATCTTCATCACCCTGCCCAACATCTTCGCCAACATGGCGCTGGGCCGTCTGTGGGGCAGCCTGTTCTTCCTGTTCATGGCATTCGCAGCTCTGTCCACCGTGCTGGCTGTGTTTGAAAACATCATCTGCTGCGGCATGGAGCTCACCGGCTGCAGCCGCAAGAAGTCCAGCCTGGTCAACTTTGTGCTCATCACGGCACTGTCGCTGCCCTGCGTGCTGGGCTATAACCTCTGGGCATGGGACGGTTTCGCCGTGTTTGGCGGCGCTGTGCTGGATTTTGAGGATTTCCTCGTCAGCAACCTGTTCCTGCCGCTGGGCAGCCTGGTGTACCTGCTGTTCTGCGTCACCCGCTATGGCTGGGGCTGGGACAACTATAAGAAGGAAGCCAACACCGGCGAGGGCCTGAAGATGAAGGACTGGATGCGCGGCTACCTGACCTATGTGCTGCCGGTGATCGTGCTGTTCATCTTTGCGTTCGGTATCTACGATAAATTTTTTGCATAAATAAGTTACGCCTTCCGTTATTCCTTCGCTAATGGGCTCCCTCGTTGAGGAGGCTGTCGAGCGGATGCGAGACGGAAGGAGTTCGTGGGCTCCTCTTGCAATAAGGGGAGCCTTTTGCGGCAGAAAGGAATTTGGGATGCACGTTCTGATTTGTGACGACGACGCGGCGTTCGGTGCGCGCATGGCAGACTATATCCACGATTATTTCGAAGCTCGGTCGGTCCAGCTGCAGACCGTCGTCTGCACCGGTGCGGCCGAGGCGCTGCGCACGCCGTATCTGGAGCTGTATCAGCTTGCGTTTCTGGATGTGGATATGCCCGGCACCAATGGCATCGCACTGGGGCGGGAGCTCAAGCAGAGAAGCCCCGACATTCGGCTGGTCTACGTCTCGGCCTATCTGGAATTTGCCCCCGAAGGCTACACGGTCAATGCCTACCGCTACCTGCTCAAACGGGACATTGCCCGGATGCTGCCCAAGTGCCTGGACGATCTGCTGGCGGCCTTTACCGACCAGCACCGGACCCTGACCGTGCACCACAACCGCGCCACCAGCGAGATCCCGCTGTACCAGATCTATTATCTGGAAAGCGCTCTGCGCCAGATCGACATCTACGGCGACATCCCGCACCGGCCCATCTGCACCTTTTACGGCAAGCTGGCCGAGCTGCCCGCCATGCTTTATGAGAATGGTTTTTTGCAGGTGAGCCGCAGCGATGTGGTGAACATGAGCCATGTGCACAGCATCCGCAATTATAAAGTGGAGCTGAAGAACGGCGTGGAGCTGGGCGTCAGCCGCCAGAGCTATGCAGCCATCCGCAACGCCTGGCTGGAATGGAAGGGGCAGTTTGCCGATGAATGATACACTTCTCTGGACACTGCTGGGGCACCTGGTCTGCATTGCACAGTGGGCCGCCTTCATTCTGGTGGACTACGCTTACCTTGGCAAAAACAAAAAGGTACGCTATCCCTGCATCTGGGCGGCTGTGCTGGCGGCGTGCGTGCTGTTCGTCTCGATCCGGTGGGATCTGGGTTTTTTCAACACGGCCTCCATTGCCACCAACGTGGTGTACCTGCTGCTGGCATCGCTGCTGTTTGGCGGTACACCCAACCAGAAGCTGACGGGCAGCCTCATCAACGGTGTGATGTGTCTGCTGACCGAAAATACCGTGAGTTTCCTCTTTGCCTGGTTCCTCGGCGTGCCCACCGGCAGCGTCTGGCGCTATAAGAGCTGTCTGGCCGCGCTGGTGGTCTCCATTCTGGCGGTGGGGCTGCTGGTGGCGTACTTCATGCGCCGCTGGAACAGCACCTGCGCGCTGGAGCCGCTGCAGGCGGCCGTGATGAGCTTTTTCCCCGGAGTGGTCGTGGCGCTGAACATGGGCCTGATGGTCTCGGCCAACCGCCAGAAGCCCACCTTGATGAACATGGTGCTGACCGTCGGCCTGACGGTGGCCGTGCTGGTGCACATCGCCATCGTGCAGATGTTCAACGATCAGGTGGTGCAGCGGCAGAGCTCCCGCTTCCGCGCCCAGCTGGAGCAGCAGCGGGCGGAAGCCCTGCTGGATTCCTACACCGCTCAGCGCCGCCTGACCCACGAGTTCACAAACCATATGAGCGCCCTCAGCGCCTTGCTGAATCAGGGCGACATGGAAGGCGCGCGGGCCTACATTGCCGGTGTGAGCAAGGCAGTGGCGGCGGGCACCACCATCATGGACACCCATAACCCATTGCTGGATTCCATCCTGAGCAAAAAGTACGAGGAAGCCGCGCACAAGGGCGTGACGGTCTATTTTGACCTGTGCGACCTCAAGCGCCTGCCCTTTGACAGCACGGACATGGTCATCGTCATCTCGAATCTGATGGATAATGCCATCCGTGCAGCGGCAGAAGCGCTGCCACCGGAGGTACATGTGCGCATCCGCAAGACCCCGGACGAATACCTCATCTCGGTGTGCAACCGTGTGCAGCAAAATCTGGAGATCGAGGACGGCCGCCTGCCTGCCACCACCAAAAAGGAGAGCGGCCATGGCATGGGCCTTGTGAACGTGCAGGAAATCCTGCGCAAATATGGGGCCGAGTATACGGTCAGCTGCCGGGACTGCTGGTTCCGCTTCACCTGTTCGCTGCCGGTGGCGCATTCCACCGACAATTCATGACATGCGGACCGGCAAAATATGACATTTTGTCTGCTGCGGCGGTGCGGTTTTGGTATAATAAGAACAGTAAAGGAAGACCTCCGTGCAGGCAATGGATCGTTGCGGTGGGGAGAGAGGGGAAGCCCTTCTCCTGTAAAAGAGCTTTGCTGCAAGATGGAGCATGTCGGCTGCAGTGCGTGTAAGCAGCTGACGCGATCACCTTTGCTTTTGCTGCGGGTCCAAGGGGACCCGGTAGAGTGCATCTGGCGGGACTTTCAACGGCGGTTCTTTGGGGATTGCTGTTCATAAAGTCACTCACTGCGTCGCATTTTCCCGTTCCGTTCCGGCTGCGTGTGGGAACACAGCCGGTCAAGCCCGGTTCGGGAGCTTTATCTGCGTCGGGGAGAGTTCCGTCAGATTTTTTATTGCAATAGAAAACGGCTGCTGTACATGAATTTGTGCAGCAGCCGTTTTGCATGATAAGATTTCACTGGAGTTTTCGGCACACAATATGGAATTTTGACGAAAAACATGTTATAGTGGATGCAGCAGATAAAATTTGCATAAAAGTGGCAACCCGTGCAGAAAGCCTGCACGGGTTGCCGAATATGAAGGAGGCCTGCAGTGTTATGATCTCTTATCGAAAGCTTGCAATGCGTGTTTTGAATCACACTCCGATGTTAGGGGGGGGGGTATGGCAAGGCCGCTTGCACAGCGCCTTGCCGCATTGACTGTCGTCGCCGCACTGATGGCGGGACTCTCCGTCCCGGCCTTTGCAGCAACCTATAACATTGGGGATGGCAGCATCACTATTGAAGCCAACGGCGATGGCACAGCCAAGGTGACCCAGAACGAGACCGTGAACGAGAAAGATGACGATGTCATTGTCAAGGGCAGCGGCGAGACCACGAGCAATGTGATCGAAGTCATCAACAACACGGAAGACGACTTGAAAATCACTCTTTCGGATGTGGACATTGCCGATACTAAAGGCAAGGCGCCCTTGAGCGTTTCGGGCACCGGGGATACGACCATTGAACTGGACGGCAATAACTCGCTGACTGGAAGCGGCTGGAGCGCCGGTTTGGAACGGAACGAGGAAAAAGACGCCGCCGGAAACGTAGTCAGCGGAAAATTGACCATTCAGGATGAGAATAAAAACGGCAGTCTGGAAGCCACCGGCAATTACGGAGGTGCAGGCATCGGCGGAGGAAACCTCAAAAATTCCGGTGAGATCGAGATCACCGGCGGCACCATCACAGCCACTGGTGCGCTGGACGGTGCAGGCATTGGCGGCGGCGGTAGCGGCGGCGACGGCACGGTGACCATCTCGGGCGGCAATATCACGGCCCGGGGCGGCTCCTCAGACAACCCGAACGCCATCTGCGGCGCGGGCATTGGTGGTGGCGGTGGTTTCGGCAACGCCACGGTGACCATCACCGGTGACGCCGTGATCGAGGAAGCCACCGGCGGTGGCGCATGCGCAGGCATTGGCAGCGGTTATTACAACTCCAAGACCGACATCACCATCTCCGGCAATGCCGAGGTGAAAAACGCTCAGGGCGGCGCACAGGGTGCCGGAATCGGCGGTGGTGGTGGCGGCTTATCTACCGGCGGCAGCATCGGTACGGTGACGATTACGGACAATGCCAAGGTGGACAATGCCACCGGCGGCGAGGGTGCTGCGGGCATTGGCAGCGGTGTGCTTGGCGATGTGACGGTAAATATCTCCGGCAATGCCACGGTCAACGCTGAGGGCGGCGCGAACGGCGCAGGCATCGGCGGAGGTTACGCATCGGCAGGCGACGTGACCATTGAAGGCGGCACGACGGTCAAAGCCGAAGGCGGTGTTGGCGGCGGTGCCGGTATCGGCGGCGGCGCAGACCTGGAAGCAGACGAGGACACCCAGAACCGTGTCACCATCCGCAGCAGTGAGGACGGCTCGCCGGACGTGACGGCCGTGGGCGGTGCCCCGGAGCCCGGCGAGGATGGCACCGAACTCAGCAAGGGCGGTGCAGGCATTGGCAGTGGTGCGCTGATCGAACCGGATGAAGGTGACCGGGAAGCGGATGCCATCATCAGCATTGAGGGCAAAGTGACCATCAAGTCTACGGCGGGCAAGGACAATGCAGCCATTGGTGCGAACGGCGAGGAGCAGGTCATCGAGGGGCTGCTGCCGGGGTCGTCCATTGACCGCCGGGATGCAGACGGCAACGATATCTCGCTGCCGGGCGATAAGCAGCAGCCCGCAGATAGCAGCGAGCAGAACAGCGATGCGCTGGAAGGCCTGACCGTCACCGATGCGGCGGGCAAAACGCTGCCGTACACCGTGGAGTGGCAGGGCAGCACGGTCGTTGTGACCGCAAAGTATCCCTTTGCCTCGCTGCAGATGACCCATGAGACCCTGCTTCAGCTGCAGAAGCAGGGCGCACAGACGCTGCGATTCTGTACCGAATCCCGCACCGCGTCGGCATCGGTCGCTGAACTGTTGAATGTGAGTACGGCGGGCGCAAAGATCGTCTGGAGCCATGACGGTGCAGCGTCGGCCCTGCAGGTGAACGGCGCGGACCACAACGAACTGCTGAAGTAAGCTCGATCAAAGTTACATAGAACTGATAAAATGAAAAGCGACTGCCGCTGCGGGAAAATGCTCCCACAGAGACAGCCGCTTTTTAATGTTTGAAAAATCGTTTACTCCGGCTTGACCTGCAGCTCCTGCTCGCAGTAGATGCAGCGGTACTTGCCGTTGGAGCTCAGCT
>ERZ773193.4424-NODE-4424-length-11310-cov-3.858463_pt1 | contig 11310 bp, 6 predicted proteins | sample MGYA00511110_ERZ773193 | MGnify/ENA primary metagenome ERZ773193 (study PRJEB29015, sample SAMEA2737784) | human gut metagenome | biome: human gut; feature: human-associated habitat; material: faeces | place: China | collected 2012 ...
GGGGGAAGATGTCGTTGATGTGCGTTTGTTTAGGTTTCCGGTTTTTCGCCATGAGTGGGTCATGGGATTCATCTTTCGTGAAGTTTTGCCATTGATACGGGCGGTTGGATTCTTCGGAGTCGAAGTCTTCTATCCGGTTCCGGGAAACGTTAAACTCCATGAAGTTCGAGTCGGCAATGAACAGGAGGCCCTCCCCGTTTTTATCCGTGAGAGTCAGCCAGCGGGTTTCTGTTTTGTGGCCGTTTTCTTGTGGGCGTACATAGGGAACGTATTGTTGCTCGGCAGTGCTTTTGTAGTACCCGATAAGTGTTCCGTTATTTCGGTCACAATAGTTTTCCTCGGGTCCCCGCCCGAAATACTCCAGTTGATTCACGTCCGTGGGAACCCTGAAACGTACCCCGATTCGGGGAAGTTCTGGCGCATCCGGTTGAGTTTCTAGGTGACAGGCCACGTGGATTATGCCTGATGGGTATAACGTGTAGGACACGTGATATTTGCTGTTGGTTTCCTGAAGTCTGTACGTGATGGTCAGGTTCGTGTTTGTTACGGAAGTAGAGGTTCTGATTCCGGCAATCTTGAAATTTTTGCTTGCCTGTTTCCAGCCTTGTTGCCGATTCGGCATCCCGTTACCATAGTCGTTATCCGTGGGACCTCGCCAGAAGTTGGGTTGGAACCCGAAATCTTCAGCAATATATTGAACGCCATTGGTCCGGTAGGACGTCACGTATCCTTTTTGCTTGTTGAATACGAAGTCGATATTCGAGCCGGATATATGAATGTCCGGTCCGTTTTCTTCCATGGTCAGCGTTTTTTCGGGGGTAGGACGGAACACGGGTGCCGGGGTGTAATCCGGTAATCTGAATTGTTCCGAGGCCACGATGTAGCCGGCTGGGACGGAGAGATTCGCTTGCTTGGACTTCACGTAGAGATTTAGGAAATACTCTGTTCCGGGTTTATTCTTTACGTTTCTGAGTGGAATCGTGAGTTGTTTGTTTGTCCCGGGGGCGAGATGCTGCGTGGGAAGGATTCCGGACTGCACGGTTTCCGTGTTTGCCTGTATCGTGTACTCGATCGTGTATTGATTCAAGTTCGTGAAATCGTATCGATTTTCTACTCGGATGATTCCTTTTCTTAGGTCAACGGGCTGAAACCACACGTACTGGTAGGCTTTTTTTATCTCGGTTAAACCGGGATGCGGTTCCCGGTCGGGACCAACCACTCCGTTACACAAAAAATTCCCGTCTGACGGGGAGTTTTCTCCGAAATCTCCACCATAAGCCCAGAACGGGGTTCCCGTTTCGTCTTTCACAAGGATGCCTTGGTCAATCCAATCCCAGATGAACCCGCCTTGTAAATTGGGGTAGCGATAGATTGCATCCCAGAGATCCATGAAATTTCCGGTGCTGTTTCCCATGGCATGGGCGTATTCTGACATAATGTAAGGGCGGTCTGTTTGGGTGTTACCCCATTTTTCCAGCGTGTTTGCACCCGGGTATTGCGGACAGTAGATGTCCGTGTTCCATTCAAGCAGGGCTCTCTCGTACTGTACGGGACGTGTCGTGTCCTTGGATTTTAGCCAGTTATAAGTTATGTAAAAATTATACCCGTTCCCGGCTTCATTTCCTAAGGACCAGAATGTAATACAGGGATAATTTTTCCCGGTTTCGTACATATTCATGGTCCGGTCCATGTGGGCATTCAGCCAGTTCGGATTATTTCCTAACGTTCTTCCCTTGCGAAGATCGTATCCCATACCGTGGGATTCTATGTTCGCTTCATTGCATACGTAAAATCCGTATTCATCACAAAGTTCGTAAAAGCGTCTTTGTTGGGGATAATGGCAACAGCGTATGGCGTTAATATTGTGACGTTTCATGTTTTCGAAATCTTTACGCATGTGCGCCTCACTGAGAACGTGGCCCGTGTGCTCGTCGTGTTCGTGGTAATTCACGCCCTTAATCAGTACGGCACGACCGTTTACTAGGAATTGGTTACCCCGGATTTCCAGTTTTCGGAAACCAACCCGGAAAGGAATGACTTCGGTGGTTTTCCCCGGTTGTTCGATCCGGATAAATAATTGGTACAAGTTTGGAGTTTCTGCCGTCCACGGGGCAACTTGTGGAATTTTCGCTTCGAAATGAACCGTTGTTGCAGAATCTATTTTAATGGTTTGTGTCCCTTCTGCCACTCGTGTTCCCGAGGTGTTTTCCAGTTGATAGAACACGGTGACCTGTCCCGGTTGCCGGGGATTGGTGTTTTCCATGAATAAATCTAGTCCGAAAAGTCCGTTCTTGTACGTGCTGTCCAGATCTTGACGGATTGAGAAATCCCGAAGATGCAAGGGTAATTGTGCGAATAAGTAAACGTCTCGTTCGATTCCGCTGATTCTCCAAAAGTCCTGACATTCCAGGTAGCTTCCCGTTGACCATCTATATACTTCTAAAGCGATGAGGTTACGTCCCGGTTTTAGGTAGCGGGTAATGTTATATTCTACGGCATCTTTGGAGTCCTCACTGTACCCAACCTTGGTGCCGTTCACGTACAGGTAGCATCCTGATTTTACCGCACCGATATGCAGGAATATCTCTTTCCCATTCCATTGTTCGGGAATCTCGATATATTTCCGATAAGATCCCACAGGGTTTTCTTCCGGCAAAAGAGGCGGTTGCGGGTTACGGGGACAGAATTCGTAAGGATGATTCGTGTAGAGTGCATTTCCGTAACCGTTTACTTCCCAGTTTGCAGGGACATCAATCTCTTCCCATGTCGAATCGTCAAAATTTGTTTTATAAAAGTTTACCGGGCGTTTTTTGTAGGAGGAAACCCAGTTGAATTTCCATTTCCCATTGAGGGATTTATAATCGGTGGAAGTATTGAAATCGTTGCTCCGGGCTTTATTCACATCACTATAGGTCATGAAGGCCGTCCGGGGATATTCTTTTCCGACAAAAGGTATGGTCTCGTCTTGCCATTCCGGTTTCACTTGCATGAATGCCGTGGAACAGATTAGACAACAGATAATCGTGGAGAATAGTTTTTTCATTTTGATATGTAGTTTGAGGTTTTAGAGTCTAAAGATAGTGTTTTTTTGTTAAAAATGGTACATTGTCACCCTATAACATCTAATGTCATCTTAATTATTAAAATTATATAGGCGATTAATATTTACTATTAGATATTGGAGTACAATAGAGTGCCAAGAATTACATTTCGCTTTATGTAATATTTACCTCAAAATTTCAAGGAATATTTGTTCTTTTTTCTTTTGAAATTATTTCCTAGTAACGCTTTGTCTTAAAGATGATTTTTGCAGAAATTTAAATTTTAAAACGATGATAACGTTAAATTTTGAATTGAATCGTAAAGCAAGAAAGAACGGACAATACTCGATCTATTTGAGGGCTACAGAAAATACCAAACACTATAAAATGGTTTTGGACGTGTACGTGACATCTCTAGAGAGATTTGACCCTCAAGCCCGGTGTGGTAACTGGGTTTCGATGAAAGAAAGATATTCCAAGGTATTTAACGAAAGGTTGCGAGATACCTTAGATAAGGCAGAACACATTAAAAATGAACTAGATCGAAGAGGAGAATTGACCGCCCAGACGTTGATTAAAATATTAAAAAGAAAAAATCATGATTCTTTTATCGAGTACATAGAAGAAAAACAACAACAATTAATTGCACGAAAATGTTACTCTACAGCACATGGAAAAGGAGAGGTAAAGAGAATATTATTAGAATTTAATAGAGGTAAAGATGTGTCATTCAATCAGATAACCCCAATGTTTGTGCGAAATTTGGTCGTTTTTTTGCGAAAAAAAGGTTTGATGGAAAGTAGCATTCATGAATATTTTGTGAGATTTAAAACATTGTATAACCAAGCTAAAAAAGAAAAGATTATATTGTTCCAGATGGACCCTTTTGAAGACATTCAAGTGAAAAATAGAATTGCTAAAAAGGAGTACTTGACCCCAGAAGAGGTAAATTTAATAGAAAATCTTTCTCTAGTTAAGGATAGTCCTCTATGGCATGTAAGGAATTATTTCTTATTTGCTTATTATGCCGCGGGGATGAGAATAAGTGATGTTATTGGTTTAAAATGGACGAATATCCAAGATGATCATATAAATTACCAGATGCGTAAAACGAAACACTGGCAAGTAGTTAGATTACTTCCCCAAGCAAAACGTATACTGGATTTATATAAAACGGCTGACGTCCAGAAGGATGAGTATGTATTTCCAATTCATTCAACATATAGACCGAGATTGAAAGGAATAGAAAAACAATTGATTCAAGATGTTGAATATAACGGATATAAAGTGAAAGGAGATGCGATAAATAAATGTCTAAAGAAAATAATAAAAAAAGCGGGGATAGATAAAAATGTATCATTTCACACAGCCCGTCATTCCTTCGCCACTTATGCCATGAAAGGGAATAATGTGTATATGGTGAGTCGCCTTCTTGGGCATACGAATATTGCAGTGACAAGTAGGTATTTGCATGAATCAAGCATAATACAAGATCAGTATATGGAAAATATCTTTCAGAATGAATAATCCTTTATTATGTTAGAAATATACATAAATTCTTATATCCAATATAATAATAAGTGATCATTTGAGTATATTTGATACTTGTATAACATCTAAAAATAAAGTATATGAAAATTACCTTCAAGAAATTCGATAAAACATATATCGGAAATTATTCCGAGGATTTATCTGATATGAAAGAGGAGATTATGTGTGCGACGAGAACCCAGAGATTTCCTATAGGGAACTGGCATAAAATTAATATTATGAATACTTGCCTAGAGCTCTATTTAGGGAAGAAATCATGGATGCTCACTTACTTGCTGGATAACGTGAGATATGAGCAATTGAAAAAACTCGTCAATGAGAAATACGGGTTCATGAAAGATTATATGGATGATTTGGCTTTGATTGTACGGTTTGGAGTGGATTTTAAGGATTATAACCTGAACAAACAGGAGGGGAAAAAACATTGGGCACGTCAGAAGAATTCAGACTATCATGACTACATGCAAAAGAAACAAGAAGAAGCAGATCGGATAACAGACTTTTATTATTCAATAATTAATGGAGAGCTTGATATAAAAGGGGTTCAAGTAAAATTGAATGAAAATGATGGAGAAGGGAAAATCGGCTTAAAAGTAGAAAATGAGGCTCATGTTAAAATGTTCCTGTACGGTTTTGCAGGATGTTTTTTTTCATCACGATACGGGGAATTTTGGGAGTATTCATTATATAGAGAATTCAAGAAAACGGGGAAAAAAGAAAAAGAGGAAGTTGAAAAAAAGAAAAAAACAAGTGGAATCACGGTGACAGATCGTCGTGCGATGACGCAAGCTTATATTCATTTTCTTCACGGGGAGGGACTTTGGGAAAATTTTAATAGCTTAAGAGATGCGTTGATTTTTCTTGGAAAATTATTAAACCTGTCCGGTTTTTTAGGCGATTACGAGGCAATATCTTCTTATAATGATTCACAAGAGGCTTGGTATAAAAACTTGAATTCTGATGTAGATAAAGCAGCTATGAAGAACTTTACCCCCATGAACGATTTAAAAGATGAAGTTTCTTTTTATGAATATATACTGGTCTAGTGTGGGGTGGCTGTTTATTTGTAGCAAGGTGTTTGGCGATACCTAAAGATAGATAAACTAGCAATCTCCACACTTCTTTTTTATATTTAAATTACCCTTGGGGATTGGGTGATGATATAAAGACATGAAGAAATTACTCATTCTTGCGTTTATTCTTTCTTTGATCATCTCGTGCGACAAAGAAGAAACAGACCCTTATAAAGACTTTTGGGGATTCCATGTAAAAGACACGACAGGCTTAAAACTTTTTCAAGCAAAACAGGTGGAAGATGTTAATTATCTGGTTGGGTTACGAGATAAAAAACTATGGATCGGAAAATTTGATAATGATACAAAAGAACAACTTGAAGAGTGGAATTGCCCAGAGGTTTTTAACACCAGCAGGACTATTGACTTTGGATATGGTGAGATTAAAGAATACAAGTTTGATCTTCACTACGCATCCCTCCAGATTGCGACACTAGATGAACAGGGTGTTGCCATACTGGCACAAATTGGTCAAGGGGAAGAACTTCTTTCTGATTTATATGTTGCCAGTGGGGATAATATTCAATCATATATCATGGAAGCACCAGATTTTCTTGTTAGCAACTATTCACTTGTCACATGGAATAACGGTTATGCGATCACGCTCAATTATAACATTACGAGAAACTCCGAAGAATTACATTACTTCTATTCAATGGAAGATAAAACTTTATTCAAGACTTCTGGATATATCAACTTGTTATCATGCACTCCTTTAAACCAAGAAGAGGTGATAACTTACAATCAAGTGACAAAAATATCGAGGATTAATTTTAGAACAGGGGAGACGATCTGGGAGACAAATATAACGTTAAATGATATTCCAAGTGACACTAAATTATCACCTCAAATCACTCCCAAGGAAAATAATTTTTGGACTTACATTATTGACATCACTTTTTATAGTGGAGAGAAAGATACAAGGCAATTTAAAATCGATATTGATAATGGGGAAATAACTTATTTATAATATAATACACGTAATTATGACACATTCTGAAATTATCACTTGGGCAACAGAGGTAACCCAAGAACTATTAAAAAAAGGCACCAAAATCCACGAGGCTGATATTATAGATGGAATTATAACAAAATTCAACAAGGTAAAACAAGAGAAATACACTATTGCTAAAGAAACAAATAACAAGAGTGACCTAGTTATATTTTGCAAAGAAAAGCCTCTTCTTGTATACGAGTTCAAACAATATTTCAAACCGATCAGAAATACTGAAATCGGACAGATAAAAAAAGATTTCAATAAACTATATAAAGCACACCAAACAAATTCTTCTTGTAAAACTTATTTTGTACTGGTTAGTACTTCTGATCACATTAAAGATGCTGAAACCGGTGAGATGGAGAATTTCATGGATTTATCTAAAGGATCAAACCGAAAATTTTCCATAAACTACATCAATAGACATATCTATTTATACAATCGAAAAAGAAATGTTTACCCAAATTTCTGCATACTAAGCTGGGAAATCAAATGATTATTACATATAATAAATCAACAACAATAAAAATGCCATGAAAAAAACAATCTTTTATTTAGTAATACTAACAATTATCCCTTTCGTGAATAGTTGTTACGATGACGGGGATCTAAAAGATGATATTAACGATTTAAATTCAAAATACTCGTCTTTAGAAAATCGAATTGCAGCATTAGAAACGCAAGTAAAGGAAATGAATTCTGAAATCTCATCAATTCAAACAATTATTTCCAATTTAGAAAAAAACGTTTACGTGTCGAAAGTTGAAACAATAGAGAACGGTTATAAGATTCATTTCACCGATAACACCATAGCAACAATACATGATGGAAAAGATGGAAAAGATGGGAAAAATGGAGAGAATGGAGAGAATGGAGTTGATGGGCAAGACGCACCTATCATAGGAGTAGCCAAAGACACGGATAATATTTACTACTGGACTATAACCACTAACGGAAATACAACTTGGTTGTTAGATAATGGAAAAAAACTTCGGGTTACTGGGAAAGATGGAGAGAATGGACACACTCCAATCGTAGAAATTGGTAGTGATAATTATTGGTATATCGATGGTGTTAAAACAAATGTAAAAGCCACTGGTGAAGATGGGGAGGATGGTATAACCCCAAGCATATCAATTAGTAGCGATGGATATTGGGTTATTAATGGGATTAAATCATCAATAAAAGCAAAAGGAGAGAACGGTACAAACGGGGAGGATGGAAAAGATGGAATAACACCATTATTGAAAATTGATACCGAAGGCTATTGGACTATTAGCTATGACAATGGAAAAATTTATAATCGCATACTAGATTCAAACAATTCCCCTGTTAGTGCGATAGGAAAAGATGGAGAGAATGGACAGGATGGAAAAGACGGAGAAGATGGGAAAGATGGGAAAACTCCCGAAATCGCTATAAAACAAGATTCCGATGGAATATATTACTGGACTAAAGACGGGGAATGGCTCACGGATCAACAAGGTCAAAAAATAAAAGCAAATGGAATTGATGGAGAAGATGCCATTGCACCAAAATTAAAAATTGAAAATGGACGTTGGTTACTTTCAACCGATGAAGGAAAATCATGGATTGATATAGGGCAAGCAACAGGAAATGATGGAAAAGACGGGGATTCATTCTTTCAAAGCGCAACACAAAACGAAAAAGAAGTAACACTAATACTACAAAATGGTACCATTATCACAATACCGATTCATAAAGATCTAAACATCAACTTTCCTAACGGTTTCAACTATATACTTCCAAACACTAATGAGATGATCATTGATTTCACATTAGATGGAGCTGATGAAAATACTTTTGTTGAAATTATTACCTCTCATGATTTTATAAATGACTACGCAAAGGATAGTAAGTCACGATGGAATACCCATTTATCTTATAATAAACAAGGAGGTTCCATCAAAATTCAAGGGAGCAGCTTTTACTCTTTCACCCAAAAAATAACCGTAATTGTAGCAAACAATAATCAGACTATAGCCCGTCAACTTTTTATCGAATATCCAACTACAATTACTACAAAGATTCCAGATGTAACAATAAACATGGAAGGGACTGCAATTCCTATTAACGTGACATCTAACAAAGAATTTTACGGTTATTTCGTAGAAATAAGCGGAGAGGCTCAAAATTGGTGCACATTTTCTCAAGAAAATGATTATATATTGATCCATGCAACACCTAACAATACAAATAAAAAACGTTCAGCAACAATAACTATCACGGCTGGAATCAAAGACAAAAAAAGCATACAATTTACAATTACACAAAGAGCAGAAAATAAATTTGAAATTGGAGATTACTACAATATTAATGAAGATGAAGGAATTGTTATTGAAATTACAGATGACGGTTTACATGGTACGATTCTATCGTTAGATGCAACGCTCAGTCAAGGTTCTCAATGGAAAGGACAAGCAGCAACATGGATTAGCAATAAAGGTAATAACTGGAAACACATAAGATTAACAGACCTTCAAACGCTATATAACCACCCAAACAAATTACTTCTTCTAAATTATTACGGATCACCTATAATCGAGGGGACATATAGTAATAGTGAGGATAAATACTTCAACATGAAAACAGGAGAATATTCCGATTTCTATTATGGCGAAACAATAATAACCCGTGCAATAAAAACATTCTAAATATAATTATGCATTTACTAAGAGGTTGTCTTACAAAAATGGGACAATCTCTTTTTATATAATCTCTATTCCTTTCATAATATTCGAAACATATCGAAAATATTAAAAACAACACCCAATGAACGACATTAACCAAATCTCTATCACCTACACTTCAAACAACGATATATCATTTTATATAAAATTCAAATTCACCTACACACAACAAAAAGATACTAGATAATTTATAAAACAATAACTTATGAACAACACTAGCTAAATTTTCACCACCTACACTTCGATCTATTATTATATAGTATATAAATATCATCGAAGTGTTGAGGATGAGATAATCAGTAGAATATCATTTTTACTTATTATCTTATGAATTTCATTAGAAATTTCTCTTTACACTAGAGAGAAAAACACCTTATCATTTAAAAACACTCCCCCCTCATGAATACAAGTTAAATAAAAGCAATAGAATTTATTTAGTTTATTGCTGATAGATTCTAAAAACAGAGGCAAAAGTCAATGCCTCTCTTCATAATAACATTCTTATATAGAGATAAATAAAATACTATTCACAATCTTGGTTACTTTTTAGTTTAACTAAAACCATTCTCTGAGTTAAACCATGAGTTAAACCAGAGCAAAAATAGGCTCAATTTTCATCAAAAAAATAGCCCAAAATGAGTGCTAATTTAATGTGCTGATATAGAGAATCAGTGGACAAGCTGCTAGAAAAATTGGAAGAAGATGATGACGTAACCAACGTTTATCACAACATTAAAGAATAATTTTCTTGCAGATTAAAAAATATTGTTGCATATTTGCACCCGCAAAACGGTTAAAACCTCTTGCAACAAGGAAGACTTCGTAGCTCAGCTGGTAGAGCAATTGACTCTTAATCAATGGGCCGTGGGTTCGAGTCCCACCGAGGTCACAAAAGAAAGCCACTTACGAGAGTAATGGCTTTCTTTTTTGGGGTAAAATTGGGGTGATTTTGAATAAATGTTTCAATAGAGACGTTAATAGTTAACAATCTTTACCATGGAAATTAATCCCAAGTATGAACCAAAGTAAAAGTTCCACCAGGGAAGTCTGATGGTAGAGAAATAACAATATTAGGATCATCTCCCCACTCGACAACACTTTTGTCACCTCTATTTAAAACCAACGGTTTAAATTCATAAGTTTTACCCTTTAATAAATAGACAGAGGCAGAATGATAATTTTCTTGATTTGCGTCTTCTAATAATGGAATACTATTTGCCGGAGTCCAATTTCCAAGTTCTGCTCCATCACCAGTGATTGCAACATATTGTCCAAATGATACTTGTTTGCGAATCCAAATAGTGACTAATACACTCGGTAGTGCTTTTGATTCTAAATTATTTATATGAGTTTCAGAATTAGTTTCGAACATTGGATTTGAGTCTTCTTGCGAACAAGAAGAAATAAACATACATATGATAATTACCATACATAAGTAAATAATATTACACGTATTTTTTATAATTCATTTTGTTAATGGTTAATAATTCATACCCATAATACAAGATATATAATTTTAAATAACGTCTCTACAAAACAAAGGTATGGAATATTTCATTCCCCGTGTTTTCTTTTTTCATTTATTTCATAAATTAATACACATCAACTAACCATCATTTAAATTAATCAAATTTGCCTCATGTTTCAATGGGAAAGTAGTATATATTCAAGTTCAAAGTTATCTTCATTTTCACCAAATCATGCAGAATTCCTTGTAAAACAATCATTAACATTCGTTTTCACATAAAGAAGGTATGCCCAACAAGTCGTAACATCGCTTCCCGCAACAACGAATAGTTATTATATATTAATAAACATACTTATAATCAATACCATAACTTACATATTGTCGTTATATATTCGTTATCCTTTCGTTAAAAAAGGCTTCTATAAGAACGAAGGGATAACGAAGGTGGATGGGAGGGATGATGGTAGGG
>ERZ773193.4451-NODE-4451-length-11252-cov-10.037063_pt1 | contig 11252 bp, 7 predicted proteins | sample MGYA00511110_ERZ773193 | MGnify/ENA primary metagenome ERZ773193 (study PRJEB29015, sample SAMEA2737784) | human gut metagenome | biome: human gut; feature: human-associated habitat; material: faeces | place: China | collected 2012 ...
CGTATCGGTTATCAAATACTCATCTTTCGACATTATCATATTCCTCCATGGTATCTTTGGTATCTTGTATCGTGATATCCCATTCACTTACCTTCTCAAATTCCGATTTGTCAATTTCATTAAATATGAATTTTATCTTTCTCCAGTGGATACAGATATGTAATCGGATTCTGTGCCGACTGATTCAACTTCAATCCGGCTATCGACTTTCCAATGTAGAACGATTCATTCTCATCCAACGGAAATCCATGCTCATATCTTTCATCCACAAAAAATAATCTATTTTCAGTTTTTGGTGTAAGAACAATATCCTGTCTTGGAAGTTTTACTACCCTATAAAATTACACTACTCTCAAACGTGATGTGTCTAAGACTGCTGTTCCTGGAGTTTTACTACCCTATAAAATTACACTACTCTCAAACACAGTGGTTTTGCAACTGGTACGAATTACCAGTTTTACTACCCTATAAAATTACACTACTCTCAAACCTCTGTCTTCATTTCTTGCCATATCATTACGTTTTACTACCCTATAAAATTACACTACTCTCAAACACAATCCTACTAACGATTGTGTTCTGTTTGGTTTTACTACCCTATAAAATTACACTACTCTCAAACTCATATTATAATACATTTGTCAATAGCAAAGTTTTACTACCCTATAAAATTACACTACTCTCAAACCACGAAAACGGTATCCCTTATGAGCTTGCAGTTTTACTACCCTATAAAATTACACTACTCTCAAACGGTATGGTTAGCAGTGCTGAAAAATTGTATGTTTTACTACCCTATAAAATTACACTACTCTCAAACCGCTTGAAGCTGCCTTTTCCAGTGTGTATTCGTTTTACTACCCTATAAAATTACACTACTCTCAAACTGGCATATAGGGGGGTGAAAGGCATGAAGAGTTTTACTACCCTATAAAATTACACTACTCTCAAACTTTATATCTCAGAACACCTAAAAAGTTATGGTTTTACTACCCTATAAAATTACACTACTCTCAAACTGCCGATAAGACGTTTTGCAAGTCCAATGAGTTTTACTACCCTATAAAATTACACTACTCTCAAACATGTTTAGAGCCAAAATAAACCGTTTTTTCGTTTTACTACCCTATAAAATTACACTACTCTCAAACTAAAGAATAAAAAGCAAGTGTTAGTATATCGTTTTACTACCCTATAAAATTACACTACTCTCAAACAGTTATCAATGTTCGCAGGACATACGAACGTTTTACTACCCTATAAAATTACACTACTCTCAAACCTCTGGTTACGCTTACATCTTCCTTACGCTGTTTTACTACCCTATAAAATTACACTACTCTCAAACTACTCAGTGTGACAGAAAGAGAGGTAGCAGTTTTACTACCCTATAAAATTACACTACTCTCAAACCACAAACACGCTTTGCGATTGGAAATTGAAGTTTTACTACCCTATAAAATTACACTACTCTCAAACATGAAAGTTACGCAGATAGCAACAATTTTAAGTTTTACTACCCTATAAAATTACACTACTCTCAAACTAAATCATCATGCTTAGCCGAATTTTCAGATGTTTTACTACCCTATAAAATTACACTACTCTCAAACCTTAGCGTAAAAATAATCAGCCTCAATACAGTTTTACTACCCTATAAAATTACACTACTCTCAAACCAATGGTGACCCCGCTATTATGATTGATGAGTTTTACTACCCTATAAAATTACACTACTCTCAAACTTAACATCATATGTGCGGATATCCACATTTAGTTTTACTACCCTATAAAATTACACTACTCTCAAACCTTTATGCCTTTTTCATTGCAGAAAATTTCAGTTTTACTACCCTATAAAATTACACTACTCTCAAACAATCTGCCTGTTGTATTGTTAAATGCTCACAGTTTTACTACCCTATAAAATTACACTACTCTCAAACCTCAAATTTAAGATAATGACACTACTCATCAGTGCATTTTATATTAGGCAGTAATTATATTATAGCATACAAATATAAAAAGTCAACAAAATTCAGATAACGCACATATCCTTGTCTATTATCAAAGTTTTTGAATATTCAAGGTGCGTATGTTCATTATTTTCAATACAGATCACTTTAAATTTTCTTAGCAGCATGTCTTTGTATAAAAGCTCAGTTTGCCGGTCCGTCAGATAACTTCGAAGATTAACAAAGAAAAATACACGCTCTCCTTTAAATTTGTTTACAGCAGTCATATATTCTATGATCTTTTCTGAAAGTTCCATTTTTTTATCATAAAAACGTACACCAAAAGCTTTAAGTATACCGCTTATGTCCTGTGGAACATCAATTTCTATTTCATTATCAGCTGACTCAGTTATCATGTAAATATACAAAGCTATATCAGCCATAAGCTTTTGAGTATGCTGATAGAAACGTTCATTTACCGATACATTTTTTATCTCAGCATACAGCTTATTTACAAGATCACGCTGATTTATTTCAAAAGGTATTATCTGAGTTATAAGCTCTGCACGCTTTCTTAATTCAAGCGGCTCATTATTTTCCGACAAAATCAGTCTGCCACTTTCGCCTGAACACTGATCATATATATCGGATATTACATCACTGAATATCTGCTGATTTTCAATTACTAAATTCAAAACCGTGCTTTCTTCTAGCTCACAGTATAAATTGAAAGCTGGATATGCAATAGTCATAAAATCACCAATCTTTCATCACTGTCAACTATATCGCTTTTGAAGCTGCCTGTTATAAACTCCATTTTCTCAAATTGCTTTTCAGTAACATTTAGCACCTGCACAAGTCCATCAGGCGGTTTATTGCTTTTGATATTGCTCATGACAGTGTTAGCCGCTGTCTGATTAATCACCATTTTACAATAAACAGACTCCTGCATCATGATAAAGCCATTTTTAATGAGAAATTTTCTGAAACGTGCATAGTTTCTTCTGTTCTCAGTGGTAATAACAGGCAGGTCAAAGAATATAAACATTCTCATAAATCTATAGCTCATCATTCACCTCTCTAACTATTTTAATGAATAAAAACTGATTTTCGAAACGTCATTATCGTTGAGTGCGTCAAAAACACTTCTGCAATAAAAACGCATTGCATTTGACAAATACTGCTCACTTTCATTTATCATCACGGTTGTACTGAGCAAAGACACTATAGTATGTTTTTCCTCTTTACCAAATACAGTAGGTGTATTTTTATATACCCATCGGTCTATTATTATACGGAAAGGTTCCATGAGGTCACATGAAAGATTGAACTGATTGAACATATTGCTGTGAAACAGCCCTAACTGAGTTATATAACCATGAGCTGTCACCTCTCTGTTTATACAAGAAAGTATTAAACTATATCCATAATTCAGAGCGGCATTAATTATGCAATCACGGCTACGTGTAAAATCTTTACCAAATAAAGTATTAAAGTATACCTTTGCTGCGTGACCCTCTCTGTTGGTGACATCACCAACTTCAAGTTCTTCAATATATCCATGCAACATCTCAGCTTCGTTTGATTTTCCAAGTTCTTCGAGGAACTCGGCTTGCTTGCGTATTTTTTCAGCAACTATCTCAGTCCACGCACAAGCTTTGATATCATCGCTCCACTGTATCTGCCGTTTGATCTTTGCAGACGTATCATGACTGCCATAATAAGGAACAAGTTCACATGAGGGATTTCTTTTTTCATCACAAAATATAACCTTTATCTTTTTTCGGACATAGCCACAATAAGACAGCCTGTAATTGATACTGCACTATTCTCGATAATGAGAACGGAGATCTCATCAAGATTTATTCTCTTGACATCATCTTCCGTTCTCACCACAAGATAGCCATTCCTCATATCAAGCTTTGATCTTTTGGAAATGACAACAGTTCTCCAACTCATAAGTCAAGCAAATTCGGGGACTTACTCTCGATAAGTCCCGTCGGTGACTGGTCGATAATATAGATTGTCTTCTTATCTTTTATTTTAGAAAAGTCAGAATTTAGCGTCAAAACACCAGCCTGACCACTTTCGTTTATTAATGTGAGGTCACATCCAGTTGAACGACCTGTTTTCAGGAGCATAAGTATATAAAAAAGAGCTGTTGTCTGTTCATCTACAGACAAAGATATAAATTTATCTCTGCCATTTGCAACTTTTGTACCTATTTTATGAAAGAAAACCTTGAAAGGCGAGGACTGCATTTTTTCTACTAACACATCAAATGCCGAAATATTATCCTCCACAGTTATTCCAGTATAACTATTTATAACAAGACTTTTATTTACTTTTTTCTTAGCTATAAATGATGAGATTTTCTTCATATATGCATAAGTATCTTTATCTAATACAAGCGAACAAGCTGATATTAGCACTAACTGTTTTCCTTTGTTTGATTTTTGTGCCAAATTACATCTGAATCCATCAACCTCAAACATTGTGTTTACTTTGATTATTCTCTGACCGAAAGGAAATGTAATATTCTCAGATGAAAATTCTTGTGATAGTATTTCAGCTAGTTGTTGTGCAACATACGCTTTTGCGAACTCTATATCAGTTGCAAATCTATTGCAGAACATAGTTTCAACAGGCACTACCACAACTGATTTTTCTCTACACTTTACCACAGCAAAATGCGACGCCGTTGTATTATTATAACCGCCATACTTCCCTGTATCTAGTCCCGATTTTCGTTCAACTAGTCCCGCTTTTTTACGTTCAGGCATCTGGTTAAACAGTCCGCCTTTTCGCATATAAGCATATCTCACATATCGTATGCTATTCTTTGACATCATTTTTCTAACGATAGCAAAAGATGTCTCAGGATCCCAAGCAACTTCTCCTCCACGCTCTACTTTGCGTGTCATAACGCCTGTTTTCTTGCCGTCTGAGTTTTTCTGAAATATCTTAATGGAATATTTCTCATTGTTCTTTACAAAATTCAGCGGATCTTTAGTAAACCTCGTGTTGTAAACATTACCCAAGACTATATTAAGATAAGCGTCCTTTGCATGGTGAAGATCATTTACTTCACGACATTTGAGCATACCCATTTCCTGCCTGAAATCAGATACAAGACCTGCTTTTACATAAACTATTTCTGTATTTGGAAACTGCTCTTTAAGTAATGTAGCAACCGCTTTTGTAGATTGTCTTGTTTCCACAAGCTGACGTGCAATAAAACCTGAAAGCTCATCATCTGTAAAAGGCGTACTTCTTGTTAGTCTTTGATACTTTTTCTCGCTGATAAGTCCTTTTTTATAAAGAGAATGCCACAACCCTGCCATACTATGCCTAATATCATCACTAATAGGATAACTGTCACTTTTCTTGCCGTTTTCATTGCTGCTGACAAGAACTTTGTTATCAAGACTGTCATCTTTTATTTTCGCCTGCGGCCATATGTGGTCTATATTCCATTTATGTTCATTTTCCACTTCTTCAAATGGGATAGGTTTTTCAGTATACATACATCTGCCAAGCTGCATAAAGTAAAGAAAATACTTGTCACTTCTAAGTTTTGCGTCATCAATGGTATCAAGATGTTCCCATATGCCTGACTTTTTCAGATCATTTATATCTTTATTGTCAAGGCCATGCCAATGTTCAAGGATTTGATCCTTACGAGAATTTGTTCTTTTTCCTTTCGGTGTTTCACCTGTACCTCTTGCCATTTCTATGAATATCTTATCCGGATTTCTGCCTTGTATCTTTTTAAGTTCCTTTACAATATCAAACGTCCTTGTTACTGCACGGCGTACTGCAGTAGGGACATACATATCTTTCAAACGTTCACTCATGCTCTTATGATTTTCAGGTAGTGCATAATACTGCCTGTTCATATGCTCAATATTTTCTGAATATCGATATTTTGAACTTAACAACTGCATTATGTTCTCGTTGGTTTCCCACAGCATCGTTATGATATTCTTATCGCTCTCTGCCTCACCTGTCTTTGTATCAACTGGCAGCACATCTTCCAAGAAACAGCGTGACAGTCTGCCATAATCCTTATATTTAAGCTTTGTGATATACTTTACATCTTCGTCTGCAAGCATCGGAAACTGTGTTTTAAGCCATTTTTTCAAACGTATATTATCTGTTGTGACTGTGATATGTTCAATAATTTCCTCGACCTGTTGCTCTGTAAGAATACCATTAGACAACATTTTCTTAAAGTCATGATAAGATCTCAAAGCAGATTTTGCTATATCGTCAATACCTGTCACCTCATCACTATCCGCTGCATAGCCATGAGAAATAAGGCAGTCGCGTATCTTCTTTTTGCTGACTCTTGACTTGTTCCTTTCAAACAATTCTGTGTATATCTCTTGTTTTGCCTGAACGGATATAGGCTCTCCATTAAGTTTTATATTGTTTATCTCATTGAGAACGCTGAACTTGCTATAAAGCAATGAATATTTAGGCAGAACGTCCTGACCTGCAACGTATGTACATTTACAAGTCATACGACGAATAAACGCTTTTTCACTATCATCTTCGTTTACCATGTCAGTAAAATTCCATGGAGTGATCTTACCGTCGAGTTTTCTAACAAGCCACGCATTTGGACTTTTCTTACTATCGACTAGTGGACCAACATAATAAGGCACACGGAATTTCATTATGCTCAGTATTTTATCTGCTACCGTACCATACTCATCTCTTTCATTAAGAAAGGGAAGATAACCACAAGCATTTTCCAGTATCTTTTTAAGCTCTACATAATAAAGCTGATATGGTATAACTCGGTTGTCTGTAGTCACCTGTTTAGGACAAAGAGAATTTTGTTCACACTTTTCAAGGAGTTTGTCAAGGCAAGGTTTGTCTTTTTCATTTGGTTTTATCTTGCTTAAAAACTTTTTAGTAAACTTACAAAAATCCTCCTGACTACACTTTTTATATTTACTATCTCTAATTTTATCGGAAGGTGCATTATAAACGTAACTTGCATAGTTCTGTTTTCCACTGACCTCTTTGAACATTTCATTGTAATCATCTTTGGTAAGATATTCTCTGAACAGATATTTAAGTGCATCGAGATCATATCCATGCTCATCATACTTATCTTTTTTAGCCTCAGATATAAGAGATTTACCCTCAAGAATATCCACCAACAGCGACCAATCATAAAGACTTTTTACGCTTTTGAGCAAAGCAAAATCAAGCTCGTCTATCTGTCCTTCCAGCATCTCTAGAGTATCTCCAAAATCCGCATTCCTTACGCAAACGGAATCTTTCTCAAGGTCTGTGTACTCTTCATTTGCAAAGAACTTTGATAGTTTTTCCGTACCGCCACTAAGCAGCTTTATAAGTGCCGAGTAGCTAATATTTTCATTATCATAGGTCTTTACCTTACCGCCAAAAAGAAGTTTATCAAAATCTTTATTCTTTGCAGATACCGTTTTATGGCTTTTTAGTATTTCAGCAAAATCATCGGCAGATCTGTCAAACGGTGGTTCCTCATCAAGCTTTTCTTCCAGAGCTTTATAAAAGCTTTCATAGAGCGGCTCAAACTCTGTTACTTTGCTTATATCGTCCTCTGATACCGGAAGAAGGAAATGTCCTCTGTGAGCAAGCAGATATACACAGGCAAGATATACAAGCCTTACATCATGAGGTTCTTTGCTTTCCATAAGCTCACAGATAAGGTGATGTATAGTTGGGTACTCTTCAAAATAATCCTTATCAGTGTAATCAGGATCGTCAAAGAAAATGTTATTTGTTCTATGTTCGGCGTCCTCAGGCAATAAAGCACTTTCCTTTAGCCTACGAAAGAAATTTTCATCCTTTTCACATACAGCCCTAACAAAAAACTCCTGCAATAGTATTATTCTTTGCTTACGGCGATCAAGCCTTCTTCTTGCCGTGCGGAATGACCTTCTTTCCGCAGACTGCTTTGCCTCATCAAAAAGATGAACACCCCACATTAAGTTGTTCTTGTATTTTTTCAGCTTATATTCGCTGTTTGTCACAGCCCAGCCCACTGAATCCGTTCCTATATCAAGTCCCCAAAAAATTTTTTCGTCAACCACTTGACAAACCTCCCTTTATGTGTTAATATAGTGTCATAGGATTACTACCCTATAAAATTACACTACGAGTTCAAATAAAAATTCTTTCAAATCGTTGGTTTCATACTTTCATCACGAGTGTCGTGTTCAGGTCCTTGTCTTTGACAGGGACCTTTTTTATTGTTGTTGATCTTTTTGCTCCAAAGCTGATCTTACCCATTTGTAATACTCCTCTCTTATATCTTCAGGTTCATATATCTTCATACTCCTAGGAAATTGTAGCATCCACCCCCATAGAGTCGGACTGATTTGCACAAGCACCGTGGTTTTACAGATATCCCCATTACGACGAATTATTATGTCATGCCCAAATTTATCATAGACCACCTCTATAAGTTTAGAAGAAAACTGAAACGTCACCTTTCGTATACTGCCGCCATACATCTTGAAAGACTGTAAACGATATGTGCTAACATTTTTCAGTACATCAACAGCATTTTGACTTATTGGTTCAGAAACTATCTCAGGATCTTCTATTCTGTCAAGTCTGAATGCTTTTACCTTATTGACATATTCAGGGTCGGCACGATAACATAAAAGATAGTAGTTACCGTCCTCAAATATCAATCCCAATGGTTCTTCTTGATATATAACTCCGTCATGTGCAAAGACCTTTTCGTCATATTCATTAAGGTGAAAATATTGAAAGCGTATTCTCATCTGCTTTTCAATAGCATTTTCAACTATCTCTATATTCTGAAAAATGCTGTCATTCTTATGTTTTACAGTCATAAACTGCACGGTATGACGCTTGAGCAGTTCCACTCTATATTTACAACTCAAGTATGCCAACTTATCGAGAAGTATTTCCGTCTTATCGGCAGGAATAAAAGCAGCACTCTGAACTGCATCCATAATTATCTTAATTTCCGAAACACTGAAACGACGTTCATTCACATAATATGTGTTGTCATGAAATGAACGTCCTTTCAGTATCTCATAACCGTTAGAACGTAGAGTTTCTATATCACGGTATATAGACTTTCTTTCACTTGAGATATTGCACTTAGCAAGCTCATCTATCAGTTGTTGTGTCGTCATCTGATGCTCAGAGTCAGTCATCATATTCAATATTTCCCATATTTTTAAAAGTTTAAGTTTATTTGGTACATTTGACTCCATTGCTAAGTTCCTTTCATCATGAAATGTTCATAAAATAAGTATAACATATTTAAAAACTCCAAGTCAATATTTACAAGTACCAATTTTGGAACTTAAAAGAAAATTAAAAAAAATATTTTATTTTGTTAATCATCGTCGATTTATAATATAATGCCATAACAGCACCATTCACTAAAGCCTTTCAAGAATGAACGGTGCTGTTCTTTGGTACCCGTCAAACCCTCCGCATCTACCCCACCGATGTCTAAAGAAGTATAATAAACTTTGGTTTTGTCAATATTACTTGACACATTTTATTCGAACAAGAATTATGCAACGAGAAAGATATGATCATAGTAGAGCTTTCTTCGGGCTGCCGGAGGCAACCCACCGTTGGCGGTGCAGATTCTTCTGTTGGCCCAGTAACTCATATAATATCTCCAGATCATAGTCTTCAACTCTTTCATAGTGTAGTTCTCCGGCTTGTCTTCACGGTTGTAGAACAGCTCTTCTTTCATTCTTGCCCACATACTTTCACAGCGTGCATTGTGCATTATCATGACATCTTCCGTTGGTGCTGTTCATGCTTTGAATGATCCCATATTTCTTTACAGCAGCATCCCGGCATCTTTTCTCTGTGCAATGCAAGGGTCGAAAATAAGTTTAATGCATTTAAGGAATACGCCAAGAGGTACAACCTTCATTGGGGCTTTGTGCGTGACATAGATGAGGAATTGTACATAAATAATACAATCTACACTGAAGATATGTCAGGAGATAATTGGATTCCACTGGATGATGTGCTGAAATAAATTCTCAGCTTTGAATAAAATTAGAAATGAGCTACTGCACATAATGCAATAGCTCATTTTCGTATATTCCAAATCAACCTAATTGTTCTACAAATCTTGCAAATGCTTCTTTTCCTTGTTTATCTCTCTTAAATACTCCGGCATCTTCAAGTACCTGCTCAAAAACTCTGCCGACTTCGTAACGAATAATCTCCATTGCATTATCAGCGTTAAAATCAGAATATTTTTTTAGAATTTCACTTGCCCAAATTGCATGAGATGCAATTTTATCATCTGTAGCAATCTCTTTGCCGGACAGCATTGCATCTTTTAAAAGTGTCAGTTCATCTGCTAAACGCGCCGGAAGAACAGCAAGTCCCATCACTTCAATCAATCCGATGTTTTCTTTTTTGATATGATGTAAGGTAGGATTCGGATGCAACACACCTAACGGTCTTTCTTTCGTTGTAGTATTGTTTCTCAATACCAAGTCGCATTCAAATCCAGAAGAAGTTGCTCTTGCAATTGGAGTAATTGTATTATGCAGAATTCCGTCTGTTTCTGCAAAAATTCCAACCACTTCATCCGTATACGTTCTCCATTTTGATAAAATATCAGCACACGCAGCTGCCAAAGCCGTCCTGTTTTTTGAAGAAAGACGTATCACAGACATCGGCCATTTTACAATGCCGGCACTAACATTCATATAATTTTTCAAAAGAAATGTTCTTTCAATCGGTGCTTTTGCCATTGCAAAATTATAATTGCCGCCTTGAAAGTGTTCATGCGTTAGAATTGAACCGCCTACAATAGGAAGGTCTGCATTTGAACCGATAAAATAGTGTGGAAATTGCTCAACAAAATCAAACAGTTTATTGAATACCTGTGCATTGATTGTCATAGGAATATGCTGTTTATTAAAGACGATGCAGTGTTCATTATAATATCCATAAGGAGAATACTGCATGAACCAATCTTGGCTGTTGATATTCAACTTTACCGGACGAAGATTTTGTCTTGCAGGGTGTGTCTGGTGACCTGCGAATCCCATATTTTCAACACAAAGCTGACATTGAGGATAGGCTGATTTTTTTTGCAATTTAGCAGCAGCAATATCACGTGGATCTTTCTCTGGCTTGGAACGGTTTATAGTAATGTCAAGTGATATTGACAAAACCAGAATATGCTGCAAAGTGAATCACTGCATCTATCTGTTCGGTTGAAGTTGTATACATATCAAATCCGGAAATTTCTACACCTAAATCCTTAAAGCG
>ERZ773193.4461-NODE-4461-length-11208-cov-23.115395_pt1 | contig 11208 bp, 7 predicted proteins | sample MGYA00511110_ERZ773193 | MGnify/ENA primary metagenome ERZ773193 (study PRJEB29015, sample SAMEA2737784) | human gut metagenome | biome: human gut; feature: human-associated habitat; material: faeces | place: China | collected 2012 ...
GCCAGTGGCGGAAACAGGGAGTCGCTGTTGGGGCCGCGGCCAGCAAGACGCAAGCGGAGCGCTGCGGATGCTGGGTGCCGCAACCCGGGCAGTGGCACGGCGTTAGCCGTGGCGGAGAGGTTATCTTTTGGCTAACTCACCATTTATAATACCATAAAAATATGTTAGAATAAATACAAAAACCACCGAAAGGAAGGAAAACATCATGGAGATCGAGCGCAAGTGGATGGTGAACGGCTGGCCGGAGGGGCTGCCGCTGAAAGAGGAGTTTGCCATGCGGCAGGGCTACATCAGCGTGCGGCCCACCGTCCGCATCCGGGAAGAGGCCCTGACGGGCGGCAAGACCCACTACGTCCTCTGCTTCAAGTCGGGCAGCGGGCTGGCGAGGGAAGAGATCGAGCGGGACATCGACCCTGCGCTTTTCAATGACCTCGAGACGAAGATCATCGGCAGGCCCCTCATCCCGAAGCTCCGCCGCAGCTACCTGCTGCCGGACGGTGCGGTGCTGGAAGTGAATCATGTGGACGAGGGCCAGCCGACGGAGTTCTGGTACGCCGAGGTGGAGTACCCCACAGTAGAGGCAGCCCGCAGCTGGCAGCCTGCCGCCGTGGGCCTCGCGGACTACCTGAACGACGAAGTCACCGACCAGCCCGGCCAGAGCATGGGGGCCTATTGGGAGCAGACCCGGGGTTGAACCGACGAAAGTTGTGGAAAAACCTTGAAGATTATGATATGATGGTCGTATCACTCATACTGCGGCCCCGGACGGGCCGGGAAAGAAGGAAACAACTACGAAACGACCCAAATTCACGCTGTCTGTGCAGTACAATTCGCCGGTCATCCTGACATTTTTCCTCCTCTCACTGGGGGTGCTGTTCCTGGGCCAGTACACCGGCGGCTGGACGACCACCCATCTGTTCAGCGTCTACCGTTCCTCGCTGAAAGACCCGCTGTTTTACATCCGGCTCTTCGGCCATGTGCTGGGCCACGGCAGCTGGGACCATTTCCTGAACAATATGCTGCTTCTCCTCGTCGTCGGCCCGCCGATGGAAGAAAAGTACGGCAGCCTGCCCCTGCTCAAAGGCATCCTGCTCACGGCCCTCATCTCGGGCATTCTGCAGTGTGCGTTGTTCCCCCGCACGGCGCTGCTGGGCGCGTCGGGCATCGTCTTCATGCTCATCATGCTGGCATCCCTGTCCGGCTTCTCGGGCGGCATCCCCGTCACCATGCTGCTGGTGGCGGCGCTCTATCTGGGCCAGCAGGTCTATGACATCATCTTTGTGCGGGACAACGTGGCCAACTTCATGCACATCGTCGGCGGCGTTTGTGGCACAGTGTTCGGCTACGTCAATGCGGGGCCGCGGCGAAAGAGAAGGAAATAAACCTCTCAGTCTCGCTATCGCTCGACAGCTCCCCTAGCGAGGGGAGCCTCTGGCGAAGAGGGAAAGTTTACCGAAATGCCAAAGCCTCCCCTCGTTAGGAGCAACAACGACGACCGCCGCCAGCGGCGGAAACAGGGAGTCGCTGTTGGGGCCGCGGCCAGCAGGATGCAAGCGGCAGCGCAGCAGACGCTGGGAGCCGCAACCCGGCCTTGTCTGCGAAGCAGACTGAGAGGTTGTACAAAGGACAGCCTGCCAATTATACAAAAGCGTCCCCGGGATTTTTTCCGAGGACGCTTGCTTTTTATTACACCACCAAACACCACAGCGGCGTCGTGATGAGCGACAGCACCGTGGAGATGGCCGTACACTTGCTGGCGAAGGTGGAGTCTGCGCCGTACTTCTCGGCGAGGATGGTGGTGGTGCCGCCCATCGGCATACCGGCCAGAACGACGGCCACGCCGGTGGCCAGCTGGCCCACATGGGCCGCGCGGCATCCCACCAGCACCACCAGCGGCATCAGGAAGAGCCGGATGATGCAGTAGATGATGGCGTCCTTGTCCAGCAGCGGGTGAAGGTCGCGGCTGCCGATGATGGCCCCGATGAGGAACATCGACATGGTCATGTTGCAGTTGCTGGTACACTGGACGGCCTTGCCGAGGAAGGTGGGCAGCTGCCACTGGGTCAGCATGATGACCATGCCCACGAACACCGACGCGATGCAGGGGTGGGTGATGGTCTTGCGGAGCACTGCGAGGCGGTGCTTTTTCTTTTCCTCGGGCGTGGCGGGGGCGGCGTCCTGCATGAAGTAGGACACCCCCACCGACCACATCACGATGCGCTGGGGGATGAGGTAGAACGACGTCAGCAGCAGCCCTACCCCGCCGAAGAGCCCCTCCGCCAGCGGGCTTCCGAGGAAGCCCGCGTTGGAGCAGACCGTGCCGTACTGCATGACGGCCTTCCGCGCGAAGGGGTAGCGGTTGTAGCACACCGCGCAGACGACGCCGTAGAGCACCTGCAATAAAACCGACAGGATGAGGATGTCCCGGGTGCTGCGGAAAATTTCCGCGTTGAACTCGATGCGGAACGACTGGATGATGTTCGCAGGCAGGATGATGAAGAGCAGCAGGTCGGTCAGACAGGCGCGGCCCTGGTCGGTGATGAGCTTTTTCTTTGCCAGAAAAACGCCGATGGCCAGCAGAAGCATCATCTGCGCCTGCAGGTCCAGCATGGTGGAAAATTCGGGCATGGTATCCCCTTTCATTTGGATGTTCTTTGCTTAGCTGAACCAATTATAATCGCGTGATGAGCCGATTTCAATACCCGCGCCCCGCCGGGCGGCATGATTTTTCTGCATACCTTGCAGAAAAAGAGGCCAAGACCCATTCTGTCAGGTCTTGGCCTCTTTCCTGTTTCCTTTATAGGCCGAACAAATCGGCGTGTGTGCCGGTGCGGTACAAATACAACTCCGTATCTGTCTGGTAGTAGATCAGCAGCCAATCCGGCTGTATATGACATTCCCTATGGGGAATGTAGCTACCCGTCAAGCTGTGATCTCTATTCTGTGGCGGGAGCTGTTCAGGAACGGCCAGTACATTGATGACCTGCTGAAGCAAAGCCATATTGTAATGCCGCTTCTGGCACACTTTCAAATCTTTCTTAAATCTAGTGGAGTATTTTACTTCAAGCACTTTCATCCTCCAGCAACGAGCTGATCAGATTTTCAACCGGCCCGTTGTAGGTATGACCACCGCCGTTGTCCAGTTCTTCAAAGGCTTCCAGCGTGTCGGCATTCGGTGTTTCACTTTCATCCGGAATAGCAGCCCCCTGCAAGTAGGCAATAATATACGGCAGCTTGTTTTCCGGCACTTGGTCAATCAAGCTCTTCGCCAATTCTCTTGTACTCATAACACACCCATCCTTTCGTGTAAAGTTTCAGGCTTATAAGTATTATAGCACTTTTTTCTTTATTGAACAGTCCTGCGTACCTTTTCCCAAAAAGCAAAAGCCCCACGACACACGCCGCTTTTCAGCGGTATATCGTAGGACTTTTTGGAGCTGGTGACAGGAGTTGAACCTGCAACCCACTGATTACAAATCAGTTGCGCTGCCATTGCGCCACACCAGCGAGTATCGTTTGCACAGGGTACTTTAGTAGAATACCAGAAACCGCCCCGCTTGTCAATATCTTTGTCTGCCCCCGGCCCCGCTGTCGGCCCATGCAGCGCTATCGTCAGGGCGTTTCAAGACATCCGCGAGGCGATTCACGCACAAAAAACGGCGATTCACGCAGATTTGTTCACATTATGGCCGGAATGTGGTAGAATAAATCAGATTCAACATTTATGCTTCTTCCACAAGCTCCTGCCGCTTTGTTGGGAGCTTCTGTGTAAAACTCACACTTTTCAGAGGAGGTTTCTACTATGATCTCTTATCGCAAGCTCGCAATGCGCGTTCTGGGGCATCCGCTGCGGGTGCCGACCCCCCCCCCGGCCCACGTCCCACCGGGTGACGGCGCTGGCGCTGACAGCCGCAATGGTGGCCGGCATGGCCGCACCGGCGTATGCGGATGTCTATTACATAGGCGATGGTAACATCACCATCACCAAAGACGAAAACGGCACCCAGGTCCAGCAAGGCAACAGCACAAAAAATGACACGGACCGCGACATCGTCATCAAGGGCGGCACGAACCCAGCGAATACCGCCTCCGGCGGCAGCTCTTCCGGCAGCAACTCTTCTAAAAGCACCACCCTCGCAAAGTCTCCCGCCCAATCCAATTTGACCACGCTTAACTCCGAAGACGACAGCGACAGCGAAGCCGAAGACAAGGTCTACCTCGGCGACACCAAGGGCGGCGGCGAGGAAAACGAGAACCAGACCGGCGGCACCACCGGCGGCGAGAAAAACGAGACTGATTTCACGAAAAAGACCCAGCCCAGCGACAGCCCTGTGCTGGGAAGCCAGATCACGTACACCGGCCCATCCCTCAATGTCGCCAACGCCAATGACGACGATGAGACCCCGAACGAATCGACCACGGTCTTGGAGCGTGCTGCGGAAAACTTCAGGAACACAGCCGAAAACGTCACCAACTACGTCATCAAAATCATCAACAAAGCCACAGGCAATGACAACACCCTCAACGTGACGCTGGAGAATGTCAACATCGATGTCAGCCGCGAGTACAAGGACGCCGCCCTCAGCGTCGAGGGCGAGGGCAACACGAAAATCACGCTCGTGGGCAGAAATACTCTCACCAGCGGCAACTACCATGCCGGCCTCGAGCACAACGAAAAGAGCGATGGTGGCAAGGACACCGGCACACTGACCATCACATCCGGAAATACCGATGGCAACAACACCGGCAGCCTGACTGCCACAGGCGCCGGTTGCGCTGCTGGCATCGGCAGCGTCTGGAACACCGGCAACTATAGCGACAGTGGCGCCGGCGACATTGAGATAACAGGCGGCGACATCACCGCCATCGGCGCCTCCGATGGTGCCGGCATCGGCAGCGGTTGCAAAGCTACCGGCAAAACCAATATCACCATCAGCGGCACTGCCAAAATCGAGGCGCAGACCGAGCAGGGCGGCGCCGGCATCGGCAGCGGCAAAAACTCTTCCGGCACTACCACCGTCAACATCACCAGCGGCACCGTAAAAGCCCAGGGCGGCGACTATGGTGCCGGCATCGGCGGCGGTGACAACAGCAGAAATACCAATATCACCATCTCTGGCGGCACCATCGAGGAGGCCGTGGGTGGCAGCACCGGCGACGGCATCGGCGGCGGCAACAATAGCAGTAATATTACCGTCACGATTCAGGGCGGCACCATCAAAAAAGCGCAGGGCGGCAAAGGCAACTTTTACGCCGGCCACGGCATCCACAGCGACAGCACCCTGAACATCTCCGGCGGCACCATCGAAAACGCGCAGGGCGGCAACGGCAAATATTACGGCGGCCACGGCATCTACAGCGACAGCACCCTGAACATCTCCGGCAAGGCCTTCATCCAGAACGCCACGGGCGGCAGCGGCAAGTACGGTGGCGACGGCATCCGCAGCAACAGCACCCTGAACATCTTCGGTCAGGCCTCCATCCAGAAAGCCACCGGCGGCACCGGCACAACTACCGCCGGCAGCGGCATCTACAGCAGAGGCGACCTCTCCATCTCTCAGAGCGCCCAAATCAAGAACGCCACCGGCGGCGACAACCAATCTACCGGCGGCAGCGGCATCTACAGCGTCGGTGAGCTCACCATCTCCGGCGGCACCATCGGAACCGCGCAGGGCGGCAACGGCAACAGCAGCCGTAGCGGCACCGGCGGCGACGGCATCTATAGCAAGACCATGGAGATCCTTGGCGGTATCATCCAAAAAGCCATCGGCGGCACTGCCAAGGGGAACACCAGCACCGGCGGTAGCGGCATCCACAGCGACGGTACTCTCACCATCTCCGGCGGCGAGATACAGCAGGCTACCGGCGGCGACAGCACCGGCAACAGTGGCAAAGGCGGCACCGGCATCCGCGGCGATCAAGTTGTGAAAATTTCGGGCGGCGCCATCGGGTCTGCCAAGGGCGGCAGCGGCGACAGCGGCGGCGCGGGCATCGGCACGGGCGCAAAACCCGCCTTCGCTACCGAGATCAACATCTCCGGCGGCACCATCACCGAGGCCACCGGCGGCACCGGCGGCGCAGGCATCGGCAGCGGCTCGAACTCCTCCACGGCTACCACCATCAACATCATCGGCGGCACCATTAAAAATGCCACGGGTACGGATGGCGGCGCGGGCATCGGCGGCGGCAAAAACTCTTCCGGCGCGACCAACGTCAACATCTCCCGCGGCGAGGTCCACGCTTCCACCGGCTACGGCAATGGCGGCGCAGCTATCGGCGGCGGCAAAAACTCTTCCGGCGCGACCAACGTCAACATCTCCGGCGGCGAGGTCAACGCTTCCACCGGCTACGGCAATGGCGGCGCAGGCATCGGCGGCGGCAAAGAGTCTTCCGGCGCGACCAACATCGAGATCACCGGAGATGCGCTCGTGTCCGCAGGTAGCAGCGGCAGCGCAGCCATCGGTTCGGGCGAATCCTCCACCGGCGAGACGACCATCAACATCCACGATACGAATCCCGAAAAGGGTGTCAAAAGTGCTTTTGCCTACGGCGGTGCCGGCATCGGCAGCGGTCGTTACGCCAAGGGCAAAACTTACGTCACCATCAGCAACGCGTCTGTGAGCACTCTGGAGACCCCCGCTGCTTCCACTAATACCTCGGGCGCAGGCATCGGCACCGGCTACGGCTCTCAGAGCAACGCCGACATCACGATAACAGAGAGCACGGTAAAGGCCGTCGGCGGCACCGGCGCAGCCATCGGCAGCGGCAGTGAAGGAGACGTCTTCAGTCCTCCTACAGGTGATCCGAACACCTTCAAGACCATTATCCGTATCACTGACAGCAACGTCACAGCCTCCAGCGGCCCCAGTGCAGCCATCGGCAGCGGCAGCTATTCTACCAACGCCACGGAGATCCACATCAACGGCGGCAAAATCGAGGCTTCGAATTATTCTGGTTCTGCCATCGGCAGCGGCGATAGCGCCAAGGGCAAGACCGGCATCTACATCACCGGCAGCAATGTCACAGCCACGGCAGACATCGGCACAGGCATTGGTTCCGGTACCAGTTCTTCCGGAGAGACCACCATTGATATTTCCGGCGGCACTGTTACGGCCATGGGCGGCGGCGACGGCTACGACGGCAGCGCGGGCATCGGTTCAGGCAGTCACTCCACCGGCTACACCCACATCACTCTCCACGACGGCGTGACCGTTAAGGCCACCGGCGGCGGTAATTCCTCCCTTGGCGGCGGTGGCGGCGCAGGCATCGGCAGCGGCAATAGAGCCAAGGGCAACACCGACATCCTCATCAAGGGTGCAACAAAAGTTACTGCCAAGGGCGGCTCCACCGCTGCGGGCATCGGCAGCGGCAACGGCAGCAACGGCAGCACCATCATCAACATCGAGGGCGGCACTATCACGGCTGAGGGCGGCGGCAAAGAGAACGGGTCCTGCCAGGCTTCCGGTGCCGGCATCGGCTCCGGCGGCAACGCCCTTAATAAGACCACCATCAACATCAAGGGCGGCGAAATCACGGCCACGGGCGGCGTCAGCCTTGACTCTCGCAATCACTCCGACAAGTGGCTCAGCGGCGCAGGCATCGGCTCCGGCTCCAACGTCTCCGGCGAGACCGAGATCAATATCTCCGGCGACAGCACCATCAAGAGCGCTTCGGGCGGCAAATACGGCGGCGCAGGCATCGGCAGCGGCAGCTACAGTGGCAGCAAACCCAACAACCAGAAGGGCGCTGTCACCATCAACATCACCGACGGCACCATTGAAAAGGCCACGGGCGGCGGCGAGTATGTGCCCAGCTCTAAGCGCTGGTATAGCGGCGCGGGCATCGGCGCAGGCCTGAATGCCGGCACCACCACCATCAACATCAAGGACAACGCCCATATCGTCAGCGCCACGGGCGGCAAATACGGCGGCGCAGGCATCGGCAGCGGCAGCGGTGACACCAAAAACGACAGCAAGAAGGGCGCTGTCACCATCAACATCACCGACGGCACCATTGAAAAGGCCGAGGGCAAGAACGGCGGCGCCGGCATCGGTTCGGGCTATTACGGTCGCTCTTCCACGGTCAACATCTCCGGTAACGCCGAACTCAAAGACGTCAAGGGTGGCAATCTCGCTGCCGGCATCGGCTCAGGCTATGACTCCGACAAGGTGGACGTCGTGATCGACGGCGGCACCATCAACGCAACGGGCGGCGATTCCGCTGCCGGCATCGGCTCGGGCCTTAATAGCCGCAGCAGCGTGACCATCAAGAGCGGCACGGTCAACGCCAAAGGCAACCAGCATAGCAACTCCGGTTCTTCGGGCATCGGCGGCAGCTACGCCGATGTCACCATCAGCGGCGGCAACATCACCGCCACCGGCTATGACACCGGCGCCGGCATCGGCGGCAGCTACAGCGGCGACTCCAGCAAAATCACGATAACCGGCGGTACCATCACCGCCACCGGCACCAGCGACGCCCCGGCCATCGGCAACGGCAGCGTCTCCATCAGCAATACCGGCGTCGAGAATGCCGGTGCCGAGCTGGACATCACCGCAACTGCCCCCGACGCCGAAAAGGCCATCCGAAGCAACGACGGCAAGAAGCTGGACGCTGTCATTCGCCTCGCGGAAAACGGCAAGAAGGGCCTCGTGAAGCTCGTAAAGAGCGGCACCGACAGCCTCTCGCGGCTCTTCCACAACGGTGCCTACGCGGCCAACCATTCCACTTTCCACTCCCACGACCGCGTAACGCCCGAGATGAGTGAGGCAGAAAAGGCCAAGTACGGCGACATCGCTTCTGTCCACAACTGGAAAGTCAGCGACCGTCAGGAGCCGAACTGCGGCAAGGACGGCTACATCGAATACACCTGCATGGTGGGCAAGTGCGGCGCCACCTTCCGCCACACTCTCCCCGCCACCGGCCAGCACACCTGGAACGAGGGCGTCGTCACGAGGAAGCCCACCTGCACTGAGAAGGGCGTACGCACCTTCACCTGTTCCGTCTGCCACAATATCCGGACTGAGGACATCCCCACCACCGGCGAGCATCAGTGGAAACTCCTCTCCACGACAGCGGCTACCTGCGGCCAGGACGGCACCGTCACCTACCAGTGCGAGGTCTGCAACGAGACGAAGACCGAAACGCTCAACGCCACCGGCCAGCACAGCTACGGCGCGGGCGTCGTGACCAAGGCCGCGACCTGCGCCGAGCCGGGCATCATGACCTATACCTGCGTCGTCTGCAACGACAGCTACACCGAGAGCATCCCGGTGGATAAGAGCACCCATAAGTGGGATGCAGGCGTCGTCACGAAGGAGCCCACCTGCACTGCCGACGGCGTGCGGACCTTCACCTGTTCCGTCTGCGGCGATACCCGGACTGAGGCCATCAAGGCCCTCGGCCACGAGTACGGCGAGTGGGTCATCGACCGGGACGCTACCTGTGTCGAGGAAGGCTCCAAGCACCGTGACTGCATCCGTGGCGACGATACCCAGACTGAGGTCATCCCCGTCAGCAAGACCCACACCTTCGGCGAGTGGGTCATCACCAAAGAGCCCACCTGCACCGAGAAGGGCGAGCGCCAGCGCAGCTGCACCATCAGCGGCTGTGTCGTCACTGAGACGGAGGAGCTGCCCGCCCTCGGCCATCAGTGGAGCGACTGGACGCCTGTCAAGGGCGACAGCAGCCGCGAGTACCGCATCTGCGAGGTCTGCAATGAGGTGGAGTACCGCGATGTCTCCCACAACAGCGACAGCAGCATCTCCACCGGTCTGCGTGTCCTCGACCCGGCTCAGGCCAATATCATCCAGAACGTCCAGCTGGTCCAGTTGAGCCAGATCAACCATACTCTCTACATTCATGTCGCTCATGAGACGGCGTCCCTGCAGGGCGATCTTTCCGATTTGACCGACCTCCGCTCTGAGAACATCCAGACCGTTGTCTTCTCCACTGAAAGCTGCACTTCTACCCTCTCCCTCTCCGATGTTGCAGCCCTCGGTGCGGGCAGCACACCTTTCGCCCTCAGCCACAGCGGCTCCACCTCCACCTTCACCGTGGGCGGCGCAGACCACACCGCACTGCTGAGGTAAGCACATTACCATCCTCCATTCCTTCCACATAACGACCAAGGCCCCCGCAGTTCTGTTCCAAACTGCGAGGGCCTTGGCGTTTTATTCTGATAAAATTTTACTTCAGCTCCCGCTGTACGGCAACGAAGTCCTCGAGGGTCAGGGCCTCGGGGCGGATGCGGGCGTCGAAGCCCGCCGCCTCGATGGCCGCGATGACCTTATCTTTCGGCAGTCCGAGGCCGCTGGCGATGGCGTTGGCGGCGGTCTTACGTCGCTGGCCGAAAGCAGCACGGATGAGGGCGAAGTAGCCGTCCTCGTCCTCCACCTGTACGGCGGGAGTGGTGCGGATGTCCATCCGCACAACGGCGCTGGTGACCTTCGGGGCCGGGTAGAAGCTGCCCGGCGCGGCGGTGAACATCAGTTTTGAGGTGGCGTAGTAGCTCACGGCACAGCTGATGGCGCTGGACGCCCGGGTGCCGGGGGCAGCGGCCAGACGGTCGGCGGCCTCCTTCTGCACCATGACGGTGAGGTTCTGGATGGGCAGGCGGTCGCCCAGCAGCTTCATGACGATAGGGCTGGTGATGTAGTAGGGCAGGTTGGCGCAGACAGCCACCGGCATCCCGGGGAACTCCTCCTCGATGAGGGCGCGGAGGTCTACTTTCAGAACATCCTGCAATACCAGCTTGAAGTTATCCACGCCCGCCATGGTCTCGGCCAGCAGGGGCGGCAAGCGCTCGTCCACCTCGATGGACACCACCTTGGCAGCGCGCTGGGCCAGCTCTTTGGTCAGCACGCCGATGCCGGGGCCGATCTCCAGCACGCCCCAGCTCTTATCGACGCCGCTGGCGTCCACGATCTTGGGCGGCAGGCCGGGATTGATGATGAAGTTCTGTCCAAAGCCCTTGGAGAGCGCGAAATCGTATTTTTCGCACAGGGTGCGGATAACGGAGAGGTCGGTCAGCTCCGGCATAGTGGTTTTCCTTTCTGTTTCTTGCTAAAACAGCAAAACCTCTCCGTCACGCCTGCAGCGTGCCACTGCCCGGGTTGCGGCTCCCAGCGTCTGCTTCGCTGTCGCTCACATCCTGCTGGCCGCGGCCCCAACAGCGACTCCCTGTTTCCGCCACTGGCGGCGGTCGTC
>ERZ773193.4466-NODE-4466-length-11196-cov-3.613051_pt1 | contig 11196 bp, 9 predicted proteins | sample MGYA00511110_ERZ773193 | MGnify/ENA primary metagenome ERZ773193 (study PRJEB29015, sample SAMEA2737784) | human gut metagenome | biome: human gut; feature: human-associated habitat; material: faeces | place: China | collected 2012 ...
GAAACGGATTGCCATACGTGTATCTTTGTTAGCACCGCAGAATGCATCTACAACATAAAGTTTCTTGTTAGAAAGTTCTTTCTTGGCGATCTCCTTTACAGCTTCCCATGCTTCCTGTGAAGCCGGATGGTTGTCATTCTTATATTCGTCTGAAGTCCACCATACAGTGTCTTTAGAGTTTTCATCAACTACGATGAATTTGTCTTTAGGGGAACGTCCGGTGTATACACCTGTCATTACGTTCACAGCACCAAGTTCGCTGACCTGACCTTTTTCAAATCCCTCAAGACCTGCTTTTGTTTCTTCTTCAAACAGTAATTCGTAAGAAGGGTTGTGCACGATTTCTGTTGTTCCAGTAATACCATACTTGCTTAAATTGATTTCTGCCATTGCAATTAACCTCTTTCTCCTAATTCTAGTTAAATGGTTAAATGATAAAAGCTGTGAGCGCAGATTTTATCATCTGATGAAGTAAAATCCTTCACCCATTTACCATAATTATACATAATTACGCAATAAAATCAATAAAAAACCAATATTTCTTAAAAAAATTGTTTAAAAAATAACGAAATCCGAAAAAGAAAAAGGCAGTCCACTTTGGGCTGCCCTGAAATTATTGTATATCCTGCAAAATATAAAGAAAAAATCTGTCAGGATTTCTTCCCGGGAGGTCTGCTTAGTCGTCAGTTTCCAACGAGTCAGACGTATGTTCGCGGTAATTCTCCGGAAGATACAGATGAACTGTCTCAATCCGGTTTTTATCAAGCTTTTCTACGACCATACGGATTCCGTCTTCGGTGGAAACAGAGTCACCGGCTTTTGGAAGACGATCCAGCTTTTCGATGATAAAGCCTCCGAGAGAATCATAATCTTCTGATTCCAGATTCAGATCCAGGGAATCATTGAGATCGTCAAGATTGGTAGAACCTTCAATAATATATTCGTGTTTGCCTACCGCTTTGATATTTTCTTCTTCATTCTCATCATATTCATCGTGGATTTCGCCAACAATCTCTTCAAGGATATCTTCCAGGGTGATCAGACCGGATGTTTCACCGTATTCATCCAGGACAATTGCGATATTGAATGAGGCCTGGCGCATTTCAACAAGAAGCTCGGAAATGCTCTTGTATTCATAAGTGAAGTAGGCTTCACGGAGAATGTCTTTAATCTGGAACTCACTTTTCTTATTGTCATAAAGAAGAAGATCTTTCATATTGATCGTTCCGACAACATTATCCTTTGTCTCCTGGTAAACCGGAAGACGGGTGAATTTGTCTTCCCGGAACAGGTCGATCAGTTCATCGTAACTGCTGTCAATATCAGCAAAAGTTACGTTGACACGGGGAACCATGACGTCTTTGGCAATGGCATCACCGAGATCAAACACATTGTAGATCATCTCTTTTTCATCCGATTCGATCACGCCGTCCTGATGGCTGACATTTACCACGCTTCGGAGTTCAGCTTCGGTCATGGTATTGTCTTTGGCATTCGGATCGATGCGAAGAAGCATCAGAAGACCGGTGGAGAGACCATTTACAATGAAGATAATCGGAGTCATGATCTTCATAAAAATATTGATAACCGGTGCGTAGAAAAGAGACATCTTCTCAGCATGAATGGTTGCCATCGTCTTCGGAGTAATCTCTCCGAAAAGGATGATGAGAAGCGTCATAAGCCCACTTGCGATCGCGACGGCGGTTCCACCAAGGCGGTATGCGATTGTGGTGGCAAGGGAAGCTACCGCAGTATTAACAATGTTGTTGCCGATGAGGATCGCGCTAAGCATTTTACCTGAATTCTCAGTTACGGCAAGTACGGCGCTGGCACGCTTGTTACCCTCGTCTGCAAGGGCACGCATCCGGATTTTGTTGTAGGTTGTAAGTGCTGTCTCGGCTGACGAAAATATGCCGGATAAGAGCAGCAGGACTAGCAAAATAAGTATTTGCGAGACACTCGAGTCCACAGTTAAAAATCACTCCTTTTTGAAAATATTGATAAAATTTCTATGTTATGCCTTACTATATCGCATTTCACTTAATTTTGCAAGAGCGCGTTGAACTTGCATATTTTTTGGTGTATCATATGATGTAAGTTCCAAAATTTATTTTTGACACTTACATCATATGAGGATGATATTAAAACGTGCTTTGGCACGTAGTAACTTCTATTTGGCGGGAGGTCCAATGGCAATTTCCTGTTAAATAAAAAAAGAAGAATGGCATAGAATATTTATAGATACTAGGAGAAGAGAATGGAACAGAATTTTGAGACATGTTTGTATAATGTGGTCGATGCAGCCAAAATACAGAAGGATGAACCGATGAAGAAGCATACAACCTTCCGAATCGGTGGTCCGGCAGATTATTTTATCATGCCATCGAATGAAAAGGAACTGGCAGAGGCAGTCCGGGTGTGCCGGAAATTTTTGATACCTATATATATAGTAGGAAATGGAAGTAATCTTCTGGTTGGAGACAAAGGTTTCAGAGGCGCGATCATCCAGCTTTATAAGAGTATGGGAACATTTCAGGTAGAAGGAAATCAGATTACGGCGCAGGCAGGATGTTCGCTTGCGCAGATTGCAAATGCAGCACTTGATGCAGCACTGACCGGATTTGAGTTCGCAGCGGGTATTCCGGGAACGCTTGGCGGAGCGGTTGTGATGAACGCCGGTGCGTATGGCGGAGAGATGAAGGATGTACTGACGAGTGTCAGGGTTATGACAGAAGAGGGCGAGATCATGGAGCTTCCGGCAGAAGAACTGGGACTGGGATACCGTACAAGCATTATTCCGGAGAAAAGATATATCGTTTTGGGTGCTGTGATTTCGCTTACAGAAGGCAAAAAAGAAGAAATAAAAGCGCAGATGGATGACCTACGTCAGAAGCGGGTATCGAAGCAGCCGCTGGAGTATCCGAGTGCAGGCAGTACCTTTAAGCGTCCGGAAGGATATTTTGCAGGAAAACTGATCCAGGACAGCGGACTGAAAGGATTTACAGTAGGTGGAGCGCAGGTTTCTGAAAAGCACAGTGGATTTGTGATCAATAAAGGAAATGCGACAGCGGCTGATGTGATGGAGCTGATCCGTCAGGTAACAGCGAAAGTGAAAGAAGATACCGGTGTTACGATGGAACCGGAAGTGAAACAAATAGGAGAATTTTAGGGATGAGATTCGTAATTGTAACGGGAATGTCCGGAGCAGGGAAAAGTACAACTTTGAAAATGATGGAAGACATGGGATATTTTTGTGTGGATAACATGCCGATTCCTTTAATGACAAAACTGACAGAACTTTTGATCGTTCCAAATGGTGAGATCACGAAGATTGCTCTGGGACTTGATATCCGCAGTGGTCAGAATCTGCGTGCACTGGACCAGGTTCTGGACGAACTTGAAAAAGCCAAGATACCACTGGAGATTCTTTTCCTTGAATCGAATGATGATACACTGGTGAAAAGATATAAAGAGACAAGAAGGAACCACCCACTCTCAAAGGGCGGCAGAATTGAGAACGGGATCGCCAAAGAACGTAAGAAGATTGCCTTTTTAAAAGAAAGGGCAGATTACATCCTGGATACAAGCCGGATGCTGACCAGGGAGCTGCGCAGTGAACTGAACCGTATTTTTGCCGAGAATAAAGAATACAAGAATCTCTACATTACCGTGTTATCTTTCGGATTTAAATATGGAATTCCGAGTGATGCAGATCTGGTATTTGATGTCAGATTCCTTCCGAATCCGTATTATATTGATGAACTTCGCCCGCAGAGTGGCAATGATAAGCCGGTCAGGGATTACGTGATGAATAACGATATTTCAAAAGAATTCCTGAAGAAGCTGGTGGACATGGTTGAGTTCCTGATTCCGAATTATGTCGCAGAAGGAAAGAACCAGCTTGTGATCGCAATCGGATGTACCGGCGGAAAACACCGCTCCGTGACACTTGCCAATGAGTTGTATGAACGGCTGTCTGTGGCAGAAAAAGAGTACGGTGTAAGAAAAGAGCATCGTGATATCGAGAAAGATGCAATTACGAAAGCAAAATAGGTGATAGTATGTCTTTTTCTGGAAATATTAAAGAAGAAATATCGCGCCAGCTAAGTCCGGCAAGGCATTGCCAGATTGCAGAACTTGCAGCGATCATCAGCATGTGCGGGGCTGTCATGATCGACAGCAGAGGTCAAGCAGCACTTAAGATTCATACGGAAAATCTGGCAGTTGCAAGAAAAAGCTTTACTTTATTGAGAAGAACGTTTAATATAGTGGTTGATATCGCTATTCGGGTGAACCGGGAAAAAGGCAGCAGCTACTATTATATAGTTGTAAAAAAACACGAAGATGCTATCAGGGTGCTTCAGGCGGCAAAACTGCTCAATCCTTATGGAGACGTGGAAGAAGAGCTTTCTGTAGTAAAGAATGTCGTGATTCAGGAGACTTGCTGTAAGCGGTCTTTCCTGCGTGGCGTTTTTCTTGCATCGGGATCTATGAGCGACCCGGAGAAGTCCTATCATTTTGAAATTGTCTGTGCGTCGATGGGAAAAGCACAGCAGATTCAGAAGATAATGAGATGCTTTGCTCTGGATGCAAAGATTGTATCAAGGAAAAAAACACTTGTGGTTTATCTGAAAGAAGGAGCTCAGATCGTGGATGTGCTGAATGTGATGGAGGCACATCAATCACTGATGGAGTTGGAGAATATCCGTATATTGAAAGATATGAGAAATACGGTGAATCGAAAAGTGAACTGCGAGACTGCGAATATCAATAAAACGGTTTCCGCTGCTGTAAAGCAGATTGAAGATATAAGGTATATTGAGGAAACAAAAGGACTCGATAAGCTGCCGGAAGGATTGAAGGACATGGCCCTTACAAGACTTACATATCCGGAGGCATCTTTAAAAGAGTTAGGCGCACTTCTGCAAAATCCGGTAGGCAAGTCCGGAGTGAATCACAGATTGCGCAAGTTAAGTGAAATGGCGGAAGAGATAAGGGCTAAGCAAGGAGGAACATTATGATCAAAAAACCTGTTAAGATTCAATTGTCCGAGGGATTAGACGCCAGACCGATTGCACTTCTTGTTCAGGAAGCTAGTCAGTATTCAAGTTCGGTATATATCGAAGTTGACCAGAAGCAAGTCAATGCAAAGAGCATTATGGGGATGATGAGTCTGACACTGCTGCCGGGAGAGGAAATCACCGTTGTTGCGAACGGAACAGATGAAAAGGAAGCGGCAGCTGGTATCGAAAGGTTTCTTGTGAACGTTAAGAACAGATAATTGCATAAAACATTGAAGAGTCTGCCAAAAGCAGGCTCTTTATGCTATAATGCATGTATCCGTAAGGAGCTGTGTGGACAGGTCTTATAGAGGAAAGAACAGATAACAGGAGGACGGACGTATGAAAAAAGCATTGTTTATTTATAATCCGAATGCAGGAAAGGGACTTTTAAAACCGAAGCTTTCTGATATTATTGACATTATTGTAAAAGCAGGATATGAAGTGGTTGTATATCCGACGCAGAAATATAAAGACGCTTATTATAAGGTAAAGACATTTACAGAGGAGTATGACCGTGTGATCTGCAGTGGTGGCGACGGAACACTTGATGAGGTCGTAACCGGAATGATGAAGAGAGAAAAAAAGATTCCGGTCGGTTACATCCCGACAGGAACGACCAACGACTTTGCGAGCAGTCTACATATCCCGAAAAATCTTCTCCAGGCGGCAAGTACAGCAGCCGAGGGAAGAGAATTCCCTTGCGATATCGGACGATTTAACGGAGATGTGTTCGTATACATTGCAGCATTCGGACTCTTCACGGATGTATCTTATGAGACAAAGCAGGAAATGAAGAATGTTCTGGGACATCTGGCATATGTGCTGGAAGGAGCAACCAGAATTTTTGATATCCCGTCATATAAATTAAAAGTGACACATGACGGAGAAACGATCGAGGACGAATTTATTTATGGTATGGTGACGAATTCCAAATCTGTTGGCGGTTTCCGTAATATGATCGGGAAGAATGTGGTCTTTGATGACGGAGAATTTGAGGTTACCCTGATCCGGACACCGAAGAATCCAATCGCGCTTCAGGAGATCGTCGGGGCGCTTCTGAGCAGCCAGATCAATACGAAGCACATTTATTCATTTAAGACAGGTGAGATCCATTTTGAATCAGTGGAAGAAATCCCGTGGACGCTGGATGGAGAGTTCGGCGGCGAGCACGACAGTGTCTGCATCAAAAATGCGAAACAGGCACTTAAAATCGTAGTTCCGGAAGAGGAGCAGTAAAAAAGCAGTAAAAAATAAAAAAAAGGCTTGTCAAATGAAAAGAAGTACGCTATACTAAGCAAGTGAGTTAGCAAGACAGCTAATGAACGTACATCTGGCCCCCTGGTCAAGCGGTCAAGACGCGACCCTCTCACGGTCGAATCAGGGGTTCGATTCCCCTGGGGGTCAGCCTATAAAAGCCTTTAACAGAGAAGTGGAGGAATACAAAATGTTAGTTTCAGCAACAGAAATGTTAAAAAAAGCAAAAGCAGGTCATTATGCAGTAGGACAGTTTAATATCAACGATCTTGAATGGACCAAAGCAGTTCTGACTGCAGCTGAGGAATTAAGATCACCGGTTATTCTTGGTGTGTCTGAAGGCGCAGGAAAGTACATGGCTGGATACAGAACAGTTGTAGGAATGGTAAATGGAATGATCAAAGAAATGGACATTTCGGTTCCGGTTGCACTTCATCTTGATCATGGTAGCTATGAAGGCTGCCTGAAATGTATAGATGCAGGATTCTCATCAGTTATGTTTGACGGATCTCATTATCCGATCGAAGAAAACATTGAGAAGACTACAGAACTTGTTAAACTTTGCCATGGAAAAGGACTTTCTATCGAAGCAGAAGTTGGTTCTATCGGTGGAGAAGAAGATGGTGTTGTTGGAATGGGCGAATGCGCAGATCCTAAGGAATGCAAGATGATCGCAGACCTTGGCGTTGATTTCCTTGCAGCAGGTATCGGCAACATCCATGGAAAATATCCGGCAAACTGGAAAGGACTCAGCTTTGAGACTCTTGCAGCAGTTCAGGAGCTCACAGGAGAACTTCCGCTCGTACTTCACGGAGGTACAGGAATTCCAGATGATATGATTAAGAAAGCAATTGACCTTGGAGTTTCTAAGATCAATGTTAATACAGAATGTCAGCTGGTATTCGCAGAAGCTACCCGCAAATACATTGAAGCAGGAAAGGATCTTGAAGGAAAAGGATACGATCCACGTAAACTTCTGAAACCGGGTGCAGATGCAATCGTTGAAAAAGTAAAAGAGAAAATGATTCTGTTCGGTTCTGACGGAAAAGCTGAATAGTCTGATTTTTGATAATATCATGGACAAAGGCGTCCGAAGAAAACGGTATAAAAGGAGTTTTGCGTAAGTGCAAGACTCCTTTATTTGAATCAAAAAATGACCGTTTTGTATAAGTAGTAGAAAATGAGTAGTAGAAAAGAGAGGTACATGGGATGAGCGAATGGATTAGTGTAGCAGAAATATTTGGAGAAAACGTCTTCAATGATGCTGTTATGCAGGAAAGACTTCCGAAGAAGACTTACAAAGAGCTGAAAAAGACGATCGAAGAAGGTAAAGAGCTTCAGGCTGCAACAGCAGATGTTATTGCACATGAGATGAAAGAGTGGGCGATTGAAAAGGGTGCCACTCACTATTCGCACTGGTTCCAGCCTCTTACAGGAGCAACAGCTGAAAAGCATGATTCGTTTATTTCAGCACCGAAGTCAGATGGAAAGATCCTGATGGAGTTTTCGGGAAAAGAGCTGATCAAAGGAGAACCGGATGCATCTTCCTTCCCGTCAGGAGGACTGCGTTCCACATTTGAAGCAAGAGGTTATACAGCCTGGGATTGTACATCGCCTGCATTTGTTAAAAAGAGTCCGGATGGGAAAAGATCGATTTTATATATACCGACAGCATTTTGTTCCTATACCGGAGAAGCACTGGATCAGAAGACACCTCTTCTTCGCTCTATGGAAGCAATCAACAAACAATCCATCCGTCTTCTGCGTCTTTTTGGAAACACAACGTCCCAAAAGGTTACACCATCTGTTGGAGTTGAGCAGGAATATTTCCTGGTAGACAGAGAAAAATATCTTAAGAGAAAGGATCTTGTATTTACAGGACGTACATTATTCGGGGCAAATCCTCCGAAGGGACAGGAACTGGATGACCATTATTTTGGTGCGATCCGTGAGAGAATCGCAGCATTTATGACTGATGTCAATGAAGAACTCTGGAAGATGGGGGTATCTGCAAAGACACAGCACAACGAAGTAGCACCTGGACAGCATGAGCTTGCGCCGATCTATGCACAGTGCAACGTAGCAGTTGACCATAATCAGCTGATCATGGAGACGCTGAAGAAAGTGGCATATCGCCATAATCTTCAATGCCTGTTACACGAAAAGCCGTTTGAAGGTGTAAATGGTTCCGGAAAGCATAACAACTGGTCACTGGTTACAGATGATGGGATCAACATTCTGGATCCGGGAAAGACACCTCATGATAATATTCAGTTCCTTCTGGTTCTGACCTGTATCCTCAAAGCAGTAGATACACATGCCGACCTTCTGCGCGAATCTGCGGCAGATGTTGGAAATGACCAGAGACTTGGCGGAAACGAAGCTCCGCCGGCTGTTATTTCCGTATTTCTTGGAGAACAGCTCGGAGATGTGCTTGATCAGCTGATCAGCACCGGAACAGCTACGCACAGTAAGAAAGGCAGCCTTCTGGAGACAGGTGTTAAGACTCTTCCTGATTTCATGAAAGATGCGACAGACCGTAACCGTACTTCACCGTTTGCGTTTACCGGAAACAAATTTGAATTCCGTATGGTAGGATCCAGAGATTCTATTTCTGAATGTAACGTTGTACTCAATACGATTGCAGCAGAAGCGTTCAAAGAAGCATGTGATCGTCTGGAAGCTGCCGAAGATTTTGATATGGCAGTACATGATCTGATCAAAGAATATGCAATTGATCATCAGAGAATCGTGTTCAACGGCAACGGTTATGCACCGGAATGGGCAGAAGAAGCAAAACGTCGTGGACTGCCGAATCTGCCGTCTATGGTAGATGCGATTCCGGCGCTGACTACACCAAAGGCAGTGAAGCTGTTTGAGGAGTTCCATGTCTTTACAAAGACTGAACTGGAATCCCGTGCAGAGATTCAATATGAAATCTATGCAAAAGCGGTTAATATTGAAGCGAAGACTATGATCGATATTGCAACGAAACAGATTATCCCGGCAGTGATCAAATATACGACTGTTCTGGCAGGTTCCATCAATGCAGTGAAAGCTGCAGGCCCGATCGATGTGAGTGTACAGATGGATCTTCTTGAGAAATGTACGGCACTTCTGAAGGATACGAACAGTGCAATGAACAGACTGTCCAAGGTCGTGGCAAAGGTTCCGGAGATTCCGGAAGGCAGAGAACGTGCAGTGTACTGCAAAGATGAAGTATGCAAGGCTATGACAGAACTTCGTACACCGGTGGATGAACTGGAAATGCTGGTGGACAAAGAAATGTGGCCGATGCCGTCTTATGGCGATCTGATTTTTGAAGTATAAATCTCAGAGGAGAACTGTAAGTGAAAGAATTAAAATTTCTGGAGGAGCAGGGTGTCTCCTCCTCTTTAATAAATAAAATTGTAAAGTTTCGGGAAGTATATCCCGTTTCTGATGAGGTGAAAAACAGAATTATCAAACCTGCAATTCCATTTTATGGAAAAGATATTCTGGAGATGGCCATTGCAGGGATCCTGCAGGGACAGAATCTGCTTCTGACCGGACCAAAAGCCACCGGCAAAAATATTCTGGCAGAAAATCTGGCATATATATTTAACCGGCCTTCTTATAATATTTCTTTTCACGTCAATACAAACAGTGGGGATCTGATCGGTACGGACACTTTTGAGGATAATGAAGTAAAGCTTCGAAAGGGAAGCATTTACCGGTGTGCAGAATATGGCGGGTTTGGAATCCTTGATGAGATCAATATGGCAAAAAATGATGCAGTCTCTGTTCTTCATGCAACGCTGGACTATCGGCGTTCTATTGATGTTCCGGGATATGACAGGATCGACCTGCATCCAGCAGCACGTTTTATCGGAACAATGAACTATGGATATGCAGGAACAAAAGAGCTCAACGAGGCACTTGTATCCAGATTCCTGGTGATCGACATGCCGGCGCAGAATGAGGAAACGCTTGGATTTATTTTCAACAGGATGTTCCCGGATGCAAAGAAGGAAGCTGTAGAGCAGTTTATCGGCGTGTTTATGGACCTGCAGCAAAAATCCATGAACAGTGAGATTTCCACAAAGCCTCTGGACCTTCGCGGACTTCTGGCAGCCATGAAGATCGTGCGCACCGGACTTTCCCCATGGCAGGCTGTGCGCATGGGAATTGTGAATAAGACATTCGATGTGTTTGAAAAGGAAATCGTGGAGGATGTGGTGAGAACCAGAATTCCTCTAAGCTGGACATGGGAAGATGTTTATGGAAGATAAGGCGAAAAAAGTTTCCCTGGAAATGAAGCCTTCCACAGAAAAAAGGGCAGATGGTGAGTCTGAGAAGCTTTTGGCAAAAGTAGTTGATCTTGAGGATGCAGAAGAATCTCAGGCCAAGTGGAATGACAAGGAAGAACTTAGAATTCAGGATTATCAGTTAGAACTGGAAAACCGGATCCGAAATCTTCTGTGGACCATCAGCGGGGACTATACCCAGCAGATGAAGCCAGATGTTTCTCTTTTTCTGCGCTCTAAGGACATTGCCCTTTACGACGGGATCAAGCAGGGAGCACTGGCGAAGTTTTTTGATAAGGATTTCCTGGGAATGTATCTGGTGAAGAAGATTTTTATGGGTGCAGATGAGACGGCTCTTACCTTTGTCTCCCAGATGTGTATTGAAGAAGCTATTGGAGAGAAAATCTGTCAGCTGCGCCCTGGAATCTGGGAAATGCAAAGAAGAGCCTGTGAGGATATTCTGGACCAGGAATATGAGCGGATGCCGTCGGCAGCAGACAAGCTTGGATACCTGAGGGTGAATATGCTGCGAAGAAGGATTGACAGAGGAAAACAAGGTGCTGCTGTTTCGAAAAAAGTTGCAGAAGACAGTG
>ERZ773193.4470-NODE-4470-length-11191-cov-4.283046_pt1 | contig 11191 bp, 12 predicted proteins | sample MGYA00511110_ERZ773193 | MGnify/ENA primary metagenome ERZ773193 (study PRJEB29015, sample SAMEA2737784) | human gut metagenome | biome: human gut; feature: human-associated habitat; material: faeces | place: China | collected 2012 ...
CTCCACCAGCAGTACGGTAACGCCCTGGCGGTTGATATCGCGGATGATCTTAAAGATTTCCTTGACCAGCAGCGGAGAAAGACCCATGGAGGGTTCATCCAGCAGCAGGATCTTAGGCTTGCACATCAGAGCGCGGCCCACGGCCAGCATCTGCTGTTCGCCGCCGGAAAGGGTTCCGGCGGGCTGGTTGCGGCGCTCTTTCAGGCGGGGCAGCAGGTCAAACACCATGTCGTAATCGCTCTGGATGGCATCCTTGCCATCGTGGCGGGTATAAGCACCCATGGAAAGGTTCTGCTGCACAGTCAGGCCGCTGAATACACGGCGGCCCTCCGGCACCTGGGCCAGACCAAGGCGGACGATTTTGTGGGCTTCCATCTTGCTGATCAGGTTGCCGTCATAGGTGATCTCGCCGCTGGCCAGCTTGAGCAGGCCGGAGATGGCGTGCATGGTGGTGGTTTTGCCAGCACCGTTTGCACCGATCAGAGTAACAATTTCTCCTTCGTCCACATGGAACGAAACATCCTTGATGGCGTGGATGGAACCGTAATAAACATTGATATTTTTAACCGAAAGCAGCTCACCCATTAGTCGTCACCTCCCAGATAGGCCGCAATGACCTTGGGGTTATTGCGGATGGTTTTGCCGTCGCCGCGGGCAATCACACGGCCATAGTCCAGCACGGTGATCTCCTCGCAGATACCCATAACGAAGTTCATATCATGCTCTATGAGCAGGATGGCAACGCCGAACTGGTCACGCACGCTGTGGATGGTGTTCATCAGTTCTTCGGTTTCGTTGGGGTTCATACCGGCTGCTGGCTCGTCCAGCAGCAGCAGTTTCGGGTTGGTAGCCAGGGCGCGGGCAATTTCCAGCTTGCGCTGTTTGCCGTAGGGCAGTTGACTGGCCTTATAGTTAGCCTCCGCATCCAGGTCAAAAATTTTCAGCAGCTTCATAGCACGGCGGTCCATCTCGTGCTCTTTCTCACGGAAAGACGGCAAGCGCAGGATGCCGGTCCACATGCCGTAAACAACCTGGTTGTGCAGGCCGACCTTGACGTTATCCAGAACTGTCATATCATTAAACAGGCGGATGTTCTGGAACGTGCGGGCAATACCCGCCTTGCTGATGGCTTCCGGGGTGGCACCGGTAATATCGTTGCCATCCAACACAATATTGCCCTCGGTGGGCTTATACACACCGGTCAGCATATTGAACACGGTGGTTTTGCCCGCGCCGTTGGGGCCGATCAGGCCATACAGATGGCCTTTTTCGATTTTAAGGTCCAGCTGCGAAACGGCTTGCAGGCCGCCGAACGCAATGCCAAGGTTACTGACTTCCAGCAGTGCCATTTATGCCGCCTCCTTTTTGCTTTTATCCTTTAGGAATTTGTTCAGCTTCAAAATCGGGAATTTCTCGGTGATTTTTTCAGCCACTTCTTTGCGCCATGCCACCAGCTTGGGGCTGCGGGTAAAGATCATCATAACAATCAGAACGATAGCATAGATCAGCATGCGGTAATCGTTCAGGCCGCGCAGCATTTCGGGCAGAACGGTCAGGATGGCCGCTGCAATCACGGAGCCACGGATGCTGCCGATGCCGCCCAAAACCACGAAGACCAGAATGTTGATGGAGGTGTTGTAATCAAACTTTTTGGCAACCAAAGAAGAATAGTTCAAGCTGTACAGCACGCCTGCCATGCCGGCAAACACGGAGGACAGTACAAAAGCCATCAGCTTATAGCGGGTGATATTGATGCCGATGCTCTTGGCAGCAATCTCATTATCGCGGATAGCGGAGATAGCGCGGCCAGCGCGGGAGCGGATCAGGTTGAGCACAACCACCAGCGTGATAAGCACCAGAATAATGCCCATGGTAAAGGTGGAAGTCTTTTTGATGCCGGTAATGCCCATGGCGCCGTTGATCAGGATCTTGCCATCCTCGGCCATGTTCATCGAAGCGGCATCTTTAAGGGAGAAATGCAGGCCGCTGTCGTCCACGCCCAGGTAAACGGCGTTCATAATGTTTTTGATGATCTCGCCAAATGCCAGGGTAACGATGGCCAGATAGTCGCCGGACAGGCGCAGAACGGGAACACCAACGATGACGCCGAAGATACCGGCCATAGCGCCGCCCACAACAAAGGCCAGGATCAACGCCAGCCAGTGCGGGGCCACATCATACAGGCTGACCCAGACCAGCGTGCCGGAAAACGCGCCAACGCTCATAAAGCCGGCATGACCGAGGCTCAGCTCACCCAAAAAGCCGACAACGAGGTTCAGCGAAACAGCCATGACCACATAAGCGCAGATGGGCACCAGCTGGCCGGAGAAAGAGTTGGTCAGCACACCGGCGGCTGCCAGCAGCTGAACGACAATGTAAAACCCAATGACGATGCTAAAGGTGATAAAATTACTTTTGGTGCTTTTTTTCACTTGGTTCCATTTTGTTAATGCCATGATCCTCACCTTACACTTTCACGTTGACCTTTTTGCCGAGCAGGCCGGTAGGCTTGACGATCAGCACAACGATCAGAACAACAAACACGATGGCATCGGACAGCTGGGTGGAGATGTAAGCCTTGCTGAGGTTTTCGATGATACCCAGCAGGATACCGCCCAGGAAAGCACCGGGGATAGAACCGATGCCGCCAAAAACCGCTGCCACGAACGCCTTAATGCCGGGCATTGCGCCGGTGGTGGGCATCAAAGTCGGGTAAGAGGAACACATCAGGGCGCCGGCAACTGCGGCCAGCGCAGAACCAATGGCGAAAGTCAGAGAAATCGTGGCATTGACGTTAATGCCCATCAGCTGGGCAGCACCGCGGTCCTCGGACACAGCCAGCATAGCGTGACCGGCGGAAGTGTGGTTGATGAACAGGGTGAGCACAACCATGATGAGGATGCAGGCCAGGATGGTGACCAGCGTTTCGGCTGAGATAGTCAGCTGGCCGTCAAACAATTTGATGGGCTGCAGGCTGACAACGGACTTGAAGTTCTTGGGGTTGGAAGTCCACAGCAGCTGGGCCACCTGCTGCAGCAGGTAGGAAACGCCGATGGCTGTGATCAGAACAGCCAGGGACGGGGCTTCGCGCAGGGGGCGGTAGGCCACACGCTCCATGGTAATGCCCAGAATGGTGCACACCACCATGGACAACAGCACCGACACAATGGGGTTAAGCCCGAACGAGCCGAATGCGAAAAAGATCACATAGCTGCCAATCATGATGACATCGCCATGGGCGAAGTTCAGCATTTTAGCAATACCATAAACCATGGTATACCCCAATGCGATCAGCGCGTACACACTGCCCAAGCTGATGCCATTGATCAGATAGGATAGAAATTGCATTGTGCAGAACACCTCACTCTATTTTTTCCCTTGTTCTTCCACACCAAGGCGGCGCACACCACCTGATTATTGCACAGCGGAAAAACAAAATATGTATATAATATTAACACATCTGTCCGCACAGTACAATGCCTTAAAGCGCAAAAGGTACGTATTTTTGGCTAAAACATGCACTTTCTGTCACTTTTTTCTCTGCGCGCAACAAAATGGGGGGCTGCTGACATGGTAAATCAGCAGCCCCCATTGGCCAAAACTCAATTTTGCATGCTTTTCAGCACGCGGTCCCCTGCTTTTGTGCAGAGATTACATAGCGGCGTAAGCGCCGTCCTTGATCACAACAGCCTTAGGAGCCTTGGAAACAGCGCCGGAAGCATCCCAGGTCATGCCGGTACCAGTCAAGCCGTCAAAGGTCATGCTGGTGTAACCGGTCTTCAGCTGCTCGCAGATCTCGCTGGCATCCATATCGCCGGTGACGCCGGTTTCCAGAACTGCCTGGTACATGCTGTAGATAACGTCGTATGCGTCAGCAGCGAACTGGTTCGGGGTTTCGCCGTAAGCGGCAACGTAAGCGGAAACAAATGCCTGGGTCTTTTCATCCTGAGCGTCAGCAGCGAACGGAGTCAGCAGCATCAGGCCCTCAGCCAGGGAGGTATCAAAGCCCTCAACATCCAGGATGCCATCCATGCCATCGCAGCCGAAGAAGATGGGCTCATAGCCAGTCTTGTTGGCGGTGGTCAGGATCTGAGAAGCCTCGGTGTAGTAGATGGGCAGGAACACCAGCTCAGCGCCAGCTTCCTGGCACTTGGCAACCTGGGTGGACAGGTCGCTCTTGTTGTCGCTGGTGAAAGCTTCAGCAGTGACGATCTCAAGGCCCTTGGTCTCAGCTTCGGTCTTGAACTTGGCGTAAATGCCGGAAGAGTAAGCGTCAGAAGAGTCATAGATGACGCCGATCTTGGTAGCCAGAGCGTTCTCGGCAATGTAGTCAGCGGATGCAACACCCTGGTTGGGGTCGGTGAAGCAGATCTGGAAGACATTGTCGCCGGTTTCGATAACGGTCTGTGCAGAGGCAGAAGGGGTCAGAACGAACATGTTATCGTTGACGCTCTCAGCAGCAACTGCCAGGGTCGGGGTGGTAGTAACGGGGCCAGCCAGAACCTGCATGCCCCAGTCTTTCAGGGAGTTGTAAGCGTTGACGCTCTTTTCAGCATCATGCTCATCGTCCTCGAACTTCCAGTCAAAAACATCGCTGCCGTTTGCGGCGTTGATCTCTTTGACAGCCAGTTCTTCGGCGTTCTTAACAGCATTGCCGTAAGTTGCAGCAGCGCCGGTGATGGGGCCAATGCCGCCAACCTTGATGGGGGTGCCGGTGTAGGAGCCGGAAGCAGCGGACTCGCCGGAAGCGACGGTGCTGGAAGTCTCGGAAGAGACAGCGGAAGAAGCTTCGGAAGTAGCGGTGGAACCGCAGGCGGCCAGGCTGACAGCCATGGAAGCAGCCAGCATTGCACTGATGACCTTTTTGTTCATTGTTATTCCCTCCTAATGATTTACAGCCTCCGGCGGGCAAACGCCTGCCGGAACGGGTTGCACAGCCCATAACTGTAATTTAAACTAAAGTATACCGCTAAGTTGGCAAATCTTCAATACGGAATATCGGCATAAATTGCAGATGGAATCCAAAGCCTTTGTGGCGGTTTTGCACAAAGTTTGGTTACAAAATATTATCAAACTACCATATTGACAAAGTTTGTAATAAAAAAATGAAAAACCTGGTTTTAAGGGTTGAAAAACGCGGCGGAATTAGGCATAATAGTTGGTAAACATGAAAGGGGTATCTTAAGATGAAGCTTTTGGAAGACCGCATTCTGCGCGATGGGCAGGTCCGCCCGGGCAATGTGCTGAAAGTTGACTGCTTTTTGAACCACCAGCTGGATGTTGACCTGCTGGATAAAATCGGCGAGGAGTTTTACCGCATTTTTAAGGATGACGGAGTAAACAAGATCCTGACTATTGAGGCATCCGGCATTGCGATTGCCTGCATGACGGCCCGCCACTTTGATGTGCCCGTGGTGTTTGCCAAAAAGGCCAAAAGCAAAAACATTGATGGCGATGTGTACACTTCCACGGTACATTCTTATACTTACGGCAAAGATTACAATATCACCCTGGCCCAGAAGTTCCTTGGCCCCAATGACCGTGTGCTGATTCTGGATGACTTTTTGGCAAACGGCAAGGCCATGCGCGGTCTGTTGGATGTCTGCCAGCAGGCCGGAGCCAGTGTGGCGGGTATCGGCATCTGCATTGAAAAAGGCTTCCAGCCGGGCGGCGGCGAGCTGCGCCGCGAGGGTTACAAACTGGCCAGCCTGGCCATTGTGGACGAAATGGGCGATAACGGCAGCCTGAAGTTCCGCGAAACGGAGTATTAAGAGAGATTGCTTGGTTTCGTATAATTGGGACGATCCGATATTTATCATCTGCATTAACGATTTAAAAAGCGGCGTGATTGGGTTCACGCCGCTTTTTGTTTATGCTTTTATTGGGGAGGATGATAAATCGTTCGGGTTCTTCCTCGGCGCAATGAGGGCATCGCACCTTACAGACATCTTGCGGGGCACAGCGAACAATAACACGCTTTACATCGTATGGATATACAGCCGCGAGGGCTCTTCCTCGCCATCGCCCTGCACCATGCAGTAAAACTGCCAGCCGTAACGCTCATAAAACGAGGTATGGTCAGTAACAAGGTTAAAGTGCGCGCCGCATCCATGCCGTTGGCTGCTAACGTTACGCCGCATTCCGGCGCGGGGCAGCGTGCTGCATGTGGCCGTGTGTCCCCTGGTACCAACCGCGGTATTACGGTAAGTTTTGCCTGCTGCAGGCATGGAAAAAGACAAAAAGAATGCCAGGAACACTTCACTTTTTGAATCGCTCAAAAAAGCAACGCTCCCCTGGCCGGTTGCACCACTATATGGTATAACTCTGGATTGTAAAGTGGTTTATGTGTAAGAAATCGGCGAAGCCATCACATCATTTTGCCATAATCAAAATCATTCTGCTTTACCCCCACGGAATTACAGTTTAACCCGGACAAATTCATGGTGGATGGCGGGCAGAATGGTTTCCACCAGGTCTTTTGTGCGCAGGCGCAGGCTGGAAGTATTGATGCAGGGGTGGCAGCCCACATATTCACTGTTCAGCACATCTTCATCGATCAAAAGCTGCACATGGTTTTCGGTATCGTTCATCAGGCCCAGCACACTGACCGAGCCGGGAGTGATATCAAGGAACTTTTCCATATATTCCGGCTTGGCAAAGGACAGGCGCGCGGAGTGGATCTGGGCGGATAGATCCTTGGTGTGGAACACCTTGGTATCCGGGATCATCAGCAGGTAAAACGCGGTTTCCTGACGGTTACAAAGAAAAAGATTTTTGCAGATGACCGCCTGCAGCGTTTTGTCAATTTCCTGGCAGACTTCCATCGTCATGGCCGGGGCATGGTCAATGCGGTTATATTCGATCCCAAGACTATCCAGTAAATCATAGGTACGGGTTTCTTTGGCCAATCTGCCCGTAGTATCCATCGGGCGGCCTTTTTGCAGTTCCATCAAAACATTCCCCTCTCTTCGATTTGTATGCTGTTTATTATATCACAAATCGTGCCAGCCCGCCTGCAAAAATGTGGTTTCTGTTCAGGTTTTCGGATTCTGTTCGGTTCAAGTTTTCCGCAATCGCATAATAATCCGTACGCCGCTGTTATAAACAAAATCATTCATTCGATCATCATGCCTCACTTTCGATTTGCATTTTTATTTTTAAGGGATACTTTGCGTATACGTCCCTCATGTAGCATGAGAGCAAGAGGATTCCAGAATTTTTCTGTGCTAAACTGACATTTATTGAATAAAGCGATTGCGCCGTTTCCCCATTCAGAACAGGTCTAGCATATTATTGAGATAAATTTCTTCGCGGACGCGCAGCTGGTATTCTGGCTTTGTCATATAGTAAAGCAGAAACTCCAAAATTAAGGCACTGCCAAGCCCGCGGCCCTCAATTTTGAAGTTGGAAAAGCCCATGGGCAGATAGATATTTTGAATATCCTGGATGCCAATAAAACCGGGGTTGTCCATTGCTTTTGAAAAGCGATACCCTTCCTGTGCGCCAGGGGCTGCGCAGCGGTGGTCGGGGCAGGTTTCGCCAAGGTTTTTACGGCTTACATTTTCATAGCAGCGCTTTCTGTCCTTGCAGCCAAACCAGCAGCATTCATTGCAAAGGAATTCCACTTTATCTTTCTGGGGCTGGGGCAGGTTGTTCAGCTGTTCAAATTCTTTATTTAACCGGAAATCCGGCACAACATAGTGGAAGTCATCCCGATTCAATTCCGCCTGTAACTGCGGGAATTCCGTGAGCACCTTGGTTGTAGATGAAACAAAGTAAAGCCCCGGATAACGGCTTTCCAGATATCTGAGCAGCAAGTCCGAATGGACAATAACGCCGTTTTGTGCGCCGCCGCTATTTTCAAACAGCTTACACAGTGCGTTGCACTTTATGTCCGCCAGGTGTTCTTCACGCAGCAGTGAGTTACTGAATGTCAGCCGGGCGGATATCCCATATTCGCGCATCAGATCCATAACATCTTCGGGGTCCTGCACGCCAAAACTTGTGCGGCCGCCACCCCAGATGCAGTCGCCCAGGGCCCCATAAATGGAGCCGATGGCGCACCAGTTGTAAAAATATTCTCTGTGATGATAGAACAGCGGCAGGAACATGCGGTACAGCCCATAAAATTCAAACAGCCCCGGCAGATGATAATATGCCACGCCGGGCTTTGAGGTATTCTTTATTTTATCGTCCATCTTGCGTTTTTGTGCGCTCCCCTTCCGGTGTGATTTTTCAACTGCTTTATTTTAGCATCTTTTTCCGCTGAAAGCAAAGCAGGCAGCAAAAAGGCGGGCAGTTGTTTTTCGTCGCTGCCCGCCCAAATGTAACTTGTTATTTTGTTTTGTGGGAACTGTGTCAGTCATCCAGCTTAATTTTCTCTTTCAGCACCACGCAGCCTGCCATATCGCCAATAACGTTCACGCAGGTAGCGCCCATATCGCATAGGGTATTGATGCTGATATAAACGCCCATCACGCCAGCCGGGAGACCCGCCATGGTAGCCAGCGCGGCGAACGAAGCGATTGCACCACCGGGGATGCCGGGGGTGCCCACGGACAAGATCACATTTGCCAGCAGGATCACAATCATCATGGAGGTACTGACCTCAACGCCGCAGGCGTTAGCGAAAAACACGATCATGAACGACAACACGATGGAAACAGCATCCATGTTGACCGTTGCGCCCAGAGGGATAGCGATACTGGTGATTTTATCGGATACGCCCATCTCGTCCTCCATGCACTGCTTGCTGAGGGGGATGGTGGCCGAACTGGAACAGGTGCCAAAGGCGTTCAGAGCTGCCGGCAGGCAGGCTTTAACAAACTTTGCCGGGCTTGCCTTGCCAAGGAACTTGACGGAACTGCCATACACGATAGCGGCAAATGAGAAGAAGGTAACATAAAGAACGACCAGCAGGGTTGTGAGGGAAAGAATGGTTTCCGTGCCGTTGGCTTCCACCACCGGAACAATGGTGCAGAAAACGCCGATGGGGGTAAAGTACATCACGGTGCTGATGATTTTCAGGCAAACCTCGTTGCCGGATTCAATCACTTTCAGCAGCGGCTCGCCTTTTTCGCCGATTGCAACAAGGGTAAAGCCGATGATAACCGCAAAAGTCAGCACCTGCAGCATATTGCCGTTGGCAAAAGCAGCCACCGGATTGGCGGGAATCAGGTTTTTGACGGTGTCAAGAATGCTGGTCATTTTGCTGGCCTCGATATCGGAGATTGCCATTTCAAACCGGACGCCTTTTCCAAGATTGATGGCTCTGGGGATAATCAGCCCCACAAAGCTTGCCAGCGCTGTAGTGAACAGGAAGAATATCATGGCACCGCCGGTGATTTTTCCGGTGGTTTTGGCGTTGCCGATGCTGGTAATGCCCACCACGATGGAGCAGAACACCAGCGGAAAGATCATCATGTTCAGCGCATTCATGTAAATGCTGCCAAGCAATGTGGTAACGGTCAGGACCACATCAAAGCGGCTTGCCAGGAAAAGCCCGGTCAGGATACCAAGCACCAGACCGATAAAAATTGCGCTGGTGATGTGCTCCTGATACCGTGCAAAGAGTGACTTTTGGGTTGCTGTGCTGTCTTGCGTGGAATTCATGTCGGTAGCTCCTTTTGAATTTTGTCTTTTTTATTATATTCCTTTAGGGAGGATTGGACAAGAAAAGACTTCAACTTCAGCACAAAAAAGCCACTTTATATTTACGATGTACCGCTTCACGATGACATCCACGAACTTCGGGTCAAACTCAATGCCCCGGCACACATGGTCTGTTTTCTCACCGGCAATCAGCGTAGAGCCGCTGCCAAGGAACGGATCGGTTGCCGTGCCTAAATTGATACAATTTAACGGAACATATTTTTTAGTCCGTAACGATGCACCCGCACATGTGCATTTTTGCACACCCCTGTTAACGATTCGGTGTGCAACGTTATGAGGTATGATATTCCTTTTTAACGTTGCTTGTGCGTACATCAGCGACACCTCCTATCTTAGTCAAATACGACGATATAATTTGCCGAGATTTCATCAAATGTAGCATTCACATTCCCAAGCACTTTAGCAAGTTGCTCGTTCAGCCTTCCACTAACATAAGCGTCTCGCGCGTTCGGTTTGTCTATCAGTACCCACTTAAGCTGTTTATATGAATACTTAGCAAAGGCAATCCACTGTGGATAGTTAATTGCCATCGGATTTTGTGTAAAATATACCATCGTTTGCTTGACAAATTAGCCGCAATCCGTCCGGTGTCAGTATTCGACCGTTATTTTTGTTGTGGAGATATTTTTGAAATTCTTCGTATTCCGAATTTTTAATCTGCTTCATTGCAATCCTCCACATATTTCAATTACAGATATTTCTTGAATGCCTTCTTCATTTTGAGCATAACATCAATGATCCAGTCAAATTGTGGGTTCCACTGATTCTTATCACCAAAAGTCACATTTTTTTCAATAACGATACGGCTGGCCTTACGCTCCGGTAATTCACGCCAATCAAAATTCAACCCCGCATTCGCTTCAATTTCATCCTTGTTGAAGAGTAACGAATGGAACAGCTCTTTATCCTCACTGATATACAACTCCACATCAAGTTCGTCGCGTTTCTGAATCTGTGAAACAGCGATGTGGCAAGCAGAGGATCCCACGCTGAAATTCATCCAGTGATCCATTGATGGTTTTCTGCGATTGAAGTTTTTGGCAAACTGTGCATTCTGAAAAGCGTAATCCTGGAATGCCACCCAGTAATCATAACGTTGCTGCTGAGTTGCATTTGCAGAATCGCTCTTCTTTACTTCCTTTGTCCAATCGTTCGGTTTTTCAATAACTTCAAACTTTACCGCCGGTTCCGAATTGCCGATTCGATACAACTTGATCTCACAAAGAAAAATTCCCACCTTTTCATCGGTGTGGTTGTTTAACCATTCAATTGCAGCCTTATGTTCTTCACGTGCATGCTTTACCACCCAAATAATCACATCTGCCGACTTACCAGATGCATAAGTAATCAGCTTGCCCAGATGGTCATGGTTGGTATCCTCCAGCTGATTCTCTATGATGATTTTTCGATCGGTTCCAGTTTCAGAAGCAAAAATATCCACATTGAAGTCTCCAACGGAGGATTCTGTTTCATCTACTGTAATATCAAGGCCTACAGCATCTGCAAGAAGTGCAATATT
>ERZ773193.4471-NODE-4471-length-11190-cov-4.717827_pt1 | contig 11190 bp, 10 predicted proteins | sample MGYA00511110_ERZ773193 | MGnify/ENA primary metagenome ERZ773193 (study PRJEB29015, sample SAMEA2737784) | human gut metagenome | biome: human gut; feature: human-associated habitat; material: faeces | place: China | collected 2012 ...
TCGGTGCATGTGCAGCGTTGACTAATGTTTTCATTTGTGTGGCACTGGGGGCCGGTGTCGGTGCCGGTGTACTCGTGAGCCGCTATTTTGGTGCCAGGGAGTATGGAAAAATGAAAACCATCGTGTCAACGTCTCTGCTTAGCTTTTTAGTTCTAAGCATAGTCCTTGGCGTTTTTGGCTTTTGCTTTTCTCGCTCGATGATGAGTACGCTACAAACTCCTGCCGATATACTGGATGACGCAGTGCTGTATTTGCGGGTCTATTTTGTGGGCTTTCCGTTTTTGTTTATGTATAACATTCTTTCAACGATGTTTAATTCTATAGGAGAATCCAAAATTCCACTGGGACTTCTGATTTTTTCATCAATCTTAAATATCTTCATGGATCTTTGGATGGTAGCCGGACTTGATCTCGGCGTGTTTGGTGCAGCGCTTGCAACCTTGATCGCACAGGGAATTTCTGCGGTGTTCTCACTTTTGATTTTCCTTGGTCGGATGCGGCGATATAAAAGTTACTTTGACTGGTTTGACAGGCAGGAGTTACATTCCATGTTTCAGATTGCTGTGCCTTCAGTTCTTCAGCAGTCTACAGTATCTATCGGTATGATGATCGTACAGGCAGTTGTAAATCCTTTCGGTACACAGGCACTCGCGGGGTATGCGGCGACAATGCGGGTAGAGAATGTTTTTTCTCTGATTTTTGTATCTATCGGCAATGCGGTTTCGCCATATGTATCCCAGAATCTTGGCGCAAACAAACCCCAGCGTATCAAAAAAGGCTACCGCGCTGCATTAGTGCTGGATGTGTGTTTTGCAGCCATTGCCTTCATTGTGATTGAAACACTCCACACGCAAATTTCCTCGCTGTTTCTTGGTAAAGACGGAACAGACCTGGCCTACCAGGTATCTGGGGATTATATGAGATGGCTTGGCTATTTCTTCATCTTTATGGGAATCAAAATGGCAACCGATGGAGTCCTTCGTGGTCTGGGAATCATGTGGCCATTCCTCCTGGCAAACATGGTAAACCTTGCGATTCGACTGTCCGTTGCTTTGATCTTTGCACCTCGTTTTGGCATTGCATTTGTCTGGCTGGCTGTACCGGCCGGTTGGCTTGCAAACTTTTTAATTTCTTATATGGCTCTTAGGAGATCATGGCCAACCGATAACGTGGTGCCATCTCGATAACTTAAAGCGATTTACAAGCTATAATTCGCTGCCGGCAGAACAAGTCAGCTTGTTGGCTGCAAAATAGCTATTATTTTTGTGACATAATAAGCAATATGTGACCAGACAGTAGCATTGGAAGTGCGAAGTTTGAGTCATGAATTCAAACTTTACGTTTTTATGCAGAAGGAGGGACTTATAAATTCGAGGCTCTTATGCCATACGTTGATCACTGCTGCGTCGGTGGAAATCGCCTACTCATGCAGATAAATGCCTATCTTGATTTTAATCCATTTTCCCTTGGTTTCCTTGGCAGTGATTTTCCCAAAGAGTAGTTTTCCTGCATCCATCAAACGTGAAAATACTACATTATCCTCTCTGGGCACATATCCAATTTTGACCCCATTACTGTTTTTTATCACTATCGCTTGGGGATCGAAGCGATTATGTGGCTCACGATAAAAATCCAACTTATCGTTAACATTAAGATACTGAGCCAATTCCTCAATACCTTCAATGTGCGTTGTCCCGGCAATAAAAGTATCAAACAAAAAGATATCACGTTCATAAGGTTTCGGTATAGTAAGGCCGCCGCCTTTGCCATGAAGTAGGCTTGCAAGACTGCCGCCATCTGTTTTTACGATATTACTCATCCTAACACCTCAACATTTCTTTCAATCTTCCAGCATACAGATCATATGCTTCTTTCAATTCCTCTATCATTTTCTCAAGTTCCGTCCGTTTTTCAGCCACCTGTTCCGGGGCATTCACCAGTTCCTTCATTGTGTACGGATATTCCGATTTTATATTTGCAATTTGTTCACGGATAAGTTCCAACGTTTTAGTCAGCCGTTCCTTGTCTTTAGTAAGAATAGACAACCCACTTTCACTTTGTTCCGGAACGACAGGTCCCGCTACCATCTCACTGATGATGAGAAGATTCCCTATATCACCATTTTCATACGCTTGTACTGCGTTTTGAAACAACTGCATCTGTGCAGGTGTAATCTCCGGATGCAGATCGGGATGCAGAGCCTTTACAATGCTGCGATACAATTTCTTTATCTGCTTGGTCTCTTCATCCGTGAGAACATGTCCCTGACTATGATCAAGAGCCTTATTCATCTTATCGATCTGCTCATTGAGCTGACACTGAAAACCGGCAAACTCTTTATCAAGCAATTTATCAATGGCTGATAACGCAATCTTTTCCTGTCTATTTTTCTTTGCTTGGATAAGATCAATTTTTCTTTTGATACGCAACACATTACAGTTCAATTCAAAAGCTTTGTATTCAAGGCTGCCAAGAGCAAGCATATATGCCGTTTCTATGTTTTTGCAGATTACAAAACGTAATTCATCCCGCTCAAGCAAAAGCATGGAAATTTCAACTCGCAATTTTTCTACTTCCGCTTTCAATGCGGCGAATTCCGGAAAAGGGACAACCGTGCAATTAGTATTCCGGTCGCGAAGCTTATCGCTCCGTTTAGCAGCGAAATCATGTATTTGTTTCATATCTTCCACAGCAGAACACCTCCCAATTTCTTTTATCAATCCGAATGTTTACTAACGGCTCTTCAAATATTCTCATACGGATGCGCACTCGCTAATCGCTCTTTAAATATTCTCATACGGATGCGCACTTGCTAATCGCTCTTTAAATATTCTCATATGGATGCGCACTCGCTAATCGCTCTTCAAATATTTCCTGTGGCAGAGGTTTGTCGAACACATAGCCCTGCACGATATCGCAACCAACTCCTTTCAGATATTCAAGCTGCTCCACCGTCTCAACCCCCTCAGCAATGGATTTCTTATCCAGTTCATTGATGAGCTGCACAATGCTGTGAAACATAACAAGATCTCGGTCTTTTCCCGGGTAATCCGTTTCCAACGGAATAAAGGATTTGTCTATTTTTATCGTCTCGAGATCAACTTCTTTGATCATATTGAGTGAAGAAAAACCGGTTCCGAAATCGTCAATCGAGGTTCCAATGCCATTCGCCTTGAACTCATCAATAATTCCAGACATGATCTCATAATTTTGGAAATCTTCACTTTCGGTAAGCTCGATCTCGATCAAATGATGATCAACACCATAGCGGTCAATAATCTCCAAAGTACGTTCAACGAGATTTTCTTCCTCCAAATGTCTTCTGGAATAGTTCACTGAAATCGGCACAACCGAAAGCCCCTTGTTCTGTCGATCTTTCAAAAAAGCACAGACACTTTCCAACACATAGTAATCAAGTTTGCACACGCTTCCCTCGCGCTCCAACTGCGGAATAAACTGCATTGGCGGTACCATCTTTCCATTTCTGATCCAACGAACCAAAGCCTCTGCACCATACATTGTCCGATCTGCGACGTTGACTTTAGGCTGGTAATATATGACAAATTCCTTTGCATGTAATGCCGGAAGGAAATTGGACACAATGCTCTGATTGGCTAGTATTTCCTGTTCGATCTCCGGCGAAAACTCTACCACGCTGCCAACCCCTTTTTGTCTGGCTGCCTGATAAGCAATGCTGGCTCTTCCCATGATGGCACGCGGTACTGTGATGCCATTCAAATTGCTGACACCGATCGTTGCGCCAAACACAAATTCCCGCTCTTTCATCTGCCATTGATGATGTATCCTGATATTCTGAAGCTGTTCGATCAATTTTTCGCGGCGTTCCTTGTGAAAAACAAGCACAAAATTATCTCCACCTAATCTTGCAACAATTTCATCATTTCCCATTATATTTTTGATATGCTGGGCATAATTACGCAGGATAATATCACCCTGCTCATAAGAAAACACTTTATTGACATATTTAAAATTATGTACATTAAAAAATATAATATTGTAATTTGCAATTTGCCCGGAAGCAATCAATCCTCCGGCAAAATGCATTAAATAATCCTGATTTGCCACACCGGTACTCATATCCGTCATCATAACCTGCTGCAGTAAGTTCTGCGTCATCGTTCTGCTGATCTTATAAAAAATTTGGCGTAATAACATATTATGCAATTCCAATTCTTTGGATGAAAACTTGCTTTGGTCACGCGGATAATCCATGATCGTTACCGTTCCGCCAGACGGTAACGGGAATACCGAAATATTCGGTTCACCGTCAGATACATCTCCTGTGTCATACAAAATTTCTACGGCACGCTGTCCCTCCGGACAAAGTTTACTGACCGGTGCCTCTAGCTTAAGTTCTACTTTATTTATATGAAAAAGTTCTGCCGCAATAGAAAGAGAACATTTGATCTTAGCCATGCACGCTTCCATGGTAGATGCATCTTCCGCTAATAATTCAAACATCGCTTTTATTTCCGGATCAATTGTCATCTCTTTATTCATTTTTTACCTCCACACTCTTAACAATAACGCTTTATACCTGGCCGCCTGATTCAGGCTTTTGTTGCGTATTTCCATAAATCCTAATATTTATTATAACACATTTGTCGAATCATAGTGGTGAATTATGTCAAATTGTAACAGAAATGATCGCTTTACACTACATATATCTTATGTGAGCGAAGACAATGATGCCTTTGATACAAAAGGCGGCAAAAATACGAACGATTACGTATCGCTTATGTCGATTCGTGAAGCGGAAACCTATTTCAAAGAGTCTTCTGAACGTTCCGCAAGTCTTACGGATGGCACCGGTGTTTGGTGGTGGCTGCGTTCTCCGGGATTCGAGGAAAATATCGCCGCAAACGTAGGCGATTACGGTAGCGTCAACAAAGCGAGGCACAAAGTGTTTGATGATTATGTTGTAAACGGCGGTTTGCGTCCGGTAATTCATATTACCGTGAAATAGTTTTAGGAAAACTTGATCTGGTAATAAAGAACCTCGAGCACTTGATTTCTTACCGCAGTTTAGAACTTTCTCGGCATATCCCAATATTATCTCTACCTTGGATGCTTGATTTCTCCTCTCATGGTAGAGATTCTCCGGCTATGACCAACGTTTTCTCTACCCCGGGCACTGCAAATCACTACTCTTGCACCTTCTCAAAAATCAAAATTTTCTGCGTCATTTTACGAATAATCGGCAACCAGCCAAATGGCTTTAACACAGGAATAATCTTGGTCATGCCTCGTGTAATATTATCATCTTTGATCTTGCGGAATCCCTTGGCAACATCTCCCAGATCTTCAAAACAATCCGCTCCAAAAATAAATTTTGCTCCAGTTTTTTGAATGGATTCTTCAATATCCTCTTTATTGACCCATTTCTTGGCCAGACACTCCATCATCACCGTTGCATTGTCAAAATGATCCCGAATAATTCCAAGCATCGTCGCATTTTCTTCCGGCGTCAGATACATGCTAAGGCCTTCGATAATAAACAACATTTTTCCTTGTGCATCAATCTGATCCGCCCAAGCCGGATCCAAGGCAGAAATCCCAATCGTTGATACTCTTCCTGATTCCTGATAAATCTGATCTCTGACGGCGATCGTCTCCGGAAGATCCAAATTGTACCACCGCAGCTTGCCGTTATCCATTCGATAAAATCTAGTATCCAATCCGCAGGCAATATTTACAATCGTACAATCTGAATTACGATCAATAAAATCCTCTACCAACTCATCAAATACAAGCGTTCGTGCAATAACACCATTGCTCATGGTGGAATCTTCCTCTGCCGACGAAAAATCATAATCTATCTTATTCACCAGTTCCACTGCTTTCGCATCATAAAATTTATGTCCCTTTTTCAGCGAATATTTTGCTCTCGCATAAAAACTTTGCAACATGGTCTCTGCTGTTCCATCCAAAGTCACTTTGATTTTTTCACTCATTTTTTCCTCCTATCCATCCAGAAAATAAAATATCTGCAGTTTTCAAGGTCCCAATTAAACCTTTTCCCTGGCTCGTTTTTTCACATATCACTTGACAGGATCATAGCACAGATATTTTATACATCGCCTAGCTCTACTCACTATTTGCGCGACAGTTAGCCATAGCTAACTATGCTTAGTGTACCACAAATGCAAGAAATCTGTCAAAAAGGAAGTGTTCCTCCATCTGATCAAAATTTTTCCCGGATGCATTCTTTTATTTCAATTTTACTCACAATCATGATTGAGAATCGTACTCATTTATGCTAAACTTATTTTAGTTGCGCAAATATTCTATTCACTCTAAAAATAGCGTGTATGGATACATTTGAAACAATGTTTCTTTTATTTATAAGATCAAGATGTCAACGCGCCAACACTTCAATATGTTGACAGCGAAAACATCACATGTACTCTCGAATTCATCTAAACGAAGAATTTCAAGATGAATTTTTGATACACAATGACATTTTCGCAGTACGTACACGGTGTGTACGACGAGAAAATGGAAACAGTATATCGGAAATGCCGCCGAAATGGCTCGTTTTAAGAAGATACCGAGTGTACATTCACTTGAAACGGAGGATAATTATGTTATTAGAAGAAATGAGACAAAAGGTAGTTGACTATGGAAATCAGTTGATTTCATCGGGTCTGACGATTGGAACTGCAGGTAACATCAGTATGTATGACCCGGAAACCGGATATATGGTGATCAGCCCATCTGGTATTCCTTACGCAAAAACAACAGCAGAAGATGTTGTCGTTATGGATCTGCAGGGCAATATTGTGGACAGCAAACGCACACCTTCCAGTGAACACAGTTTACATGCTGCCTTTTATTTAGAGAAACCGGACGCTCGTGCCGTTGTCCATGCACATTCTATGTATTGCACAACGCTTGCATGTGCCGGCGTTGATCTGAAGGCGACTCATTATGCAATCGCAGATACTGGTGTTGCTACGGTTCCTACGGTTCCATATGAGACTTACGGCACTCCAGAGCTTGCTGATGAAGTTCGCAAATGCTTACGCGAATCTGACAGCAAAGCACTTCTCATGGCAAATCACGGAATGGTCGCTTACGGCGATTCCTTAGAAAAGGCATTTGCCATCGCAAATACTTGCGAGTGGTGCGCACAGGTTCAGTGGCGCGCAATGGCAATCTCTACGCCAAATGTATTGTCTGATGAGCAGATGGCAGAAGTAATCGAGCATTACAAAACATACGGTCAAGCAAAAGAAGATGGCAAACAGTCCCAGGGCTATTTTGGATAGACTGCATCTATAAATTTACTCAAACTAAAAAACTCCCCGGCAAAGCGTTGCAGGGGAGTTTTTTATTAATATCCATTTACGATACCATCTGACGTAATCGGAATGGTGTGTCCATTATCTACGTCAGTCTTCCATTAATATTGCTTAAAAGTCACAAATATTTTCTCATAGTTGCCTCTATTTTTTGAAGTGATATGGCAAATAGTTCTTATATGTTTTCACATGATAACTATAACTAAACTTATGATCCTTGCTCAGCTTCTTTTTGCTTACCAAAAAATATTTCGTATTTCCCTTTTTATTTTTAACTCAAACTTCGCACATTAAAAATTATCATGTTATCACATATTTAATCGCGCATTTTTTCTTTTAATTTTACCACAATATCCTGATATTTTCTATGCTTCATATCCGGGAATGCCCGAAGCAAACGCCCCTGTCCAAAAAGACGGTGCTTGGTCATAGAACCAACTAATTCTTCATATTTCTTCTGCAACTCTGCTCTCTTCGTGCGAATCACTTCTCTATACTCTTCTGCGCTAATATTTTCTTTCAAAGAACTAAGCGCTGCACGCAATTCTGCCGTACTCAGGTTATCCTTCAGGGAGCCGACTTTCTCTTTCATTTCTGACGTGCTTAAGCTATCCTTCAGAGAATCTACTCTATCCCGTAATTCCGCCTTAGCTAAGGCCGCCTGTACTCTGCCTTCTCCAATATTTTGCGCTGTTTCGATCGTTGTCTCACCAAGTTTCTCACTTACCTTATCACTGACAATCCGAAGATCGCCACTAAGCTTATCAAGCTGTCCAAGCTTCTTATTAAAGCCTCGAATCACTGCTACCGTAACAACAAAGTCAACAAAATACACAACGTATAATATCACCAGAATGGTCCACCCAAGTACACTGCTGTCATGCCCCGTGATCAGCTTGTCAATATATTTCTGGAAGATCCGGACCACAAACAAGATTGCAAATCCCCAGATCAATGAAAACTCCAAACATATATATCCACGAAAATTAAATGGTTGCTTGGAATAATCCCACCATCTCGCATGAAAGCATATATCAAGAAGCCTGCCTGCGACCAACTCAATTAATGTTGCTAAAATCACGCCGAACACGTAAACCAACAGATCACTCATCTGTGTCCCTTCAGGCTGGATCAGATTGATCAATGCAAACACACTCACAACCCCGAATCCATATACCGGACAAACCGGTCCATTCAAAAATCCACGGTTCGTAACCTCGCCCCAAGTGACCGCGTGGTAGATCACTTCCACACACCATCCCAAAAAGGAATAGATCACAAATAGCCACGCCAATTGATAAAATGTCATTCCAAAAATCATAGATATCCTCCTGTAATATCTCGATAATGTCTACCCTAAGCAGGTTATTCTCGCCCCGGGGGTAGAGAAATCCGCCCTGACTTCTTGTTTGACTCTACCCTAGACCGGTTATTTCTGCCCCGGGGGTAGAGAAATCCGCCCTAACTTCTTGTTTGACTCTACCCTGGACCGGTCATTTCTGCCCCGGGGGTAGAGAAATCTGCCCTGACTTCTTATTTGACTCTACCCTGGACCGGTCATTTCTGCACCGGGGGTAGAGAATATTCTCTTTGAGAGAGTATATCATGATTTATTACAAATAACCATATGATACTATCTAAAACCTAAGACTTAAAATCAGCGTCTGCTTTCGCACCAGAATTTCAACTTACCATTTCATATTTGGCCTTCTAGATTAAGATTAAAAACTATGCATCCATTTTCATCTCACAAATATTGTTTTCACCGTAAATGAATCTATATCTAACTATTAACTTTTATTCACACAATACAGCCAGACATCAAAAAGTCAGCCCCTATTTTAATACATCTTTTTAATATATGTTTGTATTTCATCCAAATATTTCTCTGGATCTAACCACCTTTTTTCCAGTTTAGAATTCTGAGTCACTATAATAGCCGGCACACTCGTTATCCCAAATCTTTCTAAAAGCTGATACATCTCCCTGCTATTCTCTCCATCTCTGTCCTTAGATGTATAATATGTTGGCAATTCCACCTGACATTCCTTTAGAGTCTGTTCTAATTTTTTTTCAAAATTAAAACAATCTGTACAATCTGCCCTTCCTATATATATCATGATTTGTTCATTTGACTTTATATCTGTTTTTAGTTCTGCAAGTGAAATCCCATAATAGTATTCCGAAGCAATATAATCCCTTTTTTCGGTATTAATGTACTTTTTATTAACAATATGGTAATACCGACTACCATAATACAAATTAGTTCCAAACAAACAAAACAAAACGAATATTATAAGCATCTTCTTTTTCTTTTTGACTTTTGGCTGAGTTATAACATTTCTCAAAACAACTCCTAAACCAAGGGTAGTAAGCACAAGTGAAATCCATGTAAAATATATAATATCTTTATCCACTTTAACATTAGGATATACATCACCAAAAAAACCATAATGAACCAATAGCACGATATTACATAGCAAAAAAAAGAAATCAAGCCCTAATATACATAACCATCTTTTCACTTAAATTCTCCTTTCATATTACATCTTTCGGACATATGAATGCCCCTTAACATTTGTGCTATAAACTTGCTGAAAAAATAATACCAGAGCAACTATTGTAACCATTATTCTTCTCATAAATTCCTCCTAAAAATATAGAACTATAGGTTTTCTTACCACTATCGATCGATATAATACATCATAACATATACTTAAGAACTTATCCACGTGCTTATCAATAAAAATTTCTCATTTAGGACCCTTATTCATATTGCCAACTATCATAACTCCTATATATACAGATCTATAAAAATGCACACAACTCCTATACTTCAAACACCATAATAACAACTCCCAACACCACCAGCACCAGTCCTGTCGCACGGTTCAGGGTTTTCGGCTGTGCTTTATTGGCAAACAATGCTGCAATCCGCGCCCAGATAAATGTAAAAACAACGCACAATCCCATCACTAAAAAGTCCGGTTTCCCACCAATGGCAAAATGTGAGGCTGCTCCGGTAAATGCTGTAAATGCCATGATAAAAACGCTCGTTCCAACAGCTGTTTTCAATTCATAACCAAGCACAGAAGTCAGAATCAACAGCATCATCATACCGCCGCCCGCTCCAACGAATCCGCAGATGAACCCAATGATCATTCCACACAGAACAGACTGCACCGCTCTTTTCTTGGCAGACACACTATTCATCGCTTCCTTGGTCGTCATGACCGGACGAACGATAAATTTAATTCCAAGAAAAAATGTCATAACTACCGAAAAACTTCCCATCGTAGTCGAAGGTACCAGGCTCGAAATATAACTTCCGATCACTGTAAATACAAGCACTGTCACCATCATTATACTGCCGTTTTTGACATCAAGATTTTTATTTTTGCCATAGGTGTACGCTGACACCGCACTTGCCAACACATCAGAGGACAGCGCGATACCGACCGCCATAAAAGGATTCATATGTAAAAAAGTAATGAGCATCGGACTGATCACGGCAGCCGCACTCATTCCGGCAAAACCGGTGCCAAGACCTGCCCCCATTCCCGCAAAAAATGTCACAATGATCGTCATAAGTAATTTCATGGTAAGTACCTTTCTATATCGACAGTGTCAATGTCCAAAAAAATTCATTATATTCATTATTTCTCAGACAGGTTGCGTCACAGAACGGCGAGCAATTCGACACTGTGTTTTTATTATCATTTTGCAACGAAAAAGTATAACACGGTTTTGTATTTTTTGCCACCTATTAACAAAGACTTTGTATAATCAATACAGAAATCGGCGTGACAAAAAGCCGAAAAAAAGAAAGAAGATTAGGAACCGTAATAATTCTATTCAAATTTTC
>ERZ773193.4480-NODE-4480-length-11175-cov-17.031295_pt1 | contig 11175 bp, 9 predicted proteins | sample MGYA00511110_ERZ773193 | MGnify/ENA primary metagenome ERZ773193 (study PRJEB29015, sample SAMEA2737784) | human gut metagenome | biome: human gut; feature: human-associated habitat; material: faeces | place: China | collected 2012 ...
CAGCAGCACGATGACTACGGAACTGAGCCACCGGCCCAATTCCAACAGTTTCCAACGCGCGCTGACCCAAACCACCAGCACGACCGCCATAATCGTGCCGATCGCCGTACGGTAGAAGCCGCTCGACGTGCCAAGCAGCGCGCAGATCGCAAGATTCGCCACGACGGGAACGACCGCGACCATCGTAAGCCGGCCATCCTCCGCAACCGCGAAGATACCGGCCAGCAGCGCGGCCCACAGGCAGATCGTCCACACGGCGAGCAGCGAGCCGTCGCCGGTGCCGGTCGGCGGGTCGATGGCCAGCAGGTATTTGAACGAGCCGAGCATCCGCATCCACCCCTGCGTCAACGTGCGCAATGTGGGAATGACATGGGCGATGGTGGTGCCATTCAGGAAGATGACCGGGCCGACCACCAGCTGCGCACACGCCATGAACAGCATCTGCCACCACAGGCGCAACGCGGGAACGAGACCGGCAAGCGCCACGAGCGAGCCGATGATGGTGGCGGGGATTGTGGCGCTCGTCCAAGACAGGGCGGAGCCGTATACGTCGATGAGGTTGCTGGCTGCGGCGATGGTCAGCAGGGCGGCGACCGTGAGGCTTGCGTATTGCGCGGCGTGTGGCTGGTTGGTGTTGGGCATGGCTGGGGACTTGCCGCTGCGGGACATCCAGATGACGGAGTGGGTGGAGTTCGCCCATGAGCCGGTGCCTGTGCCGGTCGCCATGCCAGTGTTGGTGTTGGCGGAGTTGGTGCCTGTGCCGGTGAGGTTGCCGGTGAAATTGCCGGTGTTGGTGAATGTGGTGCTCATGCCAGCACCCCCATGATCATGGGGAGGTCGTTGAGGTCTCCCACGGTTGCCAAGGTGAAGTCGGAGTAGCGTTTGATGGCGCGCGGTTGGCCGGTTGCGGCTTGAAGCACCACGCAGGTTGCGGAGCGGGGGAGTGCGAGGACCATGTGTTTGATGTCGTCGATGGTTTTGAGCCTGCCGACGGTGAAGAAGTAGAAGGATGCGTCGGGGGCATGTTCGAGAGTGGTTTGCGCGAGGTTGGGATTGTCGTCGATGTCAGGGTCGATGCCGCTGCAGCCATCGAGAAATTCCGTGGCGTTGCGCGGAATGGCGTGCGTGGAACCGGCATGCGCGGTGACTGGCCGGTTCTGCTGCAGGCATTGCACGCCGATGGAGGCGTGGACGGATACGGCCAGTTCGAATTCCTGGGAATCGATGTAATCATCCGGGTTCACGCTGATGGTCAGAGCGGTGTCGGTACGGCGGGTGGCTTCGTATTGGCGGATCATAAGCGATCCGGTTTTCGCGGAGCTGAGCCAATGCACGTTGCGTACGTCATCGCCGGGCTCGTATTCGCGCAGGCCGTAGAAGTCGAGGTCGTCGTCGACGATTTCGCCGCTTGGCTGGCCTTCCAAATCGCGTGGAATGCCGGCGTTCAGGGTGCTGAGCAGCACGGTCTGCGGATGAATGAACACGTTGATCTGGTCCACGAGTTTCTTTTCGTGGCGGATCAGACCGAACGGGTCGCCTTTGCGGATGGATAGCGGGCCGATGGGCAGCACCGCGCGGCTGACGGCGGTGAATTCCACAGTCGTCTGGCGTGACTGTCCTGCGGCGAGCATGGGAATGGCGAACCGTTCGTGGTTGTCTCCGATGGGCAGGTCGCCGCGCGCCGACGTGGTGGGGGTGCGGCCCGGATTGTCCACGCAGACGTCGACTTTCACCGTGTCTGACACCGTGACGCGTCTGCTGGACACGTCGATGGTGGCTTGGAACGAGGTGTTGCCAAGGGAAAGCATGACCGCCGCGGCCAGCATGACCGCGAACACCACCGCCATGGCCAGCAGCTCATGCCACCCCAGCAGGACGAACGCCACCAGCGAGGCGACGGTGAGCGCCGTCACCGCCCAGCCAAGCGGCGACACGTATGAGGTGGCCAGTCGCTTGATGCGATGTTTGAGGCGGCGTAGGGATCGTTGGATGGTCCGTCTGCGCTGCACTGTGTGCGAATGCCGCATTCCTTGACCTTTCGGATTGTGTGGTGCGTATGCCGGGGGCGGATTGTGTTTCAGGCGTTGGCGCCCAGGGTTGGGGCCGGCACGTCTTCGAGGATCTGGCCGATCATCTGTTCGGGGGTGTTTCCGGCGAAGGTGGCTTCGGCGGTGAGGGTGATGCGGTGCGCGAGCACGGGTACGGCGAGGTTTTTGACGTCGTCGGGCACTACGTAGCCGCGGTTGTCGGAGGCGGCCCATACGCGCGCGCAGCGGGTCAAGGCGAGCGCGCCTCGCATGGAGGAGCCGACTTGGATGCGTTCGTTGTGGCGGGTGGCTTCCACCAGTCGCACGATGTATTCGAGGATCGCGTCGTCGAGATGCACGGTTTCGCTGATGTTGCGCATGCGCAGCACGTCTTCGCCGGTGAGCACCGGATGCACGGTGGCGGCGCGGTCGGTCTGCAGATAGGCCAGAAACTCCCTGGCAGCCTCGGCGTTGGGGGCGGCCTTCAGCACGGCGGCAGGATAGATGACCTGACCGCACATCTCCTTGGTGGCCTCATCCACGGGGGTCAGGCCTGCGCTGTAGGCATCGGTGCAGTACACGACACCGGCATCCACGCTGGCTTCGGTGATCTGGGTGGTGACCTCCTTGACGTTGGAGCCGTAGGTGATGACACCGGCTGCGGCCAGTGCTTCCTCGTCCAGAGCGTAGTAGGCAAGGATCTTCTGGGTGTACTGGCCCACGGGCACATCGCTGTTGCCCATGCAGAACAGAATGTCCCCGGCCTTGAGGTGCTCGGCCAGAGAATCGAAGCTGTCGATGCCCTTATCGCCATTCTCGGGCACGCACAGAACGACCTTGTTCTCCAGCAGGTCCACGCGGGAATCGCTGTCCACGAAGTCCAGTCCTTCGGTGTTCACATCGGCGGAAGCGGTGCTGTCCAGCTGGTTCATCTGCTTCTGACCGGCGGAGATGAACAGGTCGCAGTCCGCGCCTTCCTGGATCTGGGTCTTGAGGGTGCCGGAGGAGTCGAAGTTGAAGCTGAAGGTCACGCCGGGGTTCTCGGCAGAGTAGATCTCGCCGATGGCGGTGAGGGTCTCGGTGAGGGATGCGGCGGCAAACACGATCAGCTCCATGGATCCACCGGTAGCTTCAGAAGAAGCAGCGGCAGAGCCTGCCACGGAAGATGCAGTGCTGGAAGCGGAGGAGCCGCAGGCGGTCAGGGCCGCAGCGGCACCGGCGATACCGGCAGCAGCCAGAAAGCTGCGGCGGGAAATTTTAGTGTTGTTCATGATAAGCGCTCCTGTTTTTAAAATGAATCTTTGCATTTGATACGGTACAGGATGCGGTGCCGCCCACCGGGATACTTTTTTACTTCCGGGCGCATTCGCCGTCCAGCCCGGCGGCAAGGCGGATGCCGTGCGCAAGGCTGGGCAGGATGTACTCGAGGTTTTCTTTTACGGCCTTAGGGCTGCCCGGCAGGTTCACGATCAGGGTCTTGCCGCGCAGCACACTGGCGGCACGGCTCAGCATCCCGCGCGGTGTGATGGTAAGGCTATGGTACCGCATGGCCTCGGCAATGCCGGGCGCGTTGCGTTCGGCTACGCTCAAAGTCACCTCCGGGGTGATATCCCGGGGTGCAAAGCCGGTGCCGCCGGTGGTGAGAATCAGGTTCACCTGACGGGCATCCGCAAGGCGCAGCAGCTGGGTTTTGAGCTGGGCGGCATCGTCCGGCAGAAGCAGCGCTTCCTCCACCTTGTAGCCTGTGGCGGTGAGCATCTCCACAATGAGCGGGCCGCTTTTGTCCTCCCGTTCGCCGCGGCTGCCCTTATCGGAAAGGGTGATCACTGCCGCGCGCAGGGGCAAATCTGCCGGGGTGGACAGCAGCTTCATCTCGTCGCCGGTGTGGATGGTGCCGCCTTTTACCACCCGTGCGAACACGCCCTCCCGCGGCATGATGCAGTCGCCGGTCTGCCGGCGGATGGCGCAGTCGCTGTGGCACTCCTTGCCGATCTGGGTCATTTCCAGCACGGCATCCCCAATGGCAAAAAAGCTGGGCACCGGCAGGGTGGCAAGATCGAACCCTTCCACCACCAGATTTTCGCCAAAGGCACCGTAGTCCACCCAGAGCTTTTGACGGAAAACTTCAATTTTTTCCGCGCTCAGCAGGCTGACCTGCCGGTGCCAGCTGCCGCCGTGGGCATCGCCCACAATACCCCACTCCGGGGTGAGAACAGCGGACGGCACCGGCGTTTTCAAGGTGCCGCGCCGGGGGCTTGTGCAGATAGCCAGAATTTTACCCATAAATTTGTGTTATCCTCCGATCCGGTACATCCCTCGTGTGGCGGGCATGGAGCCTTGGCCGAAGTGATGTTCCCGGGGTTTTGCCAGAATCGTGTTTTGAATGGCCTGCAAAAGGGCCGCGTCGTCCGCGCCGCTGCGCAGCAGAGCACGCAGGTCGGTGCCGGATTCGCTGGCAAGGCACGGACGCAGAAAACCCTGACTTGTCAGCCGCACCCGGTTGCAGGAAGCGCAGAATTTGCCGTGCACGGCAGCGATCAACCCGATGCTGCCGCGCCAGCCGGGCGCAGAATAATACACCGCCGGCCCATCGCCAAAGGCCGCACCGGTCACCGGCTGCAGCTGCGGCCAGCGGCGGTAAAAGCGCTCCAGCAGTTCCGGGCCGGAAAGGCCGGGCAGCCCGGCACCAAAGCCAATGGGCATCATCTCAATAAAGCGCACCTGCAGCGGATGCTCCTGTGCGAAGGCAGCAAGGCTTTCCAGCTCGCCCTCGTTCACGCCGGGCTGCGGCACACAGTTCAGCTTGACCGGAATGCCGCTGGCAAGGGCCGCCCGGATGCCGTTTTGCACGGCGGCAAGCTCGTCTTTGCCGGTGATGCGCCGGAAGGTCTCCGGGTGCAAGGTGTCAAGGCTGATGTTCACGCTGTCAAGGCCCGCCGCCAGCAGGGCGGGCAGCTTCTGGGCCAGCAGCACGCCGTTGGTGGTAAGGGCAACGCGGCGGATGCCGGGAATGGCTTTCAGGCCCGCCGTCAGTTGTTCCACGCCCCGGCGCACCAGCGGTTCACCGCCGGTGATGCGCACCGTGTCGATGCCGCACTGGGCGAACAGCGCAGCCAGCCGCAGAAATTCCTCATAGGTCAGAATATCTTCGTGGGCCAGCTTTGGCACGCCGTCCGGCATACAGTAGCGGCAGCGCAGGTTGCACAGGTCGGTGACCGAAAGGCGCAGATAGTGGATATTGCGGCCGTATGCATCAAACATAGCCGCCCTCGGCCCGCACATAGTGCCCGCTCTTGCCGCCGGTCTTCTCGACCAAGTGGATCTCGCCCAGCTCCATGCCCTTATCCACGGCCTTGCACATATCGTAGATGGTCAGCAGCGCGGTGGAAACGCCGGTCAGGGCTTCCATCTCCACGCCGGTCACGCCGCTGGTTTTTACAGTGCACAGGGCTTCTACCGCCTGCCGTTCGGGCAGCAGACGGAACTCGATGCCCACCTTAGTCAGGGGCAGCGGATGGCACAGAGGGATCAGCTCACTGGTGCGCTTGGTGGCCATGATGCCTGCAATGCGCGCTACGCCCAGCACATCGCCCTTTTTCACGGTGCCGCTCTGCACGGCGGCAAAGGCTTCGGCGTTCATGGTAATAATGCCGTGGGCAGTTGCTTCCCGGGCGGTGACGGGCTTTGCGCTCACGTCCACCATCACGGCGTTCCCGGCGGCATCAAAATGTGTCAGATTATTTTCACTCATATTATTTTTTCACCTTAGTAAAGCTTCCCCTTCGGGGGAGCTGGCAAAGCCGAAAGGCTTTGACTGAGAGGGCTTCAGCAGTGTCCAAAGCCGCAGTTCGGCCAGTGGCACACTTCGCAGTTCAGGCACAGGCCGCCCTCGCCCAGACGGGCGATATCCTCGGCGGTGATGGGGTCATCCGCCAGCAGACGGGGCAGCAGCAGGTCAAAGATGGTGCGCTTGGCGTACATCACGCAGCCGGGCAGGCCGCACACCGGCACACCGTCCAGATAGCTGACAAGGAACATCGCGCCCGGCAGCACCGGGGCGCCGTAGGTGATGATATCCGCCCCGGTGTTCTTGATGGCCAGCGGGGTGCGGTCATCGGGGTCCACGCTCATGCCGCCGGTGGTGAAGATCAGTTCGCACCCTGCGGCCTTGGCCTCCAGAATGGCAGCGGTGATCCCGGCGGGGTCGTCATCGCAGACCTTATGGAAAACCATCTCGCAGCCGTAGACCACCAGCTTGCTTTGCAGGATGGGAGTGAATTTATCCTCGATGCGTCCCTTGAACACCTCGCTGCCGGTGGTGATGATGCCCACCTTCTTGGCCTGCATGGGCAGCACGTTCAGGATAGGCTCTGCCCCGGCAGCGGCCTGCATGGCGTCCATCTTCTCCTGCTCGATGACCAGCGGGATGATGCGGGTACCGGCCAGCTTCTGCCCTTTTTTCACCGGCAGGTCGCCGTGGATGGTGGCGATCATCATCTGCAGGGTGCTGTTCACAGCCATCAACGCCTTGCGGTTGATCTTCAACAGGCCGTCGCAGTCCGCGATCAGCTCGATTTTCCCCTCTTTCGGCGCAGTGCCGTGGATATTTTTGCCCGCAGCGGCCTTGTACAGCAGGGCGGCTGCTTCGTCCTCGTGAAGGATGCCGGGGTGCTTTTCCCAGACGTAGAGGTTTTCCTTGCCGATGGAAAGCAGCACAGGGATGTCCTCGGGCTGGATGACGTGCCCCTTGCGGAAGCGGGCATCCTTGTACTCGCCCGGGATGATCTGGGTGATATCATGGCAGAGCACCTGCCCTGCAGCGTCAACAGTACGGATCAGTTTCATGATGACATTCTCCTTACAGCGCGGGCATCTGGGCTTCGATCCAGTCTGCCAGTGCCGGAATATCGTTCAGGTCAAAATCTGCGCCGGGGATATCCCCCACCACCGCCAGCGGCTGGAAGGAGACGGGCGCATCCGAAATGGCGCTGCGCACCACCTCAATCTTCGGCCAGCCGCTGGACTTGAACCCTTCCAGCAGCACAAGGTCGTAACCGTGACGCTCGAACAGGGCAAGCAGGTCCTGCTCAGTCAGGCGGAATTCCTCGGTCAGCAGGTAGCGCGTGCCGGAATAGACCGCCACGCCCTCGGCACCGGCTTCCCGCAGACGGTAGCTGTCGGTGCCGGGCACGTCCGGGGTAAAATCGTGGCCGTCGTGCTTGATGACGCCCACCTTCAGCCCGCGGCTGCGCAGCACGGGCAGCAGTTTTTCCAGCAGGGTGGTCTTACCGCTGTTGTGCACCCCGCTGACCGCCAGCACCGCCGGGCGCTTGAGCGCCTGCGTTTCGGCCAGTGCCTGTTTTTGTTCACTGTACAAAGCAAAGCACCTCCACTTCTGTACCGGATTCTACCGGCCCGCTGCCGGCGGGGATCTCCACCAGACAGTTACAGCCCATCATGGCGGACAGCGCACCGGAGGAGTGTGCCTCGGTGTTGCCCGCGCCGGGCAGGGTCACCTTGCCGCCGCAGGCAGTCGCCCGCAGGTAGCGGTTGCCCTTGCTGGGTTTGGAAAAGCCATTGGTCAGGGTGCAGACGGTGCGGGCGGGGATGCAGCTCTCCTCCCGGCGTCCGGCGGCGCGCAGCAGCGCGGGGATGGCGTACTGCTCCAGTGTAGCGGCGGCGGCAAAGGGGTTGCCGGACAGGCAGAACACCAGCTTGCCGCCCAGCGCAGCCGCCAGCATGGGGCTGCCGGGCTTCTGGGCTATGCCCTCCACCAGCAGCTGTGCGCCCAGCTTTTCCAGCACAAAGGGCAGGTAGTCTTTCTGCCCCACAGAGACGCCCCCGCTGGTGATGACGGCATCGCAGCGGGTCAGCAGCTCCTGCATTTTACCGGTGATGACCTCCGGGTCGTCGGAGCACTGCTGCCGTTCCACGGCAAAGCCCAGCTGACGCAGCCGGGCGGCGTTCTGGATGCCGTTGGCATCGTAAATTTTACCAGGTGCCCACGGTGCGCCGGGTTCCAGCAGCTCGCTGCCGGTGGAAAGGATACCCACAGTCAGCGGGCGGCAGACGGCTACTTCGGCGTAGCCCTGCCCTGCCAGCACGCCCAGATGGGCGGGGGTGAGCACCGTCCCGGCGGGCGCGATGACCGCACCGGCGGCTACATCTTCCCCCCGGAACACGACGTTTTGCAGCGGTTTTACGGCAGCATAGAGCTGTACGGCGTCCTCGCCGCTGTCGGTCAGTTCCTGCATCAAAACGCAGTCCGCGCCTTCCGGCAGGGGGGCTCCGGTCATGATGCGGGCAGCGCAGCCTGCGGGCAGCGCAGCAGCCGGGGCATCGCCCGCGTAAAGCTTCATCACCACCGGCAGGGTGACCGGGTTCTCCCGGCTTGCTCCGGCGGTATCCGCGCTGTGCAGGGCGTAGCCGTCCAGCGGGCTGCGGTCAAAGGGGGGCTGGTCCATCCGGGCGCAGAGGTCACCGGCGGCAATACGCCCGCAGGCGGCTTCCAGCGGGATGCTCTCCGGGGACGGAGAAGGCAGAAGTGCTGCCGCGTCCAGCACGCTGCGCAGCGCCTTGACGGGGGAGCAGAAAGGCTGATTCATTATAACTTCCTCCATAGACCCGTCGCTCTCCCCTTCTGCTATGGCTCAGACGGGGACACCGGCGGGGGTATTCTTTTTTCAAAAAAGGCAGGTGAAAAAGAAGCGGAGACGTCTTGACCGGAAAATCAAAACGCCTCCGCAGAATATCCCCACAAAACCGGCTGCGGCAGTTTGCAGTCTGCTACGCCGGTGGCAGCCTTTGGCTATGCGCCGCCCTTGCAGCGGCAGCACACAGCCAAAAAGCACCTGTGAAGATGGGAGGAGTTCTTTTTTTCAAATTGCAGCGTTTCTTCTGCGGGAAGGCAGTAGGGTTTCCCCCGCCACCCTTGAATGCCCGCCCTTGCGGGTGCAGCATTGCGGCGCGGTGTCCTGCTCTTTGTGAGAGTTTAGACACCTTTGCTCAAAGAAGCTCTTATACCCTGATTCAATTGTAGTTTATGGTTTAATCGCAGAAATCGTCCACGTCGCTGATAGCCTTGGCGTAGCGGCGGGTGAGGTGCTTGGTGGAAAAGAGGAACCGCTCGTTCTGGTTGTTGGTCAGCTCCTCGATATCGGCATAGGCGGGGTTCTCCTGCATGGCCTTCCAAGTCTGCTCGATGACCTCCGGCGCAAGGCCGTAGGGGGAGCGCTGGAAGTACTTGAGCGGGGTGGCACTGGGGTAGATGCGGGCGTTGAACCGCACCATCTCAGCAAACATCACGCACAGATCCTTGTCCTCGATGAGCTGCGCGATCATGGCGTAGTTATCGCTCATATTGGCGTTGGAATAGTAGTAGGTGTCTTTTGCACCCGCGCGGGTGACGATATCGGTGCACTGGGGGTCTGCGGGCATCTGCGCCAGCAGCTCGTCGGCGTTTTCCACTTCCTCCAGCAGCAAAGCGTGGGGGGTAATCAGCGCAGCCGCAGAGCGGGCACGGATGTAACCGGCCAGCTCCTGTGCAGGGGTAAGCTCCGGCAGCTCCGGGGCGGTCTTGGTGGGCTGATCCGCAAAGGGATCGTTTTCCGCCTCCGGTTCACTGGCCAGAAAATCCAGCAGTTCCGGCTTTGCAGCATTGGGCTGCGCAGCTTCGGCGGCTTCGGGTGCGGCCTCGGCGGCCTGCTTTGCGGCAAGCTCGGCGGTCTCCCGCTCCACTGCGGCGATTACGTCCTCGCCAGTCTTGGCGGCGCTGCCGTCAAAGGTGCTGCCGGTCTCCTTCAGGCGGCGGGCAGTCTCGCTTGCGGCGTCGATGTCGAACACCTCTGCCTTGGGCTTTTTCTTGGCGGCCAGTTCTGCCTTTTGCAGTTCCAGAACGGCCTGCTCCGGGTCTACGCTGCCATCCACCGTGGTGGTGTAGCCGGGTTTACGTCTGCCAAACAACATGACGGTCTTTCCTCTTTCTATGGGATTTATTCAGCTGCTGCGGTGTTCTGGGCGTAGATGCCGCGCTTTTCCAGATCATCGGCCATGTCAGCCAGATCATACTTCTCCAGCGTCTCGCGGGTGGGCACACCGGTGGTGCGGTCCCAGCCGAAGACGTCGTAGAACAGATCCTTTGCCTTCTCCATGTCGGCGCGGTCCAGCTTGGTGGTGCCTTCCTCGAATGCCTTGAAGTCGGGGTCCTTATCAAACACCCAATCGCAGATGGCATCGTGCTCCTGACGCAGGTTTGCGCTGCCGCAGTTCTGCTGGAAGCTGATGGCGGTCATCGCGCGCAGCATCTGGGTGATGCGGGCGCCGTCCTCCTGCAGACCGGCCTGGGTATAGGTCTCGCCGGTAACAGCAGTCATAAAGTCTGCCTGCAGGTCCAGATCGCCGTGGTAGTCGCGCTCCTTGGAGGGAGACTGGGTCATGGGCCACATCCAGTTGCACAGGGTAGCGGAGTCGTGGAAGTTCTTATCGTTGACGCAGTAGGCAGCCAGCTTTGCCTTGTTCTCGTTGATGGGAGTGTAGGCCTTGGCCTTATCGTAGCAGCCCTCGCCGAAGAAGTCCTCCATGACCTTCTTGGTCACCTCGTAAGGTGCACCGGAACCGGTCTCGCAGACGATCTCGTGGATCATGCAGTCACGGTTGTAGACGAGGTTGTACAGCATACCAACCTGCCATGCCTCAGCAGGGCCGTGGTGGTTGGGGAAGCCGTTGTAGATCAGGTTGGAGTTGGTAGCGCCGTCGTCGCGGTCCAGCCAGCTCTTGGGCAGGCCGAACTTTTCCATCATGGCCAGCGTGCCCTTGGCAATGACGGACAGGTCGCCCTCGCCGTAAGCCATGCGGCGGATCAGCTCGACCTCCCAGCGGGGATCGCCGGCCTTCTCCCACTCCCAGGGCAGAGAGTCGTACTCGGCCTCGCTGATGTACTTGGTGGCCTCCTCGCGGGGCATCCGCAGGATCCACAGCAGGTCGCGGTTCAGGTTGCCGTAGTTGTCCCACAGGCCCATATCGTCCACAGCATGAGACCATGCCAGATTGATGACCATGGTGCCGTCGCCCTCGTACTTGAAGTCGTGCACGCCATCCGGGTAGACGCGGGTGCCGTACAGCACGGGCATACAGGTGTTGGAGTTGTGGG
>ERZ773193.4483-NODE-4483-length-11168-cov-3.067579_pt1 | contig 11168 bp, 6 predicted proteins | sample MGYA00511110_ERZ773193 | MGnify/ENA primary metagenome ERZ773193 (study PRJEB29015, sample SAMEA2737784) | human gut metagenome | biome: human gut; feature: human-associated habitat; material: faeces | place: China | collected 2012 ...
CTGATTTTCCTGTTTCTGCTGAGCATCGTCAAAGATCAGTTCATATCCGTTATCCTCTGAGAAAGTAGATTTCATGGATTCTGTGTTTGCAGTACGCCAGTCAGATTCTGCACCTACCTGTGAGAAACCAACTGTAATTGTGTCGTCGTCCGCTGCCATAACATTCACTGCGGAAAGTCCTGCCAACATAGATACTGCCAAGAGCGCTGTCACCATTTTTTTCTTCATTTTGTAATCCTCCCTTTACATTTGTTTCGTGTTTTTTAATATGATTTTATTATAGCAATTTGTTACGAAAACTCCATGGATTATTTTCGGAAAAAAGTTTAGTCTTTTATCTATCTTTCTGTCTCATTTTTAACAAGTTGGATTTTTTACGATTTCGGTTGAATATTTTTCCCAAGCCGTAATTCCACCGTTGTACCTTCTCCTTCTTTAGAAGAAATCGTCATTCCGTAGCCCGGTCCGTAGTACAAAGCAATACGTTCCGCAACTGCCGCAAGCCCGAATCCGGCTCTCTCTCCTGTACGTATTGCCTCCTGTACCTCATGAAGACGCTCCGGTGTCATTCCCTGTCCATTATCACTGACTGTAAGAACGATCGCATCCGCTTCTTCCCTGCCGGTTATCGTGATCTTACCTTTTCCACGACGGTTTTTGATACCATGATAAAGCGCGTTCTCTGCCAGCGGCTGAATGGAAAGCTTCGGTACCTGTATTCCATCAAGTTCTTTTGGTATGGATAACTCAAACTCCAGAATATCGCGATAGCGGAACTGCTGAATCTCCAGATAGCTCAAAGTGTGTCGTTTCTCTTCTGAAAGAGGAATGATGTCATTTCCTTTAGAAAGCGATGTACGGAAGAAAATAGAAAGACTGGAAATCATCTCCACTGCATCATCCGTCATACCACCTTCGATCAGCCATACGATCGTATCCAGGGTATTATATAAAAAATGCGGATTGACCTGTGCCTGGATCAGCTGCAGTTCTGTCAGATGCTGCATCTCCTTTTCCTGCCGGACATTTTCCAGAAGTCCACTGATCCTGTGTGCCATCTTATTGATTCCCTGGTCCAGTTCCTCAATCTCCACAATCTCTGCACTTACCGGAAGAACATCAAAATTTCCGCGACCGACTTTCTTTACCTTATCCAGCATCTCCGTCACCGGACGGATGATTCCTCCTGTCAGGCGGAACGATCTGCGCATCAGGATCCCAAGCGTTGCAAGCAGTAACACTGCCATTCCTGATATCAGGATTTTGACTCTATGCGTCAGACTTGTTTCCACCTGTACCAGATACATGGACTCATTATAAATATAGTTCTGCATCTCCTGCATGATCAGACCTGTAATAATACGAATGTTGCTGTCCATAAATTCCATTCGCCTATCATACTCTTTGATCTCCATCAGCTGGACCATTCGTTTCTTCAGATTATCCAGATAAGCATCCAGACTGTTCAGACATTTGACGCCACTGGCATGGTATGTATTTTTGCGCAGTTTTTCCATAATCTCCTGTGCATCCTCTACCTGTCCCACAACGTCATCCAGTTCACTGGCTTCTTTTGATCCGATTGCCAGATAATACATTTCCAGATCCAGCTCATCCTTAAAGCTCAGATTGAATTTACTGCTGACCGCCAGATTCTCTGACAGTTTATTATACTGTCCGGCATACTGCCAGAAGATCAGAAGCAAAATAACCAGCAGACACGCCATTGGAATCATCGTACTAAAAAGCAATCGGTTCATTTTTTTCTTAAGCCCCATCTGCTTTTTTACTTTGGGAACTACGCCTCTCATGCTTTATCCTCCCGGGCTTTGCGGTAATCACTCGGTGTCATGCCCTGTGTCTTTTTGAACAGATAACTGAAATAATGTGCATCCTTATATCCGATCTCTCCCGCAATCTCACTGGAACGCATTCCCGTGCAGCGCAGAAGCTCTTTTGCCTTATTCATGCGAAGTGTCGTCAGATATTCAATAAAAGTCTGTCCCATATTCTGGCTGAACAGAGCGCTGAAATGATTAGAGCTGACATTTGCAACATTGGCAACCGTATTTAGTGAAATCTCTTCATCCATATAATGGCTGTCAATAAAGTCCACCGCGGTTTTTAAAATACTGCGGTTTTTGTTTCCGGAATTCTGGTCACGGATCTCGATTGCCTGTGAGATCATTTTTTTCGCATAAGCAATTGCACTTTCCATATTCTTTCCACTCTCTGCAAGTACTTCTTCTGTATCTGCAGATTCCATTTCATTCGTATCACATCCCAGCCCTTTAATGAATGAAATAACAGAAAACCGAACATTCAGAATAACATAATTTCGAAATACCAGTGATTCCATCGGCTCCTGACCGATTGCATAAAAATAGTCTTTTACAAAGTTTTCTGTCTCTTCCTGAAGACCATTGCTCAAAAATTTCTGAAGGATTGCCGGATTCAGGGCATTCACATCCACTTTCTGCAGATAGGCATTATCTTCAGTCTCCGCCTGTCCACCAGGATGCTCCATAGTTTCCATCTCATCATAGTAAAGAATATTTTCATCATACAGATATCTCTGCGAAAAGGCTCTTGATGCCGTATGATAGCTCTTTTGTATCTGACTCAGACGCTCCACAGACTGACCAACTGCAAGGAACCATTCCCTTCTTCCATCCTGCCTGCTCAGAATCTTACGGATCTCATCCACACACGCTCTTGTATTTTCTTCAATAGTTTCTCTCTGTCCCTTAAGAAGTACACCATAGGAAAAAATATTACTTCGAAACAGCATGGCCGATGAATGACCAGCAAAAAAGTTTTCCAGAAGTTCCAGTGACTCTGCTTCCCACGAAGAATATTCATCTCTCTGTCCGGAAAAATCCTCATCACAGTTCATCGTAAAGATCAGAACATTGTAAGCCTCTGCAACAATATCCAGACCAAGCTTTTCTGCTCTTTTATAGACCTCCATCATGTCCATGGAACCATCGACCAATGCCTCAAAAAAATCGCGGCTGCTGTTCTTCTCATAAGCCTGCATCTCTCTCTGGAATTTTTCGTAATATTCTTTCTGTGTTTTTTCATGTTCATAGCGGCTGCGGATTTCTGAAAGCCGTTCAATCAAAGCATTCTTTGTGATCGGTTTCAGGAGATAATCCTCCACCCCAATTCCTATCGCCTGTTTTGCATAATTAAAGTCATCATATCCACTTAAGATCACAACCTTCAGCCCCGGTATTTCCTTTTTGGCCAGACGTGCCAGCGTTAGACCATCCATAAATGGCATCTTGATATCCGTGATCAAAAGGTCCGGCTGCTGTCTGATCAACAACGGCAATGCCATCTCACCATCTGCCGCTTCTCCTACCAGCTCAAAGCCAAGTTCCTCCCACGGGATCATTCGTTTGATCGTCTCACGGACTACAACCTCATCTTCTGCCAGAAAAATCTTTAACATCTCTCCACCCCTTTTGCCTCATAACATCATGTAAAGTATTTGCTATATACTATACCAGTTTCATTTTTGTCAGACAAGTTTCTTTTTTGTCAAACTTTTATATATTTTTTTATAAAAATCAAACATATACAAAAAGTCTGAAGCCAGTCTCTCAATTTTTGAGACTGAACTCCAGACCCCTTGTTATACAGTGAATGTGTATTCTCCGCTTCCAATTTCTTTGTGCTCTCCTCCGAGAACAATTGTTGCCGTTGTATTTTCCGGAATATGACAGGTGTAAGAATATCCTGCGTCTGTCTTTTTCCATGCACTTTCAATTCTGCCATAAGGAGTATCAATTCCACCTTCAGCAAATTCAAAAGTTCCCATCTCCGGTTTCAGGGTAAAGTGTTTGTAACCTGGATACTCCTCATCTCTCTGGATGCCAAGTGTATTCTCATACAGCCAGCTTAGTACACTTCCCAACGAATAATGATTAAAGCTGTTCATGGAATTGTTACCACCAAATCCGTTCTCACGTGTAAAGCTATTCCATCTTTCCCAGATTGTCGTTGCTCCCTGTGTAACCGGATAAAGCCAGCTTGGGAAAGCAGTCTGGGTGATTGTTTTCTGTGCAGCTTCCGGATATCCACCTTTGCTTAACATCGGATTGATCGGTCCTGTTCCAAAGAATCCTGACTGGATTGTATAATTACCTTCTCTTGTGGTACGTTCCAGATGTGCAAAAGCCTTTTCTTTCACTGCATCTGCAAATACATCACAGTTCAATCCGATAGAATAGCTTCCCTGTACATCACAGGTACTTCCATCTGCATTCTTTGTGATACCGGTCTCTTTATCTGTAAAGGTATCATTCCAATATCTCTTTGTTTCCTCTGCAATCTGGTGATATTTCTTCTGACCCTCTGCATTTCCGGTCAGGACTGCAAACTTCTCCATAAGAGCTGCATTTCTGTAGTGGAATGCATTAAAGATCAGATAATCATCTGCCGGAACTGGTGCCAGCCAGTCACCAAGCCATTCATTTATATGAAGTGACGGTGTTCCTGGAAGTCCAAATGCTTTCATGCTGTCCATCCAATGATCCATGGAATCGTAGTATTCCTCAATCAGAGCTGCATCACCATACTGCTGATACAGTTCCCATACAATCAGGATCATGGCACTCTCATAAGTCTGTCCGCCGAATCCACCGCCTGCCGGAGCAATACTCGGCAGTCTTCCGTCCTCTGTCTGCATATCTTTCATTGCCTGCAGATTTCTCAGATAGAAATTCTTTACGTTGCTCTGATAGGTTGCAGTACGACAGAAAATATGTGTATCTCCCATCCAGCCCATACGCTCATTTCTCTGCGGACAGTCGGTCGGAATGCTGATAAAATTACAGTACTGGCTGAATTTAACATTCTGTGTAAACCGGTTGATCAGTTCATTATCACAATGGAACTTACCGGTGATCTGATCCACGCTGGAAAGAAGAACTGCCTGCACATCCTCCAGAGCCGGTGCTTCATCAACTCCACTGATCTCAATGTAACGGAATCCATGGAATGTGAAGCGCGGTTTGTAAATTTCTATACCTTCGCCTTTACAGTAATAAGTATCTTCATTGGAAGCCTCACGCAGGTTCGCCTGCAGCATCTGACCAACCAGACCTTTATATTCCGGCAGATCCGGATAGAGTACTTCTCCGTAGCGGATTGTGATCTTCTGTCCGGCTTTTCCTTTGAATTTCAGAACCGGTACGCCCGCAATCTCCTGTTCCAGATCATAAATGTAAGTGCCTGGTAACGGTTCAGTCATGGATTTTGCAGTAAAAGTTTCTACCTCATGAACCGGTGCCTGATAGCTACCGACAAGCTCCGGCTCCTTCTCATTCATAGCCGGCCAGCATGCTGCGCCAGGAAAAATACCTTCCTGTTCTTCCATTACAACCGGTGTAATGACTTCAGGTTTCTTCAGACCGTCTGCCTTGAAATCCGATTTTGAAAAATTAAAATAGTTTTCTTCCAGTCGGGCATCATATGTTTCACCATTGAAAAATCCTGCGTATCGATATGGTCCCTCACCAAAATACTGCCAGGTATTGTCATCGGTAACAATTGTTTCCTTATGTCCGTCTTCATAGGTGATCACCAGTCTCCCAAGGAAGGATGGCCTGTCGCCCCAGTAGTTATAATTGTACAGACGGAAACTGAATGAATCACTCCACCATCCGGATGCAAGAATACAGCCCAGACCATTCTCACCTTCCTGCACTAGCTCTGTCACATCATAAGTCTGGTACATCAGATGCCTGTCATACTGACTTGCACCCGGTGCAAAATATTCCTCTGTCACACGTTTTCCATTCATGCTGCATTCATAGATTCCACGTGCAGTTGCATACAGTCTCGCACTTGCCACTTTGCCATTCACTGTAAAGTTGGTACGAAGCATTGGCAGAGAAAAACGACTCGGGTTGGAAATCTCCATACATTCTCCTTTAAGAGTCTTTCCGTTTTCGGTATCAACCGCAAGAATCTCTGCGCATGGTTTTCGAAGATTCCGTACACGAATTCCCTGATATTCTGCCGCACTGTCAGCACCTACATAATATCCCATCTCGCAGAGACGCGGAAATGTTGTAACGTCAAATAACCCAAGCGGATTCAGCTGCCTCGGTGTTCTCATCTGTCCGCCAAAAGGTCCATCGACATATACCTCATCCACTACGCAGTCATCCAGATACGTATAGACTCCATTTCCCTCTACTTCGATAGTCAGTTTATGAAAATCATGCTTATTTTCTTCTGTAATCAGTTCTCTGTCTGTCTTCAGATCTTTTGTTCCAAGTTCATACAGCGGAGTATCTGTCACATCTTCTTTACAGTATCCTCTTCTGTAAACTTCGATCACCGCCGGTGATTTTGCAATATTCAGAACAAAACGAATATCATTCTCTCCCTCAACCTGCAGTTCGTTCTTGCTGATATCCATAAGACGCGCATCATTTGCTCCAAAAACAACACCTGCTTTTGTGCCTTCTTTGATGCGGAATGTACTTTCCAGTACAAACACACCAAGCTTTTCAGATGCCACATTGAATTCCGGAGCACCAATCCACTTTGCACCGTCCCATGCAGAAATACTACCATTCATAAGTCCGGTTTCGAACCAGGAAGAGGTCTCTGCCTCTTCTTCGTCCTGGTTCCAGACTCTGACTGTCACATAATATCTTGTTTCCGGCTGCAATACGTCACCGTCAAATGTAATTCCTGCGGAATTATCTGTAGACATTTCACCACTATCCCAGACATCCACACCGCCTGCTGTTTTTCCTACAAGAATCTGTGCTTTTGTCTGCATCGTATTCTGTTTTTCGGATTTCAGTTTCCAGGAAAATACAGGTTTCTCTACATCCAGTCCAAGTGCTTCTGCGATCTGATTCACTCTCAGATCATATATTTCAAAATTTTTATCACTCATTTTTCTGCCTCTTTGTGTTGCGGAATATTATCTGTGAATTCTATCTTATTTTGTAACTGTTCAGTACCCTCACAGTTACGAGTCAAAATGCATTCCAAATCACCTTCGGTGATAGCATTTTGCCTTGTATGCGCGGGATACTACCTTCTGAATAATTACCTTATTTTACTTTTTTGTATGGCGCTGCATCTTCAAATTCCATAGACTGCCATGTGATATTTACCAGACGGCTGATGCATGCCTTAAGATCCTCCATGGAAAGTGTACCATCCGCAAGTTCCTGATTCAGATTATCTCTGTCACTGAATGCACCCGGCATTACGAGGTCATTTCCTGCTCTCATACAACCGGAAGCAGTACAATCCGGACCATACTCTGTGGTTGTCCAGTCTGTCATGATCACACCCTGGAATCCCCATTCGCAACGTGCTGCTTTGGTACAGGTATCTTCGCAGTTTGCTGCATGAACACCATTGATCAGATTGTAGCTTGTCATAATGGACATTGGCTGAGATTCTGTTATGGCAATCTCAAATCCCTTCAGATAGATCTCACGCAGTGTTCTCTCGCTTAAAATACTGTCAGAACCCATACGGTTGTCTTCCTGATTATTGCATGCAAAATGCTTGATGGTCGTTCCACAGCCAGGCACGTTCTGTACACCGTTTGTCATGGCTCCGGCCATTCTTCCGGCAAGAAGCGGATCTTCGGAATAATATTCAAAGTTACGTCCACAGAGCGGATTCCGGTGAATGTTCATTCCAGGAGCCAGCCATAAGGTTACAGAAAATTCCAGCATCTCTCCACCAATCATCTCTCCAACTTCTTCGATCAGTGCAGTATCCCATGTCTGCGCAAGCAGTGTTCCTACCGGAATTGCTGTACAGTACTGATAATAAGTCTCTCCCGGATCTGCTGGCTCACCTTCGCAGAAGAGTCCACCCTCCAGACTGAATTTAAATGGTTTGTTGACGATCTTGCCTTCATGAACATTGTAATGTTTCATCAGACGAAGACCTGCCGGGCCATCAGCAAGAACGATTCCCGGAACACCGTCTTCCAGTGCACAGTTATTTGTCTCACCTGCAGAACCTGGTACGGAAATTCCGGCAGAGCCAAGGTTGCTTCCCTGTCCTTTGCCCGGATCTCCACTTGCCAGTGCCACCAACTTCTCTGTACTTAAGGTATCCACAAATTTGCGTGCCTCTTCCGGTACACATTCTACGTTGGAACGATACTCTACCACACGAGTCTCCACATCTGCTGCTTTCAGTTCCATGACTGGAACTTTCTTTTCTTCTGCTGTTTTCAGAAGAGCTTCCAGTTTCTGATTCATCTTCTCAGAAGACTGTTTCATTTCCTCCAGCTCTTCTTTCAGTGGGCAGATGTTTTGTGTTTTTGTAAGAACAACTTCTTTATCAAGGTTCAGAACTGCACACGGAGCAGAAGCTTCCAGGCTGTTTCCTGCCCAGATCACATATGTACCTTTTTCCAGAATCCATGCAGCTTCTTTTTCACTGTAAGAAGTCAGCTTGTCCAGTCCGATCTCGAGAGTCAGTTTTTCGCACTGTCCAGGAGCAAGAAGTCCTGTCTTTGCAAACGCAACAAGACGACGATATTCTTTTTCCAGTTTTCCTGCCGGACAGGTTGCATAAAGCTCTACAACTTCTTTTCCACTATAGGTATCGCCAGTATTGGTGACTTCTGTCTCTATAACAATTTTCTTATTCTCTTTCAATTCTGTTGCAAGAACCTTTGTCTCAAATGTTGTATAAGAAAGGCCATATCCAAATCCATATCTTACCGGAATATCAAAGCTGTCAAAGTAGCGATATCCAACATACAGACCTTCTGTATAATACTCTTTATCTACATTTCCGTTATTGTGAGAGAATGTCTTGCTGTTCGGATAATCTTCGTATTTATAAGCCCATGTATCAGTCATCTTACCAGATGGGGTTACTTTACCACTGATGATATCTGCAAATGCATTTCCGGCTTCCATACCAGGCTGCACGATCTGAAGAAGAGCTTCGATATTTGAATATTCATCCATAAAGGAAAGATCTGCCAGACCACCTGTATTGACGGCAACAATGACATGCTTATACATGCTGCAGATATCAGAAAGCTGCTGTTTTTCCTCTTTTGTCAGATAATAATCTCCTTCTGCGTCGAAGCGGTCTGCGCCTTCTCCCGCAACACGACTGAGGATATAGATTGCCACATCTGCATCTGTCTGTGTGATTGCAGCTCCTGCCGGCATTCTGAATTTGGTTGTACTGTAAATATTAAAGAATCCCGATACCTGATCCTCCAGTTTGGAAGCTTTTTCTTCGATCTCATCGCGCCATGCATATCTTGCTGCCTGGTACTGTCTGTCATAATCTTCGATCCAGTCTTCTGTTGTAATCTCAAATCCGGCATTTTTCAGACCCTGGAAAATTGTAACAGTCTCACGCTCATTCACATCACCGGATCCGGTTCCTCCTTTGATTGTTCTGGAAGCACCAACTCCATAGAGAGCAACTTTTGTTCCTTCCTTCAGCGGAAGAAGCTGTCCTTCATTTTTCAAAAGTACCATTCCCTCTGCTGCAGCTTTTCTGGCAACTTTGCGGTTCTCCAGTTCTCTTTTCGTTACTGTATTATCTGTTGTGCCTGTGAAATGTCTTGTCTTGATTGTTCTCATTCCACTGTTTCCTCCTCTTCATAAGCTTTAAATAGATCTGCAAAATAAATTGCTGCAAGATATGCCGGTCCCGATAATCCGATCAGGAAATCTACCGATATGAAACGATAAGATACTGTCAGAAGAATTGCCGGGATCAGTGTCAGTATCAGCATCAGAACTGCCTGCGGAAGTTTGCCGACGCAGAACAGCAGGGCATTCTTAGCTGTATTTTTTATTGTATTATCAAAACGTGCCAGTACTGCAAAAATATGAATCAGTACCATTGCAAAGATCAGTATGATCACAAAAAGAATCACACGGTATACCGTTCCAAATGTTCCTGTAATGGAACGAAGAAGCCAGATGTCGAAGGTCATAAATCCGATCAGCCCTCCGAAGATCAGCCACAGAATCGTCGCCTGTTTAAAGTTAGCCTTAAATGCTTTGAAATATTCTGAAATAATCTTTCCATCTTCTTTTCGTGCCATTCGCATGACCATTGTATATAACGCAGTCATGGATGCTCCAAATGTAAAGATAGGGATGGAACAGATCAACGTCAATATATTCAATACGATCAGATTCCCAAGAGCATTCAAAAAACCTGCCAGTTTTCCGTCCGGTGCAAAAATTCCCATTTCTGTATACCTCCTGTTATTCCATGGCTCCTGCAAGATACAGGAGATATTTTACCGCTTCTTCTTTGTGTGGTGTATTATAAATAATTCCAACCGCTGCTTCTGTATCTGTACTGGTATAGCAATTGTCTGCCTTAAGGACCGGAAGATCATCTGCCATAATACCAATCGCTCTTCCGTCATCTGTTGTCAGAAGCTTATCTTCAAGTACTGTCATCTGCTCATCCGTCAGACAGTCCCTGAGATCCATCCAGGTCTGCGAACCGTCATATTTTACAAAATCATCCTTTGTCATGCCACACACATCCAGAAGCTCACTTCCAATATCAGCCATAAATTTCGAAAGGCTTGTCATGGAATAACTTCCGGAGTCCGTTCCCTGAAACATCAGATTGTTCTGGATCTGCACCTGATATTTCTTTGTATCAAGCCCGGAAGCTTCCATATATTCTTCTGCCATTGCCTGATTATAATGGAGACTTACCGCTGTCTCTGACAAATCTTCATAAGACACATAAATATCAATCTTTCCACGGCTTGCGTATTCTTTCATGATATTACGGATATTTGCCTCAAACATGGCTAATTTCTTGGGAAGTTTTAATGAGATGTCACAATATCTGTGGTTGACGGATTTCATCTCCACTGTGACCTTCTGATTCTTGTCATTGGACACTTCCCCATGTCCAAATCCTGTCATGCTTCTGATCATAAAATCTATCCTTTTCTGCACTGCGGTTTAAAATCCACAGCTTTTCTTTTTCGTCAATGTTATATTATACGCAAAATTTTGCTTCTCGTCAATGTTTTCGACACGAATCTTATTGATCTTTTTGCTCTAATACTTTTTGCAGACATTCCAGATAATGAAGGATCATTCCCTGCTTTAGTGGAACAAAAAAACCAATATCTAATTCTTCATATTTGAAATGTT
>ERZ773193.4490-NODE-4490-length-11154-cov-23.802505_pt1 | contig 11154 bp, 9 predicted proteins | sample MGYA00511110_ERZ773193 | MGnify/ENA primary metagenome ERZ773193 (study PRJEB29015, sample SAMEA2737784) | human gut metagenome | biome: human gut; feature: human-associated habitat; material: faeces | place: China | collected 2012 ...
TTAATATAAGTTATTGATTTACAGACGATTAAATATTAATTTAACGCAGTATTGTGATAATGTCTGCGGCATAAATGCCCATTAATTATGAATTTGAGCCAGAAGATGTAAACAAGGAGAACTTATCCATAGCAGAAATGAGCAGTAAGAAACTCGACTGGTTTCGCAAGGTCTGCGCAGCAGTACTTTAGATACCTTGCCCCACACACCCTGAAGGACCAGAAGCTCCTAACCCAGGGCATGTGGTGCCTAAGAGGGTATTCAGTATTCAGTATTCAGTTTTTTTCGCGATAGTTAGCCTTCCTATGGTTATAATCTGTAAGTAATTATTTTATATTATATATTATTATATATAATAATATATAATATACTATCTATAGAGAGGGTGAAAACAACAGCGAAAAAAACTGAATACTGAATACTGAACACGTTTCCCGTAATCGGGTATTACTTTGTAATATTATGATTTATACCGCAAAACATAGTTTTCTATACCGCAAAACATAGAGATGTGCCCCATAAAACATAGAGTTAGTCTTTTTAACTTAGTTTCAAATCGTAAGCTGCAGAAAATCGATTCTTATCACATGCCAAAATTTGGCAGATACCGAAATTCTTCGTATCTTTGCACCAGCAATCTAAGAAAACGCCTTATATGCCTGAAAACGGTTATCTATGATGACCGGGGCGGGGGATAAATGATGACAGGCGCCACTCATCAATGATGCCCCCGAAAAGGAAAGGAAACGGGGCTTCCGGGGAGATGAGAAAAATGAACCTTTTAACACAAACGACTATAATTAATTACAACATCATAATGCGTAGCGTGAACGCAAATCTCCTGGCTATCAACCAGGCAAAGTCACGCATCAACCAGGCAAAGAAGGAAGGCAAAACCAGCGTTGGCCTCAATGCTCCAACCACACAGGAGGGAGGCGGTGACGGAACTAGCGGTGGCGGTTCTGCTACCGGTGGCAGTGAGAACACAGGAGGCAGCGATGTTGATATATACGTTGAAATGCCCACCCAAGTTTTTCCTTGTGGTTTGTCTGAAAGCATACCTTGAAAAACTTCTAGGCTGCCCAGTTGATATTATCAGAAAGCATCACCACCTCAATCCCTTCCTTCTCAAGGAAGTTGAAAGAGAGGGGATTGAAGTGATTCATCTGAACATTTAAACTAGAAGAGAACAAATACATGAAAATCTGAAGAATATTCCACAATGTTCAGGAATCATTCTACCATATACCTTGTAAATCATGTAATAATTCATAAAAAAGAAGACTTTTGCTTGTCTAATTCAACTTTTTATCTTATCTTTGCAATATGAAGAAGGAACAAGAACATACATTGACTGCTATCCGTGAATGCCTGGCTAAGAATATGCCACCATACGGAAAAGCGATACTTTTTGGCTCACAAGCTAGAGGTACCGCAAGGGATGATAGCGACTGGGACATTCTTGTTATCTTAGACAAGGAACAGCTTCTTCCTTCTGATTATGACAATGTTACCTATCCTCTTACCGAGCTAGGTTGGGATTTAGGCAAAGAAATAAATCCTGTAATGTATTCCGCTAAGGAGTGGCAGAAATATAAAATTACACCATTTTATAAAAACGTAGAAAAGGAAGGAGTAAGATTATGGGGCTAACAAACGATGAAAGAAGTTCTTTAGTAGAACTTCGTCTGGAAAAAGCAAAAAGATTTATAGCAGAAGCAGAGCAAATGCTTTCTATGGGATTATGGGATTTGGCAGCTAATAGGTTTTACTATTCTTGTTTCCATGCTGCTCAGGCACTATTAATACATTATGGGCTTTCGGCACATACTCATGCTGGTACTTTAGGCGTATTTGGCATGAATTTCGTTAAGACAGGTAAAATTGACAAAGAACTTGGTGCATTTTTCTCCAGAATGGAACAATTAAGAATGAAAGCTGATTATAACTGCGAATATGATGTAAGTAATTCAGATGTCGAGAATATGCAGCAACCAGCTCATGACTTTTTAAATAGCATCATCAAACTTATCAACGAAAAACAATAATGTGCAATACAACTTTCACCCGAGAGTCGTACTTTTGCCGAAACATCATTAAAGAACAACATGGAAGATTACGATAAACTTATGATTGGCGACCAATCTGTAGATGGACGCCTTTTAATTGCAGACAAAGACAGACTTTGCTATCAGGTAAAATTAGAAAACAAAGGTGCCTTTAGCATGCGTACAATATCCAAGCAATTGCTGGGAGAATTTATAGACTACTATAGAAAGAACCCCGACAAAAAGGCTGAGGATGCCAGAGTAGAACTCAAAGAATTATCTAATATTGATAAATTTGAATATGGCTACAGCGCAACGTTGACAGCTATGGCAAAGATGGTTCTTGACCCAAAGAACGAGCTTATAAGAAAGGGTATCTCTACAGATTCTTTTTCTACAGAAAGTTCTTTACTTAAAGCGGCAGGACTTCAACAGATCTACTATGGTGCTCCAGGCACAGGTAAATCAAAGGCAATCAAGGATTTGACCTTTAGTGAAGACGTTATTCGAACTACATTCCATCCAGACTCAGATTACGCCTCTTTTGTAGGTACTTATAAACCTATTACAGAAGAAGTTGTACTCCGAGATTGTAATGGCAAAAAGGTTATTGATGAGGAAACCGGAAAGGTTGTAAAGGAAGACAGAATTGCCTATAAGTTCATTCCTCAGGCTTTTCTCGAAGCCTATGTTGAAGCGTGGAAAAAACTTGGTAGCAAAAAGAGTGAAAAGAGCGACAAAAGCTATAATAGGATCCACCCAGCACTTCTCGATACTCCAGATATTTTCACTAAGAATAAGGCATCAAAAAAGCAATATCTTATTATCGAAGAAATAAACAGAGGTAATTGCGCCCAGATCTTTGGTGACCTATTCCAATTGCTTGATCGCAACGAATATGGCTTTTCTGATTATCCAATCGTAGCAGACAAGGATATGCAGAAATATCTTGAAAAGGAATTTGAAGGATGGGAGATTACGAATAAAGACAAAATCAATCAGCTCTATGGCGAAGCCAATATGGTAAGCCTCATCATGAGGGGAGAACGACTTGTTCTGCCTTCCAATCTTTATATTTGGGCAACAATGAACACCAGCGACCAGAGCCTCTTCCCTATCGACTCTGCCTTTAAGCGCCGCTGGGATTGGAAGTATGTGCCTATTCGCGAAGGTCGTGACAAAGAAACCAACGCTCCTCTCAACTGGTACATCAACACGGGAGATAAGCAGTACAAATGGTGGTCATTTATCAGCAAGGTTAACAAGCTGATTGGTTCACTTACAAATTCTGAAGACAAGAAACTCGGCTATTTCTTCTGCAAGGCAAAGGATGGCGAAATCGATGCAGACTTATTCGTTAGTAAGGTTATCTTCTATCTCTGGAATGATGTGTTCAAGGACTATGGTTTCGATGATAAGGACTTTCAGGATGAAGAAGGCAAGATTCTGTCTTTCGATAGATTCTATGAGGATAAGAACGGCACAACCTACGTTGATATAGCTATCGTTGAGCAGTTCTTGGAGAATTTGGGAGTAGAAAAGGCTTCTTTTAATAAAAAAGAAGAAGATGATGATGTAGACGATGAAGATTCTATTGAAGAAGAATCCTCAAATAGTACTACTGAAAAAAGAAGTAGAGACAATTCACATTATACAATTAACGGACGAGGCAACTATAAGAAAGGTCCATTAGCCCTTGCTGTATTACAGAATTACACCAATAGTAATCCATCAAAGACTGTGAAGGAAATTATGGAAGATTGGACTCCAGTTGTAGTAGTAAATGTCCCCCACATGCTCGAAACCCAAGAAGAGTATAACACAAGAATCTCAAATTCTAAAGATAAAAGCAATCGTAGCAGAGCCAATATAGTAAAATGGGGCAACAATAATGTTATCTACATTTCTACAGAATGGAACATAGATACCATCTCCGAGTTTATCCAAAAGGTAAATGCGCAAGATTGGGGTATAAACATTGAGAAAATAGAAGAATAAAGACATTATGAGAATCCTCATAGAAGAACATCAGTATCAGGCTGAACAGATTAGGGATGTCCTGCACGGCATTGACGCCATGCAGGACATTGATGGCAACGTCAGCATCAACTACGTTGGGTATTACTACAATATCCAGCTCAACGATTGCGTCTTTATTTTGCCGAAAGTACTGCTCGAAGACACCTCAGAGGGCGAAAAAGTATTCGGCAAATACGCCCCGGAAACCATCGTCAACCTGAACCAGAACAACCCACTCTCTCAACAGGAGAAAGACTTCATCTATGAGTTCTCTGTCTGGATTTACCGCACTATCGAGGTTTACAACAATACCACCAGAAACGGCATTGTCTATCACCAGAAAATAGCGTGCCTCGGTAAAAGTAACAGACAAATCAACAACACATTCCTCGATATTCTGCTGGCTCTCATCGACTTCAACAAGCATAACCAGGATTTCATCTTCTTCATCCTGAAGAACATCCATTCCGGTTACAACCGCATTCATTGGTCTAAGACCATATCCACCACAAGAGCCATTGTCTGCAAAAACAGTCCTGTTTATACCAATCCTGTTAACAGGAAGAAACAGATAAACTTCGATGAAGAATTACTGATTATTTTCTTTTCCATCCTGAACTATATCAGCGAAAGATATGGTTTCACCAATCATATCAACTGCAATTTCCAGTTAATCACAGGTTATCGTTTCAAGTCTTATCTAGATGGACTAGGAAAGACCAGACTCCTCCAGATTAAATACAAGTACTTTTCTGATAAAGCATTATATCTCTGGAAGTTATGCTATGACTTCTTTGACAACGCCAAGCGCATGAACACCCAGAAGGAACGCAAAGAGTATCTTCTGGTTAAGAGTTTCAATATCGTTTTCGAAGCCATTATTGATGAACTTCTGGGAGAAAAGAACATCCCAGCTGGTCTGAAAGAACAGGCTGATGGCAAACGCATAGACCATTTGTACACCTACCAGAACCTGATTACAAGCAAAGATCCAGAGCCTGTTTATTACATCGGTGATAGCAAATATTATAAGCTTGGTCATGCCATCGGAAAAGAATCTGTATATAAGCAGTTTACGTACGCCAGAAATATCATCCAGTGGAACCTGAACCTCTTTATGAATGACGACAAGGACGATGAAGAGCTCCAATACGACAAGCGTAACTTTGGCAACGTACCAAAGCTCCGTGATGATTTGACGGAAGGATACAACATCATTCCGAACTTCTTCATTAGCGCAAAGATGGCAGAGAATCTATCTTTCTCAGACCAGGTATCGTCAACCGACAGGGAACATAAGTGCTTCAATACCCAGCATTTCAATAACCGCCTGTTCGATCGAGACACCCTCCTAGTCTTCCATTACGATGTAAACTTCCTCTATGTCGTATCTCTGTATGCCCGTCATAATGAGCACCAGAAATTTTCCTGGAAGAACAGAGTCCGCAAGATGTTCCGGGATGAAATCCAGAAAATGCTGGATGAAAGATATGAGTTCTATCGCCTTACACCGAAAGAAGGTACTCAAGTAGAAGAATTCGTCAACAGGCATTTCAGAATGCTTATCGGCAAAATCTTCTCTCCATCAAAAGGCAATGATTATCTGATACTTGCACTCGAAAAAAACAATTCTGATGAGAAGCAAAAAGAAGAGATAATAGAGGCTACCAAGGAGAAATTTCATCTAGAGGAATTTGCCTTATCAACTAACGGCAAGATTGACTAGCGTATTATAAGATACTTTCCACTACCCCAACATCCGCTGCAGCCCAGTCGAGATTTTTCAACTCTACAGGGCTGCACCACTTACTATCAGCATGCTCCCTTCTCCTGAACCCATCAGCCTCAGCTTTTGGAGTACATAGATAGGCTGTCATAGTTATCGAGAAATCGGGATATTCGTGATTCACGGTCACCAACTTCTCTCCTACTTCTACCGGATACTCCATCTCCTCCAGCAACTCACGAGCCAACGCCTGTTGAGGAGTTTCACCTGGTTCTATCTTGCCACCAGGGAACTCCCATTTATAGCTGATATATTCAAACCTCGTCTTGCCTTTCTGCATGCAGAGAAACTTGCCTTCATAGCAAACCACGGCTGCAACCACATTATAATGTTTCATTGTCTTATCTCCTATTTAAAATTTCATTTACTCCATCCATTGGAAATCCTCCTGCAATTCCTGCGGCAACGGATTATCCATGTGAATATCATACAATATGGAACCATTCGTCGTGGCACCCTTTCTTGGATTCTCCAAATACCCTGTTCCAATATAAGTATATGGCAGAGTAATGCCATTCTCGGCACTCACCTTTCTCACAAATACCAATACCCTTTTGGCTGCCCGCTGCAAAGCCTCATCCTTGGCAGAAATACGGGCAATACTTTCCCACTGGAAAACATCTGGCGACAAGAACTTGTCATTATACTTCAAATGTTCATCCAGCGAGGCATCCTTCTTTAAACCCGCAAAGATATACATATTGCCATTTTTATAATAAGTGCCTAAAGTTTCGCAAGTGAAAATTCACAAGCGTGATTTAACGTAATTTTGAAATAAAAAAGGCTCTGAAGTTTGTATAACTCACAGAAAATGAGTATCTTTACAATCGCTAAACAATAAAGATAAAACTTCAAAGCCGTGAGCAAAGATACAAAAATTATTTCAGATCTGCGAAGCTTTTTCGCAAAAAATGAAGATAATCGTGCAATTAAGTGCATTATGGGTGTGATGAAACATATAAATATACGCTCCAGCCAGATTGGAGTAGAGAAAAAAGAGAACTGCAAGTTCACTACCTTGCAGGTACTCAACCTTCTCATGCTCTTCCCATTCTTCGTAGTCAAGAATGCGAGTCGATACTCCAACTCGTCCTTGAGTAAATTGTTCAATTGTGATAAAGACATGTTCTATCGTTTTATGAATGATGGCAATGTCAAGTGGCGCAAGTTACTATATGCAATGAATCTTCTGCTGATAAAGAAGATATCAAGCAGCACAACTGTTCATCATGACAAGCCGGTTTGTTTGATTATTGATGATACTGATGCACCTAAGACTGGTATGACGACCGAACTCATAGGAAGAATCTGGTCTCATGTTCATCAAAAGAGCATCCTTGGTTATAAGTGTCTGACCATGATGTTGTCCGATGGCGTTAGCCAGCTCTTTCTCGATTTCTCTCTTCATGGTGAGGAAGGAAAGGACAAGCAAAAGGTTCAGGGACTTACTGCTAAGCAACGCAAAGCTCGCTATACCGAGGACCACGAAGGGCAAGTGGTAAAAGAGCGTGTGGATGAATATCTGATGAAGAAGACAGACAAGGCCATAGATATGGTCAAGTATGCCATCAAGCGAGGTGTTCGCTTTGATTACTTACTCGTAGATAGCTGGTTTACAAACACTAAGCTTGTGCGTTTCATTTCCAGCAGACATATCAAGTGTCACCTGTTGGGCATGATTAAACTGGGCAAAACCAACTATGCAACGAAGCATGGTAAGATGAATGCCAAGCAAATCATCAAGCACCTGCAAAAGGAAAAGGCATGCAAACACAACAAAATGCTTCGCTGTACCTATTGTACAATGGACGTCAAGTTGGATGGCGTGCCAGTCCGTTTGTTCTTTTGCAAACGAGGACGCAAGGGAAACTGGAATGGGTTGTTGACCACAGACCTTTCTCTTAGCTTCCTTGAAGCGTATCGTATTTATGCCAGACGATGGGCTACCGAAGTTGCATACAAGGATTGTAAGACCTTGCTGAACTTTGGCAAATGCCAGTCTGTACATTTTGCCGCTCAAATTGCTAGCTTCACTTTGACAATGATGCAGTATAACATCTTGTGTACAGTGAAGAGATTTGAAGCGTATGAAACCATCGGCGGCCTCTTTGCTGAGGTTACCAATGACACTCTCGAGTTGTCCGTAACGGACAAGATATGGGCTATTATTTTGGACTTCGTTCTGGAAGCTGCAGAGCGTTACTCTATAGATGCTACAGAGTTGCTGGCAGATTTCATCGAAAGTAATCCTGTTGCCCATACGCTACGTAATATGTATATTTATAAACTAGCAAGTTGATATTTATTCACTTGAGAAACTTTAGTAAGTGCCATACTGATTGTGCTTCGGATTTTCCAGTATTTTCAAGAGCACCTGGTCCTGACGATAATCCTGCCACAACAGGAAATCTTCTTTCGTTTCAGCATATCTTGCCTCATATTGCGTCAAGCCATAGTTGAGCAAATCTTGCAGATACGCATCATATTCATCTTCTCTTTCGCCACATAAATGCACTTCATCCGCTTCTATCTTCACAGCAAATCCCTCTTCCAGGAATCGCAAAGCGTGCTCCAGTTGCTCATGCCTGAAGCCAGGAATCTCCTCCTGGATATTGGCTTCTATGCGAGATAAAGAAGTCTCTCCCTCCAGTAAATTTCTGATTACTAGATACTCGTGTTCTCTTACTAAAGGCAAAAGACTTGAAAGATAGTTGATGCAAGCAATCTGCTCTTCCGAGAATACAGGCAAATCCTCTTCCTCTATGCCCTTCAAGAAGCCATAATAAGAATTGGTTTTCTTGGAACCGATCTTTATCTTCATGAATTTCAAGAGATTAGGAGCATAATCACTATTCATATAATCCATGTGCGATGGATAAGACGGAGTCTTCAAATATGCCTTGAAATTCTGATAATCCATCTTCAGATAGTTGATGCGATTGAAATTCTCGCTCTCTATCTTGTCAATGATTTCTTCTTTAGAAAGATCGTCGATATGTATCTCAACACCATAATTGTCCAGACCTAAACTTTTGAAATCATTCCTTACCATAAACTTCAAAAGTTTCTTTTCCAAGATGGAATTTCGGGAAAGACTACCAAGTGCCAAGGCTATATGAACGCTACGCTTATAGCTGTTGCCGATGAAATCGAGTATCGTAACATAAGGCTTGTTGGCATACTTACGAAGTCCTCGACCCAATTGCTGTAAGAAGATGGTACTCGATTCCGTTGGGCGCAGGAAAAGCACCATGTTGACACCAGGAATATCCACACCCTCGTTCAGAATATCTACAGCAAACAGGATTTCCAAATCACGGTTTTCATCTTGCAAATCATTGTAGGCACGAATACGTTCACCGGTCTTGTTCTTACCACTCAAGAAAGCTGTATGATAATAATCACCCAGATTATCAGCCATCATTCTAGCATGCTGGATGTTTCTACAGAAAGCCAGAGCTTTCAGTTTCTGTCCTTTCATACGATGTTTTTCTATCTGTTGATGGATAAACTCACAGTTCTCTGGTGTAGAAATCTGTGATATCATACGGCGTTCTCCTGAAGCAGTCAAGCCATAATCAACCAGTTCGTCACGAATGCCGAAATAATGGAATGGCACAATCAGATCATTGATGATGGCATCACGAAGCCGCAACTCGTATGGGATATTATTGCCGAAAATCTCTACTACATCCTGATTATCCATTCGGTTCTCGGTAGCTGTCAAGCCCAACAGGAACTCTGGCTCAAAATAGTCGATGATTTTCCGATAACTGTCCGCAACAGCATGATGACACTCATCGATGATGATATAATCGAATTCCTTCTTATCAAAGAGTTCGAGTGAGCGGCACATAGATACATTGGTAGAAAACAGAAAATCTTCTTCTGTTTCCTTTGCTTCCGCATTATACAAGCCGCAAGTTTTAGAGCCACCAAATACCTTTTGGAATGTCTCTAAGGATTTCTTCAAGATAGAACCCTCGTGCACAATATAGAGTAATCTGTCTGGGTTGAAATTGAGCGCATCAAATGCTGCCAGATATGTCTTTCCGGAACCTGTAGCAGAAATCACCAAAGCCCTCTCCTGTCCGATGGCACGGTAACGATTCAATTCTCGAAGCGCTTTGCGCTGCATATAATTAGGCTTGATATCGGAATTCGCCATATCGTAATCCATATCCCAACGCTCTATAGCAAAACTGAGTTTTGTAGAGTAATCCTTGATTCTATCCTGTGATAATTCATAAGTCTGGTTCCAAAGATTTTCAAACTCATTCATTGCATCAAGATAAGCCTCGGTATCACGGTCGCAGTTTACAACCAAATCCCACTCTATGTTTTTCAACAAAGCATAGCGAGTGATATTAGATGACCCAACAACCATCTCGATTCCATCTTCCATCTCGAAGAGATAGCCCTTGGAGTGGAATCCATTGGTAGAATAGTTTTTCTCATCGTGGAAGCATTCATCATCCAGATGGCATTCAAAATTGGGATATCGAGTTAGGCTCATAAAAAAATTCAAGGATTCTACATCCGTGAAGTTCTGATAGGTAGAAGTGATGATTCTTCCTTTGGCTCCACGCTCTACAGCTGCTTTGATATCTTTAGACAGGAGTACCAAGCCGGCTTTCTTGATAAAGCTGACCGAGAAATCAAATGCCTTGCAGCGATGCAAGTTCATCTGAATGGTTGACAGGAAGGTTGTCTCTGTATAATTTGTTAAGAATCTCGATTTCATAAGCCTTGTATTTTATTTCAAATGCAAAAGTACAAAAAAGAATTCATGCACGTTCCTTTTTCTTATGTTTTCTCACATATTATGTTCATTTTTCTAGAATTTCAATCAACATCTTCTTTCTTACAATGCAAGAATCCGACTTCTTACCATATATTAAAAGACAATATAAGTTTCGCAATATACATGAAAAAGTTTTTTCCATATTAATGCCACATTTGCCACACTGCACATTAACTATCTGATTTACAGAAAATAAAGCGTGGCAATAAGAGCATTTTTTATTGCCACTTATTGCCACCTAATGCCACGTGCACGAACACAAAAGCTTTTCTAACATACTAGAGAAGCAATTCTATCTAAAACGTTTGTTGATTGTCAATAAGTTACAAAGACAAAAAATATAATTGGGGACTTTTTCTAGTGGACTCAGTTCTTCACTTTTTTTCCCCTAACCTTTTCCTTACCCTCTTTTAGAAAGAAAATTCTGGAATTTCTTGGCAGATTCAATAAAAATGCGTATCTTCGCAGCAGATTTATAGAATCTAAAATAATTAATT
>ERZ773193.4493-NODE-4493-length-11150-cov-9.175935_pt1 | contig 11150 bp, 7 predicted proteins | sample MGYA00511110_ERZ773193 | MGnify/ENA primary metagenome ERZ773193 (study PRJEB29015, sample SAMEA2737784) | human gut metagenome | biome: human gut; feature: human-associated habitat; material: faeces | place: China | collected 2012 ...
ATATGAAAAAGAATCTATTAGTAGCATTCGTATTATGCCTTTCTTACGGATTTTCTTATTCCCATTCGTTTGATAAACCAATTAATCAGACAGCAAAGATGTCAAACTTTGAAATGGATTCGTTTACCACCAAGAATGGTAAAAGCTTGAAGATCACTTTCTTCAAACATGCCAGCTTATTACTGGACTATGCAGGACAAAAAATATTCATTGATCCTGTTTCCGATTATGCCGACTATACACAACAGCCGAAAGCGGATTTCATTCTGATTACGCATGAACATGGCGACCATTTCGATACTAAAGCAATAGCAGCTATCGAAACAAACCAGACCAAAATTATAGCTAATCCTAACTGCCGGAAAAAGCTGAATAGAGGACAAGAGATGAAGAACGGTGATGTGCTTCAACTCGCCAAAGATATCAAACTGGAAGCCGTACCCGCCTATAATACGACTCCCGGCAGGGATAAATTTCATCCCAAAGGACGTGACAACGGATATATTCTGACTTTAGGAGGAACTCGTATTTATATTGCCGGAGATACGGAGGATATTCCGGAACTAAACCAAGTGAAAGATATTGATATCGCTTTTCTGCCGGTTAACCAACCATATACCATGACACCGGAACAAGCGATACGGGCAGCCAAAATCATCAAGCCACGTGTTTTGTACCCTTATCATTACGGAGAAACAGATATCCATAAAGTAAAAGACGGATTGAAAAATGAGACAGGCACAGAAGTACGTATCCGGGCTTTGCAATAAGATATACGTAAATAATCAGAAAGTGGCTGAAAATATACTCACCTGAATATCCGAAAGGACCTTGAATAAAGTGCACTCCAAAAGTTAGATCTAAAACTTTTGGGGTGCACTTTAATATCTCAATAAGAATGATTTTCGCTTCAAGGGCTTTCCAAACATTCAGTCCCTTATAAAGAGCTTTTCCTTTTTTAATCAGTTACTTCCAATCACACAGCCTCGGCAGACAAACTGGAAATCACTGTATCCACCCAATATACAACTGTTCTATCCGCCGGCAAAACTCCTTCCAGATAAGGTGAATCGGATACCTCCTCCAACCATGCCGTAGTAATCGGTCCTCTTTCTCTTGTAGAACTTTGAGTTCCTAAATACGGACTAAAATTAAAAAACGTGTGTTGTTGCTCTACATTATTTTTATCTATATATGTAAAGACAAAAGCCTTTTTCTGTTTTCCACCCAATGAAGCCCACTCTATCTGGTATGTTCCTTCAACAAGAATTTGCTCATCCTCTGTCTTATAAATGAATTTCCCTCCTGTTCCTTCTTCAGATAAATGATATACATCATCCGGCCGCAAAATACAGATATCTCCTTTATTTATAAAAGAATAAGGAGCCATTGCCACATTTACTTTTTCCTGCAACTCGCTTTCCGAATCCAATGACAACATATCTTCACTGGGTCTGGAAACCTGAAATTCAGGTTGGTCGACGCACATAAATGTCAATACGCCATAAGAAACAGTCACAGGCAGGGTGACATAATTACCATCCTTATCAGTAACGGTAACCGTTACTTTCCCTTTTTTACCATGCGAACTAAGCCATAATCGGTTGTCGATGACTGTTGCTGTCACAATTGTTTCATCGGAGCTTTGTGCAGAGTAGCCACCTTTTCCATTGGCTATCCCGATATTCTCCGCTTCCCATCCGTTAAGATACAAAACTGTAGAAGAAACAGTGTTTGTACAAGTTCCTGTTTCGTCAACCAGTTCGGAACCACTAAATAAGATAATCTCTGCATCATCTTGACAGGCTGATACACAAAAAGCCATAACAGAAAGAAGAAAGAAGCCTAATAAAGTTTTTGTTTTCATATTTTCAGTGGTATGGTTAAATCCCGGCATATGCCATTGTTTTGCAAAGATATAAAGTATTTGTAAAAAACACTATCTTTGTATGAAAAGTTACCAATAGTACAGATCCACTAGATTCTTCCATACAGTGTAAGTTATATGAGATATACAACAGAAGGTCATTGAAAAGGACGTTCCCGGGGGAAAAAGGGAATGGGAAATACGGGAACGTCCTCAAAACATAACAATACAGAAATATGGACTTTCACAAGGGCGCATTTCTGTCTCTCTTATGCAACATTTCCTTCTATAAAAATATGGAGGAAATATCTGGAGAGGATATCATTATGTGGGAAATTTAGTTTATAGTCTTAAAAGCAATCTGATTGCATCAAAGTGATGAACGATAGGCAGTCCGAATATATTCTCCTACTGCATTGTCATCATTGATTTCTATGTATTTTTTCAATAAATCCGCAAATCCGAATTTTATCTGTTCCGTTTGCTTGTTCTCGCAGGCTGTAGAATATTCATCAACAGCCATGAGAAAATCCTGCATTCGTTCATTCAGCATTGTTCCTCCTGTACAAACCACATCGGAAATATAGGCTTGGATACTACCATTTTCTATGACAACAGGGAGGCGGTATTCCAGTCCCGATTTGCCGGCACGAATAGAAAGCACTTTTACTACGGGCGACACAATAGTCACCGTATCGGAAAAATCAAACTTTCCGTGGATTATTTCTGCACTATCTACCGGCTGCCCGCTCGAAACATCTTTCATATAAACCATTTTTCCTTCGAATTCGGGCAAAGGTGCACTGCCGTTAATCTCGTAACCTTTTATCTGATGCCCGGTGCAAGCCACTATCAGACATATTCCCGGAAGAAAAGATAAAAGTTTCACATATCTGTTCATTAAGCTCTTCATTCTTCTTTAAAAAAGAAAAGCCGTCCGCACTATCAGCAGAACGGCTTTCTCTTTTCATTCATACATTTGTATAATCATTCATCCTTAGAATCTGAATCCCAGTTTCACTACAGGCATTTCAAATATTTTGATATTGTGGTGACTGGCGTTATATTTATCAAATCCTTTCGGGCAAATCTGTATCAAGTCATAGCGGTAAGCCAGAGGGTGCATTTCGAAACCGAAAACAAAACCTTTGGCAATGCTATACTCAATACCTGCTACGGCAGCTACTTTGAAACCGTACATCTGACCGGCTTTACTTCCGGAAACATAGACCTGTGACGGAAGTTCTTCCGAGTCGTCACTATCCTTGTAGGTGTCTCCGGTGTATGGTTCGGTCGTTTCAATGCGTGCCATCTGGAAGCCGAGTGCGCCTCCGAGATATGGATGAATACGTTCGTTGCGAGTCTTGAAATAGTAGTTGGAACCGACAGATACATACCAGTTGTTGGTCATCTGCGCATTGATATAACTTTGCGCAGGGATAATCATGTCAGGTACACTGTTGTCTCCTTCTACATAGTCTTTCTTAGGAGTGAGGCTAACGTTCATGCTGAACTGGAAATTTACATCCCAATTGTCAGACACGAAATACTTACCTTCAATTCCGGCTATATTGACCAGACTATTATTATTCAGACTCCCGATGTTCAGATAGCGGTTCAGATCGCCGGAGTTATCCTTCCCTCCATTGGGAAGTCCGACTACTCCTCCGTCATTGGAGAACTTAGGAAGCAGATAAGAGGTGTTCTCGTTAAAGAACTTTCCGCTACCAAGCAGGACTGAAACCTGCCACTGTCCTTTTTTCGGGGCAAACGACGCATCATCACTGCTGCTGTAACGCTGCGCCATTGAAGGCGCAGCTGTCATACAGGTCAGCAAAAGTAATGTGCATAGTTTTTTTATCATCTTGTTACTTTTACGTAGTTAGGGAATTATTTCAAGAAGATAGCAAGAAGTGCTTTCAATTGAGCGCTTGCAGCATCATAGTCTGCCTTGGCAGCATCATATTCAGCCTGTTTTACTTTGATCTTTTCCTGGATACTTGCCAATGATTCAGTAATATAATCTGTATCAGTATAAGTACCTGCCGCTAATTTCTCTATATTTCTCTTAGCTTTAGCAACATCGGCCTTAGCGGCAGTGACATTTGCCAAAGCAATCATATGTTCTTGCTTAACCAAATTCTTGATAGCTTCCAAAGAACCTAAATCACCATTAGTAAAGTTATTATTCAAATAAACAGTGATTTCCGTTTCAATCTTACCTTTGATAATTTCATTATTGCCGTATTCTTTTTGTACTGTTGCAATATTATCATTTACTTCTTTAAAGACTTTATCATAAGCAGCCTGGGCTTCGTCGTTAGCTTTCTTAGCTTTATCTACAGCATCCGCCAAAGCAGCATTTGCTTTATCTTGAGCAGCCTGTTCTACAGCTTTTTGAGCAGTAAATGCTTCTTTCAAAGCTTTGTAAGTTTCTACCTGATCAATTATAGCTTGTAGACTAGCCGTTTCTGCTGTTGCCCAAATCATCTTACCAAGAGAACCATAATCATTCTTCAAGGCGTCTACATGATTACCACCAGCCGCAGCTATTACTTCGTCCTTAGATACTGGCAATCTTCTTGGATTATTACCGGAATTGAAATTATCGCTAAATACAGTAGAAGAAGCTGATTTCCATTTTTCCAATGGAGTCTTTACACTGGAGTCTTGCTCTACATCTATTAATTTTCCAATATTTTCTTTACTAATTTCATTTGCAGTAGCGATGTCACCAGCATCCCAAGTGATAAAGCCTAAATCTACTCCAACCACCTTTTTAAAGTTATTAGCGTCTGCTATCAGCCAAGCAGAGATTTTTTTCGTCTCACTTCCTTTTGTCGCAGTTGCCTTAGTAACTTGTGCTTCTTTAGCCAGTGCATCCTTATAGTATGCAACTAAAGCCGTAGCTACAGCATCAATATTAGCTTCTTTTTTTCTATCTTCTGGTTTAAGTCCATTATATTTCTTTATTGCAGCATTAGCGGCTACCTCTGATTTCTCCAATTCTATTTTCAGACTTTCATCATAAGCTGCCATTGCATCTTCCCATGCTTTATAATCTTTAGCATAGTTCTCTTCAGCTTCTTTTTGTGCTGCAAGAGCTGTAGCCAATTGTGGTTTGGCCCATTCTATATTTTCCAAATCAACACCTTTAGTAGCCTTATCAATCAGCTTAACCCAACCATCAATCTGACTTTGTGCTTCAGTAATTTGTATACTTTTAGCATAGGCAAAAGTACCAGTAGAAGAATTATAACCAGCAACAGTTGTTCCACTAGGTATTACATCATTCAATCCTTTCTTTACACTTTCAGCCTCTACTTTCTTAGAATAAGCTGCAGCTGTTTTAGCTTTGTTCTTGTTAGAGTTCTGGTTATTTTTAGCAGTCTCCAACTTATTGCTAGTAGCTTCCAAGTCAGATATCAGTTTAGGATTAGCAACTTCCAGCTTACCTTTTTCAATATTATATTGTTGTTCCTTGACTTTTGCAGCAGCAATTTCTTCTTCCAGCTTCTTGACTTCTGCTTCCCAATCTGCAACAGTAGTATACTCATTATCCAAGATAGCTTTCAAGTTATCAGCATACTTCTGCGTCATTTCTAAAGCAAATTCTGCATTTTTCAATGCATTATCCAAAACCGCTTCTAAATTATTATCAGCTACTATATCAGAATAGTTAGCTAATTGCTCCTGAAGTTTTTTCAAGCTACCGGCTTTATAGCCATCCGCAGACTGGGTAGGATCTTCAGTAATAAGATAAACATAATACTTAGTCGTAGAAGAATTAGTCTCCGTGCTTTCATCCGGATTTGTAGTAGTAGTGGAATTCGCAACTTCCGATGACAGAATTCTTTTGATAACAGTTGTTGAATATCCATACATTGCCTTGTCCATTGCTTGTTTTGCATAGGCGACTTGCGCTTGTACACCATTCAAACGAGCTTGTTCTTCATCTGTCAACAAAACCTTGGAAGCTTCAATCTGTTCCATAGCTTGCTTGTAAGCTTCCTGTGCTTTAGCAGTGGCAGTTTCGGCAAGAAGCATTTTTTCCTTATACTGCTCAACAATCAATGCCTTTTCATTTTCCCACTTAGTTTTGTCAGCTTCCGCTTTTGCAATGGCAGCTTCCGCTTCTGCTTTTGCTTGTGCAGTAGCAGCTTCTTCCTTTTCAATCAGGAGTTGCTTCAACTGAATATCCAGTTCATGCAACTGCAAATCAATTTCTGCAGATTTATTCTGAAGTGCCAAACCTGCATTAACTAACTCTTGCTCTGCAACCTGTGCTTTTCTCAATTCAGCCTCTACAAGCTCAACTGCAGCTTGAGCTTTGATAAAATCAGACTTTGCTCCCCTAAGTTCTGCAATGCCTTCCGGTTCATCGGTATCAATACATCCCGTGAATGTCGCCGTCGTACCTGCCATGAGCAAGGTTGCGACTAAATACGTCCATTTTCTCATAAAAGTAAATTAAATGTTATACAATTAATAAATAAAAAATTTGTTTGTACTAATTCATGATTTATTTCGCTTCACTCCCCCTCTTCCCGTTACTTTGTAGGTAACGGGAAAACCCTTGTGCCTGCTCTTTTAGAGTAGTCTATACTAGAAAATAATACGATATATGACGAATCTTCTTACCCCTGCTTATGAGAAAAAGTAGAGGGGCGGGAAATCTATTGCAAAATTTAGACGTTAACAAAGCTCTAAGACAAAGAATCCACGTGTTCTTCTGTGTTTATTCCTATTTTGAGTAGTTTATTAGAAAAAATGTACGATTTTGTTTGGATGTTTTAAGAAATATGCTCATATTTGCAGCGTCTTTTCTTCCCGTTACCTACAAAGTAACAGCACTATCAATCAGCTACTTGCCACAAATATAGTTCCTTTTCAGCGAAGATAGAATCGTCACATTTGCTTCATCTATTTTCTTATTCTTAAAAGGTTTTAGATAAGTCTCTGTGACGATAATGGATGAATGTCCCATCGCCTCTGAAATAATGCCTGGATGTATCTCGCAATAATATGCCATTGTAGCCCAAGTATGCCGAGCCGTATATGAGCTTAAATCAGAAGTCAATGCAAGTACTTGTTTCAGCAACAGAAGCTGATAGTTAAAATTACGCAAAGCTATCTGATATTCCCTGTAGGTAGCTTCGGTACTCTCTCCGCCAGTCAGTATGGGAAAAAGATAAGGAGAAGCAGAATCGGTGTTCATATACTTTTTTATTAGTTTCATAGTTTCCGGCAGAAGCGTCACAGTTAGAAGCCGCCCGGTTTTTCTACGACGATAAGTAAGCACATTCCCCACCATATCCTGCTTTTTAAGATAGGCAAGATCTACAAACGGCATACCACGAAGCATGAACATTAAGAAAAAGTACGCGCGCGTACGTTGTAATTCTTCCCTTCCCTGATGAATTTGTTTGGGAAGCTCTTTCATCAATCGTTCCATATCCTCCTTTTCCAGTGCCCGCTTTCTGTCAGCACGCGTTCCTGTATAAACATACCGGAAATGATGCGGTATATAAGATGCCATACGACGGTCAACCGCGCGGTTATACACCGCCCTCAATGTACGCATATAGGTTGAAACCGTGTTCCAACTACAATCCTTTTCCCGCAAATACGTTTCAAAACTTTTAAGAAACTCCTGATTCACTTTCTTGAATGACAGATTCCTGCTCCCGTTAAATGCAATGATAGCATTCATGCTACTCCTGTAAACATGAGCAGTTCCATAATTCCCACTTTTTCGAAGCCCTTCAGCTACTTCCTTCATAAATGAAATCAAATTCCCCATTTTTATTAATTTTAGTTATCACTCAAGCACGTCCCTGAAGAAAAGCGCCCTCACCGCAATTCCCCCCAATGCTCTTAATTCAAAATCTCAAAGTATCATCATACAAATATGATGAATTATGTTTTCTTTATATACACCCGATGTGTTCCTCTGCCATCAATCCCGATACCGGAACCGGGCGTATACGCCCATTGGCGCAATTCATTGGTAGCCGCTGTGCGCAGCAGACCTGTCAGCTTCCGGTATTCGTAGACTGTCAAAAAAGGATGTTCCTCCAAATATCTGACAGCCAATGCAAGCCGTTGCTCCGGAGTATACTTCTGTGAAGAACGTTGCGACTTCCACGGAGCTCTTTCCAGCAGACATCTTCCATTGATACGCCTTATCATCTTCCTGTCTACACGAAAGTTCACGTTTCCCACCACAATGCTTCGTGCGTTACGATGGGTTTCGCCTTCTCCGGCCTTTTCACGCTCTTTATCTTTGCATAACGCCAACGAAGGAGAGAATGTTCCAATGCCATCCAGCTTCACAGACTTGCCTTCTGCCATCTGACGTGCCATCTCAATACCTATTTGTGTAATTACGCCTTCCACATCTCCGACATTAAAACCACTGCTGGATGCTATCTGACGTATCAGCTCCTCGGTAGAAACCTGATCCATCATTGCAAACCGCGGATAAAGTACTTGTTCGCCCGTTCCATGGATATCGGGCATTTCTTCCATTACATACATTGCCATAGTACTAAAGTTTATTTGAAATATTGATTACTAATAGAAAACATCCTAGCTATAGGTAGAAAACTTGTTCTCCCCTAGAAGAAAAGTTCTTTTTCCCTTAGGGCAAACTAAAACCGCAAGTTCTGGTTTTATAACTGAAACTTCTGATTACATAATCAAAAGTTCCGGTTTTATAATCAGAACTTGCGGTTATAGTTTTCTTACCAACAAAGATACGTTTTCCTGCCGGGATAAGCAAGTTTAATCCCTATGAAAAGGAAGTTTGATTACGATTCAGTTACTATCACCGTTTCTTTACTTTATATCCTTTCAAGGTAAAACCTACTTCAAACAAATTCAAAAGGGCTATCCGGATGTTATCTTCAATATAGGTTCCCATAGTATCATATTTCGCAAAGTAGACGGGAAGCAGCCTGTTATTCCTCCTATAGTTTTCATCCGGTATTTTACCAGTAAACCGTTCTTTCTTCTTCACTCCCCAACGGACGGTTTTACTGCAAGGGAGAGGTATACCGATCGTCAACACTTTTTCTTTTGTTGCCGTATCGGTGATTCCATGTTTCCGGATACTGATATGATTGGCTCCCAAATAAGTACCGATATACAGGACAACCGTCAGCTTCCAATCGTCCAAAGCCTCATCGGTTTGAATACCATTTACCAAATCAGAGAAATAGTTCTCAACCATTTCTTTGTCAAAACTGTTTAGTTCGGGCCATTCACATTTCTCAAACAACTGATGCACATTGACAGGAACCAGTAAAGTGGTTATTTCTAATTGATATTTCATTCATTTCATTTTTATACCATTGCATTTTAAATCGTCTCAAATATCTTACCGACTATAAATATACAATTTTATCAAATCAAATGCTAAAGAACAGAGCTTTTTTATCCAACCACTTTCTAAAAAGAAAAGACTGTTTGACATGCCCTCACTTATATAAATAGGGTTTATCAAACAGTCCTTTCCTTTCGAGTTATCATTCGTTTTTTCCAGTGAAGGACGTTATCGTTTCCAGCCTTTACGGCATTTCAGTCTCCACTTGGAATTTACGGCTTACTTTCATTAAGTTGATGGTGTAAGTGACTACGTTCTGTGCTTCCTGAACCATCGTGAGATATACCATGCTAACCCGGATGCTTCCTGATTGGCTTTGGATACGTTGCAGTTCCTTACGTTTCAATAGCGAAAGCTGTCCGTTGAGGTCGTTGGCACGACGGATTTCTTCTTCCAGATTGTTGTACTCGTTGTTTTCCATTTTCTTACGGCATTGCTGAATCAGATATGTAATATCTTCGGCAACATCGCTGAATTCACCTTTCTGAATGGCATCCAATGGGTTGAAGTTGTTGTCGGTATGTTCCAGGCAAGGTTCGCAGAGACGAGAAATACTATAAACCAGTTCGCTGGCAAAGTCGTTGCCTTGATAGTAATAAAGTCCCTTTTCGAGTACGGTGTTGTTGTCGAGGCGGCACATGGCTACGGTGCCGGAACGTTTCATCTGTTTGATGAGCTGTTTTTCAAATTTTGTGGAACCCATAGCACGACGCAGTCCTCGAAGATTTTCGTGGAGGAAAGAAGTGACGGTCAGTTCGAAGTTGGTTTCTGCATATTCCAGCACTTTGGAAAGTTCTTCACGGGTGTGCTTACGCATCAGTTGCAGGGCTTCTGTGCTGTCTGTGGCTTGCATAAGTTGCTTCAGAGTTTCGTTACCTTGTTCTTTCGCTTTGCGTTTTTTGTACATCACTTGGCTACGGATCAGGATGAATACAGCTATACCGATGAGTGCGATGATAGAGATATTTCCTCCATAATGAAGTACGAGGGCTACGAAGAAACAGATGGTGAAGGCAGCTCCGGCAGTGATGAACCAGCCACCGATGACGCTTAATACGCCGGTAATACGATAAACGGCAGAATCACGTCCCCAGGCACGGTCGGCCAAGGAGGTACCCATAGCTACCATGAAGGTTACGTAGGTGGTAGAAAGAGGAAGTTTCAGGGAAGTTCCCAAGGCGATGAGCAGACCCGCTAATACCAGGTTGACAGAAGCGCGGACAAGGTCGAAAGATGCTCCGTCGGCAATGATAGCTTCGTCTTTGCGGAAGCGGGAGTCAAACCATTCTTTGCTGCCACTTGGCATAATGCGGGAGATTCCGTTGGCAAGTGTCATACTGATGCGGACTACTGTACGGGCAATCGGGGTACTTCCGAATGTTTCTTCTCCTTCATCTTGACGGGAAAGGTCGACGGATGTTTTAATTACGGCATGTGCCTTTTTAGAAGTACAGAGGGCGTAGACCATAACGGCTCCGGCTCCGATAAGGAAATACCACGGGGTTTTGGCGGGCCCCAGCAGGGAGGTCATCAGGAAGCCGTTCGGATTTCCTCCTCCGTTGGCGGTATAGTCCATAAAAGAGGAGAAGCCTGCGAGGGGAACACCGATGAAGTTGACAAGGTCGTTGCCGGCAAAAGCGAGGGCGAGAGCGAAGGTGCCCATCAATACAATGACTTTGAAAACGTTGATTTTCATCCAGTGAAGGATTTGCATCAGTACGGTGAAGAACACGAAGAAGACGGCGATTAACATCAATGTGTTGTCTTGTATCCAGTGTTTGTTTTCGGGGGTCATGAAGGAGCTGTCTTTCAGTCCTTTGATAAGCATGAAATAGATGATGGCGGTAGCGGCTACACCTCCGAAGAGGGCAATGCTGTATTTCATCTTTTTCGTAT
>ERZ773193.4497-NODE-4497-length-11136-cov-4.473603_pt1 | contig 11136 bp, 8 predicted proteins | sample MGYA00511110_ERZ773193 | MGnify/ENA primary metagenome ERZ773193 (study PRJEB29015, sample SAMEA2737784) | human gut metagenome | biome: human gut; feature: human-associated habitat; material: faeces | place: China | collected 2012 ...
GCAGCAGGGAGCCGCCGGCCACGCCGGAAGCACCGCAGGCACCCAGAGCGCTCATCACCGAAAGAAGGATGGCGGCGGGCAGGGACACCTGAATGCCCAGCGTATTGGCCGCAGCCAGCGTCATAATGGTAATGGTGATGGCGGCACCATCCATATTGATGGTAGCGCCCAGCGGGATGGAGACGGAATACATATCCTTATCCAGCCCCAGCTTTTCGCACAGATCCATATTGACCGGGATGTTGGCGGCAGAGCTGCGGGTGAAGAAGGCGGTCAGGCCGGATTCACGCAGGCAGCGGAACACCAGCGGATACGGGTTGCAGTGCAGATACACAAAGATGATAAAGGGCGAGACGACCAGTGCCATAAAGAGCATGGTGCCCACCAGCAGGAGCAGCAGCCTGCCGTACTGGGTAAAGATGGACAGGCCGTTGCTGGACACGTTGGTATACACAAGGCCCATGATGCCGAAGGGTGCCAGATTGATGATCCAGCGGACGATCTGGGAGACTGCATCCGCGGTGTTTGCCAGGAACAGCTTGGTGCTGTCCGCGCCGTACTTCTTCATGGCCAGACCGAACAGGCAGGCCCAGAACAGGATGCCGATGTAATTGCCGTTCAGCAGGGCGCTGACGGGGTTTGCCACAAAGTTGGTGAGCAGGGTGTTCATCACCTCGCCCAGACCCTGGGGCACCACCTCGGATTCTGCCGCCTCAGCCAGAACGACGGTCTGAGGGAACAGGAAGCTGGTCACCACCGCAATGGCGGCGGCCAGAAAGGTGGTGAGCATGTACAGCCAGATGACCGTGCCAAAGCGCCGGTCCAGCCTGGACGTGCCCTGCGCCAGCGCACTGGCCACGATAACGAACACCAGCACCGGGGCAATGCCCTTCAGGGCACCCACGAACAGGCTGCCGAACTCTTCCACCCAGCCCGCACCGGGCACCGCCAGTGCCAGCACCGCACCGACCGCAAGGCCGATGACGATGCGCAGGATCAGGCTGGTGGCGTTGTACCTTGCCGCAACCGCTTTCAACGTTTTCATAACTTTTCTACTCCCCTATCCAGATTGTGCGCCTATGGCGTACAGTTTTCCCATTCCTCTACACGGAACAAATATGATTATACGCCCTGCAGGCCGAAAAGTCAAAGATTTTTCCCGTTTTTTTTGGTTTTTATTTCAATGTGTACTGACAGGAGCTTTTTCACTGTCCGCACACAGAATACAATTTCACAAAAAGAGACCGCACCCCGTGTGTTTCGGGATGCGGTCTGTTCCTGTTTTAGTCGAGATAGGACACCTTGCCGGGCACAAAGCCCTGAATGCCCATGCCGGGCGCGTCGGAGACGGTGATGTTCTTTTCGTCAAACACGGCACCGCCGAGGATGTGGTCCTCGCTGCAGAGCACCGGGCCGTCGAGGTCGATCTTGGTGACGATCTTCTTGGCGCAGGCCAGCTCCACAGCGGCGTTGACCGAGATCTTTGCTTCCAGCATACAGCCGATCATGCACTCCACGCCGTACACCTCAGCAGCGGCGGCAATGCGCAGGGCATTGGTGATGCCGCCGCACTTCATCAGCTTGATGTTCACCAGGTCGGCCGCGCCGGTCTGCATGATCCGCAGGGCATCTGCCGGGCTGAACACGCTCTCATCGGCCAGCACGGGCACATCGGCATGGCGGGTGACATACTGCATCCCCTCAAGGTCTGCGGCGGGCACGGGCTGCTCCACGAACTCAATGTCCAGCCCCTTCTCCTGCATCTGGTTCAGGATGCGGACCGCCTGCTTGGCGTTCCAGGCCTGGTTGGCATCGATGCGGAGCCTGATGTCCCGGCCCACGGCCTGCCGCACCGCGGCAAGGCGGGCCACATCCAGTTCCGGGTCAATGCCAACCTTGACCTTCAGGCAGTCGTAGCCGCGCTGGACGGCGGTGCGGGCATCCCGGGCCATCTCCTCCGGCGGGTTGACGCTGATGGTGATATCGGTCACGATGTTTTTGCGGGCACCGCCCAGCATCCGGTAAACAGGGGCGCTGTACTTCTGGCCCAGCAGATCCCACAGGGCCATATCCACAGCGGCCTTGGCGCTGGTATTGTGGACAAGTGCCTTCTGCACGGCGGCGGTCAGATCCTCGAACTCATCAAGGTCGCGGCCCAGCAGGGCAGGGGCGATATGATCCTGAATGGCACCGAGGATGGCACCGGTGGTGTCGCCGGTGATGACACCGGTCGGGGGTGCTTCGCCGTAGCCCACCGCACCGGTATCGGTGTGGAGCTCCACGATAACATCCTCAACGCTGTTCACAGTGCGCAGTGCCGTTTTGAACGGCACCCGCAGCGGGGTGGAAATGCGGCCCAGCCGCACCTGTGTGATCTTCATAGTCCCGTCCTCCTTCTTATTCCAGCGGCAGATTTGCCAGCTTGACAATGGCGTTTGCGATGATCTGGGCGTTCTGCACCAGACGTTCCAGATCGAAGCATTCATCGGGCTGATGCTCTCTGACCGGGTCACCCGCGAACAGGGGGCCAAAGGCCACCACATTGGGCAGCATCTTGGCGTAGGTGCCGCCGCCGATGCACTTGGGCGGGGCATTGTCGCCGGTGGCATCCCGGTAAACCTCCAGCAGGGCGCTGACCAGCGGGGTCTCGGCAGGGTAGTAGAGCTTTTCCTTGTGCACCTGCCCATCCAGCGCCCAGCCTGCGGCCTCAAAGGCGGCCTGCACAGCGGGCTGGCAGTCCGCCCGCTCCATGGTCACAGGATAGCGGTAGTTCAGCTTGACCCACAGATGCTGCGCGTCGCCCTCGATCAGCCCCCAGTTGCAGCTCATGGGGCCGGAGAGCGCATCCTCCAGCCGGTGGCCCAGCAGGCGCTCGCCGTAGGGGTCGGTGCCCAGCTTCTCGGCCAGAAAGTGCACGGCCTGCTTGGCATCCCCCTCCAGCGGCAGCCGGTCAAGGTAGCACACCAGCCGCCCAATGGCGTTTTCGCCCTGCTCCGGGTGGCTGCCGTGGGCCGAAACGCCCACCGCTTCCACCTGATAGCCGCCGGGGATGGCTGTCACGGTGATGTGCTCTGCCTCCGGCAGGGCGGCCCCCGCCGGGGCAGTCAGCACAGCGCAGGCGTAGTCCGGCACCACATTGCCGGCCACGCCGCCCTGCACCCTGTTCAGCTGCCAGGCCCCGGTCTGGTGCAGCTGCACGGCATAGCTCTCGTTCAGGATGCCCTTTTCGCCGTTGATGAGCGGATACTCGCCGTCCGGGGTGAAGCCCAGCACCGGGATCTCCCCGCCGTGGGCCTTGTAGTACAGCACGTCCCGGTCGTTGGTCTCCTCGTTCAGGCCGAACAGCAGCCGGACACGGCGGTTGAGCGGAATGCCCAGATCCCGGATGGCTTTCAGCGCGAACAGGCTGGCCACCACCGGGCCTTTGTCATCAATGGCTCCCCGGCCATACAGCCTGCCGCCCTCGATCTCGGCGGCGTAGGGCGGGTGATGCCAGCCCTCGCCCTCGGGCACCACGTCCAGATGCCCCAGCACCGCCACCATCTCGTCCCCGGTGCCGATCTCGCACCAGCCGATGTACCGATCCATGTCGGTGGTCTCAAAGCCCAGCTCATGGCAGAGGGTCAGCGCCTCGGCAAAGCAGGCATCCACCTCCTCGCCAAAGGGCTTGCCCGGCAGCGGGTCGGCCTCCACACTGCGCCTGCGCACCAGCCGCTGGAGCGCCGCCACCATCTGGGGCCGCAGCGCCGCCACGGCCTCGTTCAGTTTTTTGTCCATACGTTCCACCCCTTTTGTGATTCATTTCACAGCTTGTATTATAGAACGATTGCCCCCGCTCCACAAGCCCCCAGTTCCACGAAAAAACGCCCCCGCATACTTCATCAGAAGTATCCGGGAGCGCTCGGTCACAATCGTCAGGAGATGCCGCCACCTCAGCATTCTGATTTTTCTTTTTTTTTTTTTTTTCAAATTTTTTTGAAAAAGGGTGAAAGGATTCCGCGCGGCGTGTATTTAAGGAAGTAAGAGCATCCATTTTTGCCGGAGCTCCACTTCCGGCCCAAAGAAAGTGAGGGACCCCCTATGAAGAAACGACTTATCAGCCTTCTGGTGGCGCTGTGCATGGCGGTAACGCTCCTGCCTGTGTCGGCAATCACAGCATGGGCGGAGAAAGACGGCCAATTAAAAATTGTAGATGGCTATCCTGTCGGTTCCGGTGACAACCATGATTGAAATTGTTCTGGTGATGACTGGAGCTATGACGGTTCTACACAAACACTTGACCTGCATCCTGCCAGCTCGACAGAATATGATTTTTTTTCAATTATTTCCGGCTATGGAAATGTCACCAAATGTAAACTCACGATTGGAGGAAATGCAACCATTGTTAGGGGAAATTTCGACAACGCTGTGATAAATAACGGAAAAATCAGTGGCGGTTATTTTTTTCTTCTTCCTCTTCCCTCATAAATCATGGTTCTATCACTGGTGGAAAATTTCTCCATGCCATATCCAATGAATCCAGTGGCACGATTGAAAATGGCACGTTTATATCCGTTACCAACAATGGCACCATAAATGGCGGCATTTTTCGTAAAAAGCCAGAGGGTGGCCATGTTGCTAAAGGCTATACCTTGAATGTGAACCTCCAGAACACTGGTATTAGCCGCGCAACAATCAATGGTCTCAACGGTGGCTGTTATATTATTCCCAATTCCGACCATGATACCAGCGTCACCATCAAATATACTTTTTCCCGTAGCAGTACAAACAGAGTATTTTCTATTGATGTTACATTCGGAGACACAAACGACACACCTTGTTTGTTAGAAGATTGGGCACCAGGTGCAAGACATTCCGATAAAGGTGATAATGTTTATGTCACTTTTACCGCACCACACGCCCATGCGAGCACCGTTACCCTGAGCATACTGACCCGGCTGGTGATTGACGAAAACGGCTACCCCGTTGGCACCAAGGTCGGCACCCAGGATTACAGCGGCAACGGCTGGAAGTTTGAGAAGAGCAATAAAACGCTGACGCTGGAAAGCGGCAGTTATGATTTCTCCGGTGAGAAAAACGCACTGCGCCCCCTGAACCCGAATGTCCATTTGGCGGTTGAATCCGGTGCAACGCTGACCGTCGGCGCGTTCAAAAACATGCCCACCGTTAAAGGTGCAGGCACTGATCCATTCAAAACAGTCACCCTGAACGGAACCGGTTCTATCACAGCGGTCAATGGCCTTACGTCCGGCGACTGGGGCAACACACTTTATGTAGTTCCGACAGGGGCCAATACCATTACCGCCAGTGAGCCTATCCGGGATATCAATCTCAAGGCAATATATGATGATGTTGTTTATCCTACTCAAGGTGACCTTTCCACCATTCTTCTCAATGTTGGATGGCTTGAATATCATAGATATATCGAAGAGAACACAAATATCGTCCTCAACCAAGGGACTTATTCCACCCTTAAAATGGCTGATGATGGCACACCAATCACAACTGGCCTTGCACGCATATCTGATGGAAACCATCATACCTACTTTGGCAACGGTTGGCATTCCCAGGCGTTAAGCGGCGACCCCGACACCGTATATCTGGAAAGCGGCAACTATAATTTCCTCTACACTGACCCTGTTAACAAGAAGGGCGAAAATTTGCGTTCCGTAAATTGCGGCATCCTCAATGAGGGCAGTATCATTGAAGATGGTGTTTTCCATAATGCCGTAGCAAATGGTTGGCCTAATGGCGATCCCACTAAAACGCATAAAATTGAGGGCGGCACATTTGCGGCCGGTTTGCTTTATAATGACGGAACGATAACCGGCGGTGCCTTCAACGGAAAAGACAGCATTTTCACCAATGGAACTGTGCTGAGTGGAAATTATCGCTCTGTTACCGTGAATGGTGGAGCCATCGTGAAGGTAAACGACACGTTTCCTCTTGTTTACGATAAGACCACCTATGATTTGGTGCAGGGCACCGCATGGGATCTGTATTCTTATGCAGGCACCGTCCTCACCGTAAAATCCAATGTAGATATTACAAATATCAACGGTCAAAAAATCCGCGAGGCATTCAACAGCTACTACCCGAACGGTGAAACCGACAAGACCGTGGTATGCTTTGAGATGCCCGACAGCGATGTGGAGTTGAACTCGACCAAAATCGTTGTTCCCGACCCGAAGCCCGAACCCAAACCCGAGCCCGAACCCGAAGCCTCCACCTACACCCTGACGGTGAAGGGCGGCACGTTCACCTACAACGGCGGCGAAGCCATGACCAGCGCCAGCGTGCCGGTGGATGCCGAGGTCAAGGTGACGCTGAACCAGAGCGCCGTGCCCGAGGGCATGGTGTTCGACCTGTGGGCCATGGATGAAGCCAGCCTGCTGGGCAACCCGGCGGTCGCCTACAACGAGGAGAGCTTTACCATCCCGGCGGGCACCGTGGCCAAGGGCAGCACCGTGACCGTGGAAGCCCAGTACCGGGATGCCACCATCGAGAGCGAGCCCAGCATTCTGGGCACTGCCGCCATCATCGGCGTGGCCGGTGCAGGCACGGCGGTCATCGTGTGGCAGGGCTACCGCATCGGCATGGAGCTGTACGAGAAGTATTTCCAGCCCACGCCGGAAGAAACTGCGGCGGTCGAACCCACGCTTGAAAGTCAGATGACAGATCCGATTTCCTGAAAGCGGGCTCACCCTCTCAGTCTCGCTTTGCTCGACAGCTCTCCCAAAGGGAGAGCTCTTGACAAACCGATATAAAAACAGCGCCGCTCCATCGTTTCCGGTGGGGCGGCGCATTTTTGCGGTTCAATCCCGGCGCAAAGGCAGGGTAAGGGACATTTTCTGGTAGGCAATTCGGGGCGTGCCGTCCTCCACATGGATGATGCCGCACTTGGTAAAGCCGTTTTCTTCCAGCAGGTGCTGCATGATCTTGTTGTCGGCGTGGGTGTCGGCCCGCAGGCTCTCGCAGTGCTCCAGACACCAGGTGATCACAGCGGCGGCAACGCCGGGGTGCCTGCCCGCCGAAGCCAGCCGGTGGATGGTGCCGTAGGGCAGGGTATCGTTCAGCCACTTGCCATCCTCGATCCGGGCATAGGTGGGGTCCGGGCCAAGGATGAAGGCAAACACGCCCTCCAGCTCGCCGTTGACAAGGTAGAGGAAGAGCCGGTTGGAATCAATGTCCTCTTCCAGCAGCTCCTGCGGCGGAAAATGATCTCCCCACTGGGTGGGGTTGCCGGAATCCGCCATCGCCTGCCGGGCGCGGGCATAAATTTTCAGGATCGCATCCAGATCTGCACGTCTTGCTCCACGAAACATCTTCATCCAACCTCTCTTCCGGCAGGCCGCTGCCCGCCCTGATCGTTCTGCTTTAATATAACACAAAACGGCCCTCTCCGTCAAAGCCTGCTGCAAAGGCGGAGAGGGTCGTTCACTGATGCGCTTATGTGCGCTGGCTGCGTGCCCGGCGGTACTCCCGGGGGCTCTGGCCATACCGCTCATGGAACAGGCGGTAGAAGTAGCTGGTGTTCTCATAGCCCACCTGGGTGATGATCTGCTGGATGTTCAGGTCGCTGCGGCGCAGCAGGCGGGCGGCGGTCTCCATCCGGTGCTTCTGCAGCAGCTCCTTATAGGTCTTTCCGGTCTGGGCCCGGACGCACTCGCTGACATACGCCAGCGAAACGCCGTAGCTGCGGGCCACATTGGAAAGGCTTGCTTCGCGGTAATTCTGGGTGATCTCCTGTAATGCCGCCTGGACCAGCGCTTCGCGGCTGACCGCCTCGCCGCGCGTTTCCAGCGGGAAATTCTTGGTCTGTACCATAGCGTAAAACCCTCCGTTGCGGCAGCGGCGGGCGGGGACAGGGGGATGCCGGACACCCGCCGCAGCCAGTTCATCAGGCTTTCTGGGGAAGCCTTTCTGCCTATAATACGGGCGGGGCACAGAAATAATTGCAAATAGCTCAAATTTTTACAGAAACAAGAGATCAGAACATATTTTCGTTATGATAACGCCCGCTGCGGACGAACTCCACCCACTCGGCCAGATTCACGGCGTGGTCGCCGATGCGCTCCAGGTACTTGATGACCATGAGCAGATCCAGGGCGGCATCCACCTTGCCGGGGTCGGCGGCGATCTCCTGCGCCAGCGTATGCTTGATGGCGTTGAAATCGCAGTCCACCTCATCGTCGGCGGCAATGACCCTGAGGGCAGCCTGCTCGTCCTCAGAGGTCAGGGCATTCAGGGCATCCAGGATCATCTTGTGCGCCTTCTGGCCCATCTTGATGGCCTGGCTCACAGCAGGGTCGCCCTCCTTGCGGACAATGACCAGATGAGGGATGATCTCCGCGATATCGGAGGCATGGTCGCCGATGCGCTCCACATCCGTGACCACCTTCATGGTGGTGGAGATGCGGCGCAGGTCGCCTGCCACCGGCTGCTGGCGGAGCAGCAGGGTCATGCAGCGGTGCTCAATGTCCCGCTCCATGTTGTTGATGCGGCCATCGCCCTGCGCCACGGCGGCGGCAGCCTCGGCATCGGCGGTGCAGAGGGCTTCCATTGCAGCTTCCACGGCATCGGCAGCGCTCTGGCCCATCTCGGTCAGGGCCGTTTTCAGGGCGGCAAGGTCGTTTTCGTATTGTGTACGGTTGCTCATTGCGTTTTTCTCCTTAGCCGAACCGGCCCGAAATGTAATCCTCGGTGCGCTTATCCTGCGGGGTGCTGAAGATCTGCGCCGTGGGGCCGGCTTCCACCAGCTCGCCCAGCAGGAAGAAGGCGGTGCGGTCGCTGATACGGGCTGCCTGCTGCATGTTATGGGTCACGATGACCACAGTGTAGTTCTTTTTCAGCTCGCTCATCAGCTCCTCCACCTTCATGGTGGAGCCGGGGTCCAGGGCGCTGGTGGGCTCATCCATCAGCAGGACTTCGGGCTTGACAGCCAGGGCGCGGGCAATGCACAGGCGCTGCTGCTGGCCGCCGGAAAGGCCCAGGGCCGACTTTTTCAAACGGTCCTTCACCTCGTCCCACAGCGCCGCGCCGCGCAGTGATTTCTCCACAAGGTCGTTCAGCTCGGCTTTGGAATGCGTGCCGTGCAGCCGGGGGCCGTAGGCGATGTTGTCGTAAATGCTCATGGGGAAGGGGTTGGCCTTCTGAAAGACCATGCCGATGCGGCTGCGCAGCCAGGTCACATCGACGCTCGGCGCGTAGATGTTCTCGCCGTTGAAGTCCACCTCGCCGGTGATCTTCACATTGGGAATGAGGTCATTCATGCGGTCGAGCGTGCGCAGGAAGGTTGATTTGCCGCAGCCGGACGGCCCGATGAACGCCGTGATCTCGTGCGCGGGGACGGCGACGGAAATATCCTTGAGCGCGTGGTTCGGCCCGTACCAGAGGTTCAGACCCCTGGCTTCGATGATGGGAGCGTCAGACATTTTACTGTGTCCCTCCGTTCTTTTTGAGCTTGCGGCCGGTGAGCGCCGCGGTGAGATTGATGACGAGCGTGAGCAGCATCAGCACGCTCGCGATGGAAAAGGCGATGTCCGTGCGCCCGCGGTCGTTCGCGTAGACATAGAGCGCGACCGTCAGCGTGGCGGAGGACGAGTGCAGCGCGGTGACAAAGTCATTGAGCACCAGTCCGAAGCCCGCAGTGTAGAGCAGCGCCGCGCTTTCGCCCACGATGCGTCCGACCGCCAGAATGCAGCCGGTCACGATGCCGTCCACGGCGTTGGGCAGCACAACGGTGCGCACCATGCGCCACTTGCCCGCGCCGAGCGCCAGCGCACCCTCGCGGTAGGACTGCGGCACGGTTTTGAGGCTCTCCTGCGTCGTGCGCACGATGGTGGGCAGGATCATCACGACGAGCGTCAGACTGCCCGCGAGCACGCCCGCCTGCAGATCCATTTTCTGCACGAAAAAGAGCATACCGACGAGACCGAAGATGATGGACGGGATGCCGGTGAGCGTCTCGGTCGCAAATTCAATGAGCTCGACGACCCTGCGGTTCGCGGCGTACTCCGTGAGATAGATGGCGGCTCCCACGCCGAGCGGCAGGACGATGGCCATGGCAAGGAGAATGATGTAGAGCGTATTAAGGATGTTCGGCAGGATGCCGATGGTATTTTGAATATAGCTGGTCTGGCCGGACAGGAGATCCCACGTCAGGCCCGGAATCCCCCGATAGAAAATATAGCCGATGAGAAACACCAGCAGCGCGCAGGTCAGTCCAGCGCACAGCCACACCAGCGCCCGCATTCCCACGTCGTAGGCGCGGCGGCTGGGAGATAACTTCTGATCGTCCATGTCAGCCCTCCTTGCGATTCTTGATGCACACGTTCAGGAGTACATTGATGAGCATGATGAAAAGGAACAGCACCAGTCCGATGGAATACAGCGCCTGCTGGTAAAGGCTGCCCGGACTGGCATAGGCCATGCCGGAAATAATGCCGGTGGTGAGAAACCGCACCGGCGTAAACAGCCCCGGCATATTGGACACATTGCCCGCCACCATGATGATGGCCATGGCCTCGCCGATGGCGCGGCCCACGCCGAGCACCACAGCCGTCGCCACGCCGCTGCGCGCGGCGGGCAGAACGACGCGGAAGCTCGTTTCCATCTCCGTCGCGCCGAGCGCGAGCGAGGCCTCCTCATATTCGTGCGGCACGGCGCGCAGCGCCGTTTCCGATACATTGATGATGGATGGGAGGATCATCACCGCCAGCACGAGGATCGCCGCGAGCAGGCACGCGCCCGAGCTGAGGGAAAAGGTTTTCTGGATGGCGGGGACGAGCACGATCATGCCGACCAGACCGTAGACCACCGAGGGGATGCCCGCTAACAGCTGCACCGCCGTGCGGATGACCGCCGCAAGCCTTGGCGGAGCGACGCGGGCGAGGAACACGGCGGTCAGAAGTCCCACTGGAACGCCGATGAGGATAGCGCCCGCCGTGCCGTAGATGCTCGTAAGAATGAAGGCGAGGATGCCGTACTGTGCGCCCGTGGTGGTGTTTGTCGGGTCCCAGACCTTGCCGAAGAGGAATTTTCCGAGTCCGATCTCGCGGATGGCGGGAATGCCCGAGAGAATCAGGTAGATGCTGATGAGCAGCACGAACGCTACGGCGACCACGCCGCAGAGCA
>ERZ773193.4500-NODE-4500-length-11132-cov-3.703259_pt1 | contig 11132 bp, 11 predicted proteins | sample MGYA00511110_ERZ773193 | MGnify/ENA primary metagenome ERZ773193 (study PRJEB29015, sample SAMEA2737784) | human gut metagenome | biome: human gut; feature: human-associated habitat; material: faeces | place: China | collected 2012 ...
TTTGTCTGCCGCCTAAAGCGGTCTGAAGCACGTGACTTTAGTCATGTGAGGTTCACTTTCTGGAAACTGCTGGTGATCTTTCTGGAGAGAACCATCATTGCTATTCCGCTGATCGTATTGTTTGCAAATATGATCGGGCTGTAAATACAGGAAAATACAAGATCCCCGATTTGGCACTTTTGTGCCGAATCGGGGATTTTTTTGCGTAAAAACGCAGGTAAAGGATTCGTAGATTGACAAAACAGCCTATTTTCGCCTATTCTGAGACTGTAAAAACGCTCCGCTGGGCAACATGAGACGGTGCGGGAACAGCAGGAGGAAGGGACACGACGTGGAAGCGAAAGAGTTCGGGCGGTTTATTGCCGGAATGCGAAAAGAGAAAAAGATGACGCAGGCAGAGCTTGCGGAAAAGATTCATGTGACGGATAAAGCCGTCAGCCGGTGGGAGCGGGGACTTGGCTTTCCCGATATCCAGACGATTGAGCCGCTGGCTCAGGCACTTGGGATTTCTGTGCTGGAACTGATGCGCTCCGAACGGCAGGAGAAGGCGAAGGAAGAGGCGGCGCCGGAAATTCAGTATACTCAGAAGGAGGTGGCCGAAATGCTGCAGAACGCAGGTGACATTTCAAGGCAGCAGAAAAAACAGGATCGGAACGCAAACGTGATCGCGGGATTTCTGGTGATCGGTGTGGCAGCGGCAGCGTGGGCGGCAAAGATCGTAAACGTGGGCGGCGGCCTGATTCTAGGCGGTCTGGTGGCAGCAGCGTTTGTATCGCTGTGGTATTTCTTCCAGAACCTCGATGATGAAGAAAGCCGGAAAGTCTATGGGGCAGCATCCATTCTGTCTATCGGCATTCTGGCATCCCTGGTAAATTTCGTCTGGGGCGATCAGCTGGCAGAATTCATTCCCGGCGGTCTGGAACGAAAAGAGCAGATCTTCTGGACCCTGTGGTATCTGTTTGTTCTGGCAATGATGATGATCGGAACCATTCGATGTATCCGCCGGCAGAGACAGAAAAAAGAAAAGAAATACAAAACCGTTCTTTTCACGGCAATTATGGCGACGATCATGTTTGTAACACTGTGGCAGTATCAGAACACCATGCAGAACCGGTACAAAAACACAGGAATCTGGAGGGGCGCACAGCAGTACGCCGAGGTGCTGCTGAAAAGAAACAAAAACCTCGAAAACGACTGGCTGATCGGCGATGAGTCCTGGCGCGAAGGAAACAAAAATACTTTCGAAATTCGCCTTACCTATTACGCTGATGTCGATGACTCAAAAGAGGGACGTGAAAGCGAATATCAGTACAAGATTCATTTTGATGATGTTGACGGCTACGTCATCAAATCAGAAGGCGTACCAGAGAAAGAGATTGTTTTCCCGGAAAATAAATAAGAAGTGAGAAACGGGATTCCATTCTTGCGCCTCCCACAGAAAAAGACTATACTCATAGTATCAGCATGTACGCTCGGAATCTTTCTGCACTTGCTTTTGCGACTGGCGGTTGGAATCAGTTATGATAAAGAAACAAAAGAACATGCCTGTAAAATAGAAGTATTGTGATGATTTGCAAGCTGTGGAAAAGGGATATCGTGTGTGTGAACGGAGAAAAGCAAGTAAAAATAGTAATCTTTACTATTTTTCCTTGCTTTTTCCTTGCTTTTTCCTCCATCATAGGATAATATAAAAATATACGGTTCGGAGCAGGTTCCGGGCAGGAAAAAACAAGATGGAAAGGATATGGATTTTTATGAAAATTACAGAGGATATTATCTACGCGGGAGTCAACGATCATCAGGTAGACCTGTTTGAAGGTCAGTACAAAGTGCCGAACGGCATGGCATATAATTCTTACGTAATTCTCGATGAAAAAACGGCAGTTATGGATACCGTAGATGCAAACTTTGCGGATGAATGGCTGGCAAATGTTGCGAAAGCACTGGATGGCAGAAAACCGGATTACCTGATCGTACAGCATATGGAGCCGGATCACTCTGCGAATATTGAAAACTTCGTAAAAGCATATCCGGAAGCAACCGTTGTTGCAAACACAAAAACCTTTGCCATGATGAAAAACTTTTTCCCAAAGATGGATCTCGCCGGAAGGAAACTGGAAGTAAAGGACGGTGAGTCCCTTACGCTCGGAAAACACGTTCTGACCTTCGTGTTCGCTCCGATGGTACACTGGCCGGAGGTTATGGTTACATACGACAGCACGGACAAGGTTCTGTTCGCAGCAGACGGTTTTGGAAAATTCGGTGCACTCGACCGCGAGGAACCATGGGATGACGAAGCACGCCGTTATTTTATCGGTATTGTCGGAAAATACGGTTTGCAGGTACAGAAGCTCCTGAAAGTAGCAGGTACGCTGGATATCCGGAAAATCTGTTCCCTGCACGGTCCGGTTCTGACGGAAAATCTTGGCCACTACATTGAAAAATACGATATCTGGTCTTCCTACCGCCCGGAAGAAGAAGGTGTTGTGGTTGCCTATACTTCTGTTTACGGCAATACAAAAAAAGCTGCCGAATTGCTTGCAGATAAGCTGAAAGAAAAAGGATGCCCGAAGGTCGTTGTTTACGATCTGGCAAGAGACGATATGTCTGCTGCCGTAGCGGATGCTTTCCGTTACAGTAAGCTGGTTCTCGCAACCCTGACCTACAATGCAGGCATTTACCCGTTCATGCAGGATTTCATCAACCGCCTGACAGAGCGCAGCTTCCAGAACCGCACCATCGGTCTGATCGAAAACGGAAGCTGGGCACCGACCGCAGCGAAAGTGATGAAAGGTATGTTTGAGAAGAGCAAAAATATCACCTGGACAGAGAATAATGTAAAAGTAATGTCCGCTGTGAAGGAAGAGAACGTAAAAGAGATCGAGGCACTGGCCGAAGAACTCTGCAAATAAAAAGAATTGAGAAGAGAAAAAGGCTCCGCGGGACTTTGCGAAAGGGAAAGACCGCGGAGCCTTTTTCAAACACACGCTGGTTGGTGCAGGCGAAAAATCCTGCGAACTTGGATTCTTTCTTACTACGAATCGGGCGTCAAATTGTACTTCAGTCCAATAATATTCTGAAAATAATAAAATATAAAATAAATTAAAAGAAAGTATTGACAAAACAGAGAAGATGAGTTAATATAAGATCAACAAAAGAAAAGAGAACAAAAACAACAAAGAAACATCAAAACGAAATCTAAGAAAGTAAGAGGTACAGTCCAATGGCATAGTTAATCTGAACATCAAAAAAATCTCTGAAGAGTTTACATATAGAACCTAAAGGAGATGATTCCAATGAAAGGCAGAGGCCCATAGGGAAAAAATAAAAACAAAAAATCCAGGAGGTACAGTCCAAAAGGAACATAACGAAATACCCCGAATTCAATGAAAGCAGTAGGTGTATAAAATGAAATTACTGGAAATTCATTAAAAGCCCGGTCGAGAGAAAAAAGAATCGATCGGGCTTAAATTATGTCCACGGAAATATTTCCAATTGCTTTGTTTCACGGGGAACGGTATAATCAGATACAGGAAGAAAAAGGAGAACAGAAAAAATGTATTACGTACCAGACGGAACCAAAACATGTGGCTATTATGAATGTAAAAAATGCGGCAACCGCTTTTTATCGTTGCAGACGATGGAGAAAATTCCATGCCCGGACTGTGAGGCAGAGATAGATTATGAGATCGGGCCTGGCGAGTCGTTGGAGGATGTTCTGGATACTGCCGTGCTGCTGCAAAAAATTGAGGGCGAAGAGGAAGTGGAAAAGATGGATGCGCTTCTCAGCCTTGCGATTACCGGCGGGGATTTTGACTGGATTTAGAGTTTCGGCGGTCGCTCTGAATTTTTACAGAATTTGCCTGAAATTTTTCCGCGATTTTAAAAGAAAACAAAAAGCTTTCGGATGAAAGTGCGAAAAATGTTCAGAAACAGACGAAAATCATTTGAAAAATTGTGTAAAATTGACAGAACTAATGTAAAAGACTGGAAAACGTCAAAAAATTTAAGGATTGACAAAAAAGAAAATTTTTATTAGAATGTGCCTATGTTGAAAAACAGCAGAGCAATGGAATAGAATAAAGATAACGCAACGGAGCGGTTCTGAAAAAAGAATCTCTCCGTCTTTTTATTTCTTCCCTTTCTCCAAGGTTTAAATTTCTCCCGGAAAACACTCTCAGGAAGCCAGAAAATGATCTGCCTGTTTTTCAATTGAAACTCCATATAAGAAACGGATTCGCAAAGGCGCGGTACGAAGGAAAAACTTCGGGCCGCGCTTTCTCGATCTCAAGCAGAAAAATGTGATAGTTCGCAACGGAGCGATCTGGAAGGAAAACTTCTGGGTCGCCTTTTCTTTTATCAGAAACAGTACAGAAAAACAAAAAGAAAAACGGGAAGGAGGAAATCCGATGGAAAACACAAACGTCTTATTTGACCGAAAGCGTCTGATCCAGCTGATTGTTCCGCTGATCGTGGTATTCACATCCATGGCAAGCGGCGGTTCGGTTGTCGGAGCACAGTTCCTCGGAAGCGGAGATAAAGAAACTGCCTGTCACGCAGCCGAGCAGCTTGTGATGATCTGCGGACTGATCGCACTTGTCATCTGCGGCATCTCCTTTTTCGGAAACCGCCGGATTCTCCATCTGGTCTATGGATCGGTGGAAGAGCAGGTTATGACCTACGCGGCAGAATACTTCTTCATCACATCCCTTTCCTTCCCGTTCCTTGGTATTTACAATGCCGGGGCGGCGCTCTTCCGGGTGATGGGGAATTCAAACATTTCGATGATTACATCGATTGTGATGAACGGTCTGAACATCATCGGAAATGCGGTTTTCGTTTACGGTTTTGGCATGGGAGTTGCAGGAGTCGCACTTTCCACTCTGATTTCCAGAGCTTTTGCCAGCGTCGTGATTCTCGTGCTGCTGCACCGGCCCAAATACGAAATTCACTGTACAAAATGGTTTCTGGTCGGATGGGACGGCGCGATGCTGAAAAAGATTTTTTCGATTGGTGTTCCGCAGGCGATGCAAAATTCACGATGAACGTCAGCATCCTTTCGATGTGGTTCGTACGAATTGCACTGGCTTACCTCATCGGCGTTCATTTTCAGGTCGGACTTCTCGGTGTCTGGATTGCACAGACACTCGACTGGGTGGTCCGCGCAGGATTCTACATTGTCCGGTATCTTGGCCATAAATGGGAAAACAAATCTGCCATGCGAGCGGCGAAAACAGCTGCATAACAAACAGGAAGCAGAAAAGACATCAGAAAAACAGACATCAGGAAACAGGAGGCGAGGCGTATGAAAGAAGGAAGTTATGAGGTAGTCGTTTTCCAGGGAGATCCGGGAACGATTGATCTGACGTACGAAGAGATGGAAGCAGAATGGAAGAAAACGCTGCGGACCGTGCCACAGATCGGAAAATTCCGTATCATCCGGCAGGAAAAGAAATGGTACACCTTTGAGGATTACAGCAGACAGATCGGCGATGCCGACGCAGCGATTGGTATCTGGGTTCACAAAGGTGTTATCAACGAAAAACTTTTTGAAGAACATCCCAATTTAAAATATGTCGCAACACTCGGCCATGGTTTTGAAGCCTTTGACGTGGAAATGACAAGAAGGCGTGGTGTGACGATCACCAATACCATTTACGGCGATGTCACCATTGCCCAGTACGCGATGGCACTGCTCATGAACATCTGCCACAATGTCACGGTACAGAGTAATTACACCAAAACCGGGTACTGGAAAGCAAAAGAAACCGATCCGCAGGCAGCCTACAATCAACTGTTCGTACCGCAGATCGAGCTCTACCAGAAAACGATGGGAATCATCGGACTGGGTGCGATCGGCCTGTGGACTGCGAGAATGGCAAAGGGCTTCGGCATGAAGGTCATCGCAAACAGCCGTCATAAAAAGACGGGGCCGCAGTACGAGGGCATCGAGCAGGTCAGCATGGAAGAGATTTTCGAGCGGTCGGATGTGATCTCAATTCACTGTCCGCATACGAAAGAAACCGAAAAACTTCTGAACCGAGAAGCCTTCGCGAAAATGAAAGACGGTGTGATTATCATCAATACCGCAAGGGGAATCATCATCGATGAGGACGCACTTCTTGAGGCACTGGAATCACGAAAGGTTTACATGGCAGGACTCGATGTAGTTGCGAACGAGCCGCCGCAGTATCAGATTCCGCTGATGCAGTCGCCGTACACCTTTATCACATCGCACATCGCCTGGCAGCCAAAAGCAGCAAGACTCCGGGCGGTAGACCTGGCGGTCAAAAACTTCCGGTCTTATCTGGAAGGAATGCCGACCAGCGTAATTAATTAATCTTGTTAGAAAAACTGTTTTATACAGATTTCTATAGAAAGAAAGTTACTCTCATAGAATCAGGTACAGAAAGATTCCGGGAGTACAGGAGCAAAGGGAGGGAAAGACATGAAAAAGCTGGAAATTGTAATTCGTCCGGAGAGCCTCGAAAGCCTGGAGACACTTCTCGAGGAGCAGAAGGCAAACGGTATGATGATTACCAACATCCTTGGATATGGTAACCAGAAAGGATATCGTCAGATGTACCGCGGAGCAGAAATCGTGGCAAAAATGCTTCCGAAAATCAAGGTGGAAACCGTGGTAGAGGATGAGAAGATGGCAAAAATCGTTGACTTTATCGTGAAGAACCTGGCAACCGGAAGCTATGGCGATGGAAAAATTTTCGTGTACGACGTAGAGGATGCGGTGCGTATCCGAACCGGCGAGCGCGGAGAACAGGCTCTTTAAAGCGTTTCAGGTAAGGATGAGGAGGACATTATTATGGAAAACACACAGGTATTACTGAACATTGTATGGACTATGGTCGGAGCCTTTCTGGTGTACTTTATGCAGGCCGGATTTGCCATGGTAGAGACAGGATTCACAAGAGCGAAAAACTCAGGAAACATTCTGATGAAGAACATGATGGATTTCGTGCTCGGATCGCTTTTCTTCTTTATTGTCGGATTTGCACTGATGTTTGGAGGCAGCAATGCATTTATCGGAACATCTGGTTTCTTTAACCCGAAATCACTGGCCGATGCAGACGGCATGTTCAACGGACTGCCGATCGGAGTCTTTATGATTTTTCAGACCGTATTCTGCGCAACATCTGCAACGATCGTATCCGGAGCTATGGCAGAGAGAACAAAATTTATCTCTTACCTGATTTATTCCGCAGCAATCAGCATTTTCATTTACCCGATCACCGGACACTGGATCTGGGGCGGCGGATGGTTAAGCCAGATCGGCTTCCATGATTTCGCAGGATCCACAGCAGTTCACATGGTCGGCGGCCTCTGTGCCCTTGCCGGCGCAAAGATGGTCGGCCCTCGTATTGGAAAATATACAAAAGAAGGAAAACCGGTTGCGATTCCGGGACACAACCTTCCGCTTGGTGCGCTCGGTGTCTTCATCCTGTGGTTCTGCTGGTTTGGATTTAACTGTGGATCTACGACAGCAGCAGCTTACAACCTCGGCGATATTGCCATGACCACCAACCTCGCAGCCGCAGCCGCAACCCTTGTTACCCTGATTGTTACCTGGGTACGGTATGGAAAACCAGATATCAGTATGACCATGAACGGCGCACTTGCCGGACTCGTAGCCATCACGGCAAGCTGCGATGTGGTAAACGATTATGAAGCCATTATCATTGGAGCAGTCGCAGGTGTGGTCGTTGTCTTTGCGGTTGAGTTCTTTGATAAAGTCGTAAAAATCGATGACCCGGTTGGCGCAATCAGCGTACACGGTGTCTGCGGAGCACTTGGAACCCTGTTCACCGGTATTTTCGGCGAGGGATGCAATTTCCTGACCCAGCTGATCGGCTTTGTAGCAGTTGCAGCTTACACCCTGGTGCTTGCTTTTCTCCTGTTCTTTATTCTGAAAAAGACCATCGGCCTTCGTGTAACAGAGAAAGAAGAGATTGACGGACTGGATATGCACGAGCATGGATGCAGCGCTTATGCAAACTTCCACTTCCACAATGACAAATAAGGTGGTGTAAAATATGAAGAAACTGACAGTCATTGTCAAACCCGCAAACCGCGAGGAGGTCATCGACATTATGGAATCGTGTGCCGTATACGGCGCGATGGAAACCGACATCACGGGATACGGAAACCAGAAGGGCTACCGTGTGATGTACCGCGGAACCATGAGCGGTCCGAATGTGCTGATGAAATGCAAATTCGAGACGGTGGGCGACGACAAGACCATAGAAGTGCTGAAAGGCTTTCTGGAAAAGAAGCTGTGCACCGGAAATATCGGAGACGGAAAAATTTTCGTCGAGAAAGTAGCAGATGTCATCCGGATCCGTACCGGACAGCACGGTGAGGAAGCATTATAACGGCATAAAACAAAAAAACAGAACAGAGATTACAACACATTGCGAAGGGGCAGCCAGAACAAATCGTTGGCTGCCCCTTTGAAATTTAACCGAATCAAGCAAGCGGTGAAAGCGGCTTGTGAATATCCGATTGAAAAAGAAAACAGGAGGAAATGGATATGGAAGTAAATAAAATCATCAGCCACGCATTACAGAGCATGCCGCCGAGCAGACGCCAGAAGGCATTTGCGAAGGACACCTCAAAACTGATCCATATGGGATTAAATGAAAACAATTATGGAATGTCACCGAAGGCAGTGGCGGCACTGGAGGACTCTATGGCGGGAAGCCATTTTTATCCTGATTTTGCGGCAGTACTGCTGAAACAGAAGGTAGCGGAGCAGTACGGATTAAAAGCAGAAAATGTACTGACAGGCGCCGGATCGAGTGCGATGATCGATATGATCGGACTGACCTTTCTGGACGATGGAGATGAGGTGCTGTTTTCCGCGCCGACCTACGGGGCATTTGCCGACATGGCGTATTTAAATGGCGGTGTGCCGGTCTCCGCACCGGTAACCGAGGAGCAGAAATTTAATCTCCCTGCCATGAAAGAAAAAATCGGTGAAAAAACAAAAATCGTGGTGATCTGCAATCCGAATAACCCGACCGGAACGTATGTGCCGATCGGGGAGCTGGAAGCATTCGCAGATACCATTCCGGAGGACGTGCTGCTGGTGATGGATGAGGCATACATGGAGTTTGCCACCGAGCCGGACTGCTGCAGTATGGTTGATTATATGAAAGCACATCCGGAAAAACCGATTCTGGTTCTCCGCACCTTTTCCAAATATTATGCGATGGCAGGCCTTCGTGTCGGCTATGCGCTGGGCTCCGAAGAGATGATTGGAATCATGCGGAAATGTTCCGCTTCCTGGAACCTGAATGTCTGTGCCCAGAAAGCGGCAGTGGCAGGCCTGGCAGACCAGGAATATTATCAGGAGCAGAAAGCAAAAATCGTGGAGGGAAGAGAGTATCTGGAAAAAGAGATGGCAGCGCTTGGCTGCAGGGTTTATCCGTCCCAGTCGAATTTCATCTACTTCGATACCGGAAAAGATCCGGCCTGGATTCAGGAACAGCTGATGGAAAAGGGCATCCGTATCGGCGCATTTGAGATGAGCCGTGTCAGCGTGGGAACGATGGAGGAGTGTAAACTTTATATCAAAGCATTAAAAGAAATTCTGGAAGCGGCAGAGTGAAAAAGGTTTTACGGTAAACGTTAAAAGATAGAATGAAAGAGAAAAAGACCGGATGAGAAGTAAAAAATCCGGTCTTTTTCTGCTGGTATGAGAACAGAAAAAGCGGATCAGCAGGTTGCATATTTCAGGTAAAAAAGGTATACTTATAAGTGATAAAAAGAGAAATATGTTAGCAGCAGCTAATAAGAAAAAAACAGAGAAAAAACATGGTTTTTGCAAATTAGTGCTTGCCATTCCATGAAAATTGGAATATTATATGTGCAAACGCCTATAGATGAAAAAACATGTATCACATCCTGAAAGGGGAAAGAAAATATGCTTTTTAAAACATACCAGAAGATCACGACGTTATTTAAAGAACATCATGGATATATGAGCTTCGCAGACCTCAGAGATCATCAGGTGACTGTACTGCAGCTGGCAGAAATGGAAGAGGAAGGAAGTCTGGAACGATTTGCACGCGGCTGGTACTGGTGCAAGGACTGTGGTTATGAAAAACCGGAAGACTATCAATATATCGAAATTGCGAAAGTAAACCCACGCGCAGTCATCTGCATGGACAGTGCTGCATGGCTTGCCGGAATGCTGAAAGAAGAGCCGGCTACGATTGCAGTTGCAACAGCACGGACAGACCGAAAAAAAATGGATCTGGAAAATTTTGAAATCAGACGTTTTTATTTCCAGAATGCCGATGTCCCGGGCGAAATCTGTGAGAAAAAGACAGAGTTTGGTTCCTACAAATATTATTCTCCGAAGAGAACCTTCTGTGACTGTCTGCGCATGAACAACAAGATGCCGGAGGAAGTAAAAGAAGAAATCCTCACCTGGTGCCGGAAACAGAAATATTCCAAAGAAGAGATTCTGGAATACGCGAACAAGCTCCGTGCGGTAAAAAATATCGAGGAAGAGTATCAGAAATAAAATTTCACAGGAATAGATAAGGGAAACTCCCGACGGAAGATCTTATACGAGAAATTCTGCCGGGAGTTTCTGCGTGTATATCGGATGGTTACGCATACACGATTTCCTCGTATGTTCCCCGGTGTCGTTCGCAAAAATCGCATAAAATGAGAAGCAAAGAGCAATACTTGACTAGCCGAACGGGAAACGCGGCGATATAATAGAGGCAACAAATTTCGGGAGGATTTTACCTATGAGTAAAGAGACGAGAGAGTATGCAAAACAGCTGGTTTCCCAGATGACGCTGGAAGAAAAAATGAGCCAGATGGTCTATCAGTCACCGGCGATCGAGCGTCTTGGCATTCCGGCATACAACTGGTGGAATGAAGCGCTGCACGGCGTGGCAAGAGCTGGTGTGGCAACGGTATTTCCGCAGGCTATTGGCCTTGCAGCAACGTTTGATAAAGAGCTGCTGCAGGAGATCGGTGATGTTGTTTCTACCGAGGGACGTGCAAAATTCAACGAGTTTTCAAGAAAAGGCGACCGCGGCATCTACAAAGGCCTGACCTTCTGGGCACCGAACGTCAACATTTTCCGTGATCCGAGA
>ERZ773193.4505-NODE-4505-length-11121-cov-2.910898_pt1 | contig 11121 bp, 6 predicted proteins | sample MGYA00511110_ERZ773193 | MGnify/ENA primary metagenome ERZ773193 (study PRJEB29015, sample SAMEA2737784) | human gut metagenome | biome: human gut; feature: human-associated habitat; material: faeces | place: China | collected 2012 ...
CCGTCACTTCGTGCCACCTCCTCTATAAACAGAGGAGGAGCTGGTGACTCTTCCCAAAGAACGGGAGTATTTTCAACTCTCCCTCTGTTTATAGAGGGAGTACGGCAAAGCCGGGAGGGAGTTTTTGGAAATAAAATGACTTTTGCCACACCTCTTGTTTTTTAAGCGGAGTTACTAAATTTTACTAGGCCTTTTTCGCTTTGTAAGTCACTTTTGTCTCCATCGCATCCATGATTGTGGCTCTCACCAAAGAATCAAGTTCTCCGTCTTTCACGGTCCCCGTGGCAGTCACTTTCATCGGCATTCCATTATACGTGTAAGTAAACGAAATATTCAACTTGTACACGGTCTTCCCATCTTTCACTTCCGGTTTCACGGAAACCCCGTTTGAACGATAGCTAAACTTCTGCCCGTTGGGTAACATGAAATCCTTCACTACCACGATCACGCTATCCCGGTGAGTCCGTTGCAATTCGAGCTTTAACTTCATCTTCTGTTGCATGATTTCGATAAAAGCCTCCCCGTTATACGTCCCGGCAACTGCTGCCGCGTAGTCTTTCTTATTCGCGTTATTCACCGGTGTGGCATTCATCGATCCCCCGACCGCAAAACATAAAAGAAGAAGTAATCCTACAAATTTCATAATCCTGATGGTTTAATTGATAAAAGTTTATATTTTTAGCGGTCGAAAATACAAAAATAAATCAATAGTTCATGAAACGGAATATTTTCTTTATAGGGATATTATTAGTTGTTATTTCAACAACCTCACTATTAACATCTTGCAACAGTTGTAGTGATCGTCGGGTACACGACGTTTCCTCCTTACCCGGCCTATACGAGGGCGAGGCCACAATCATCCTACCCGACCACGTGAAGGCTATGCTCAAACCCGACGCTAACGGCAACACGCTTATTCCCGAAGGTCCGATTCCCTGTAAAATCAGCATCACGGCGGATACCAGCAAGAACGTCACGCTGAATCTCGTGGACTTCACCATGCCCGTGAAAGGCATCACGGTTAACCCGGCATTGAGTAAAGTAACCGAAACCGACTCCACTCTTAACTTGGAAGGTGGCGGTAAAGTATTTGTCGGTCAACAGACCATTTCCTACACTCACAAGGGGAAAGTGACTGAGGATCAACTTAACCTTGACATCACGGTAACCGTGATCCCGATGATCGTGGAACCCAAGATCGTGTTCAAGGGGAAAAAGAAATGAGTTTACAAACTTATTTGTAACTTCGTGACCGAAATTTCGAATACAAAATCAATAAAAACAATGAGAAAAACAACTTTTATGGCTGCAATTATTCTTCTTGTGGCATCTTGCGGAAAGACGGAACAAAACCCGCTCTTATCGAATTTTGACACACCCCATCAAACGCCTCCTTTCGGTAAAATCAAGGCCGAGCACTACGAACCGGCTTTTGACGTGGCTATCGAGGAAGCCAAGAAAGAGGTAGAGCAAATTGCCTCCTCAAAAGAGACCCCAACATTTGAAAACACGATCGTGGCACTAGATAACATCGGTGAAAAAATGAATGCCATTTCCGGCATATTCTTCAACTTGAATGCTTGTCTCACCGACAGTCTGATGCAGGACATTGCTCAAAACGTGTCCCCGAAACTGACTTCATTCAGCCACGCTATTTATATGAACCCGCAACTTTTCGAACGGGTAAAACAAGTTCACGAGCAAAAAGCAACTTTGAACCTGAATCAGGAACAGGCCATGTTACTCGAAAACACGTGGAAAGCCTTCATCGACGGGGGAGCAAACCTAGAAGGTGCCGACCGCGAACGTTTCAAAGAGATTTCCATCGAACTAGGTAAATTAAGCCTGACCTTTGATAAAAACGAACTGGCCGAGACCAACGCGTTCGAGTTGCACGTGACCGACGAAAAAGACCTTTCCGGTCTCCCCGAAGGTGCCAAGGAAATGGCAGCTATGACGGCCAAACAACGGGGCAAGGAAGGATGGATTTTCACCCTCCACTACCCGAGCATGGGGCCTCTTATGAAATACGCTGACAACCGGACATTGAGAGAAAAAATGTATCGTGCCAACTCGACACGGGCATACAAAGACAACGAGTATAACAACGAGGAAGTGGTCAAGAAGATCACCGCCCTGCGTCTGGAAAAAGCGAAACTCATGGGCTACCCGACCTATGCGAATTATGCATTAACCGATCGCATGGCCAACACCCCGGAGATCGTGAATAATTTCATCTCCGAATTGCACGAGGCGTCTTACCCCTATGCACTCAAAGATAAAAAAGAGGTGGAGGATTTCGCCCGTAAAGCGGGATTAAAGGGAGAATTGCAACGTTGGGACTGGTCTTATTACTCCAACAAGTTAATGCAGGAGAAATACGCCCTTGACGACGAGATGCTGAAGCCCTACTTCAAACTCGAAAACGTGCAGAAGGGTGTTTTTGACCTGGCAACCCGTCTCTACGGCATTACCTTCAAGGAAGTGAACAACATCCCGTTATATCACCCCGAGGTAAAAACCTACGAGGTATATGACAATGACGGATCGTTTCTTGCCGTTCTCTACACGGACTTTTTCCCGCGGGAAAGCAAGGGAGGCGGAGCATGGATGACTCAATTCCGCGGTCAGAAAATGGTTGACGGTAAAGATCAGCGCCCGTTGGTATCACTCGTGATGAACTTCACGAAACCAACCGACACGAAACCATCCTTGCTGACGTTCAACGAGGTAACTACTTTCTTGCATGAATTCGGCCATGCTCTTCATGGAATGTTCAGTAAATGTACTTACGGTTCCACATCCATGGACGGTGTGTCCCGCGACTTCGTGGAACTACCCTCGCAATTCATGGAAAACTACGCGCTCGAAAAAGAGTGGCTTGATACATGGGCCGTACACTACCAGACCGGAGAGAAAATTCCGCAGGAATATATTGACAAAATCAAGAAATCATCCAATTTCCAAGCCGGGTACGCGAGCGACCGTCAGTTAAGTTTTGGCATGGTCGACATGGCATGGCACACGATCACCGAACCTGTCACCGAACCTCTCGCGGACTTCGAGCAACGGGCTATGGGCAAAACGGAGATCATGCCTCTTGTGAAAGGTAGTGCCTTCTCTCCCGCTTTCGGACATATCTTTGCCGGAGGATACGCTGCCGGATATTATGGCTACAAGTGGGCAGAAGTACTGGATGCCGATGCCTTCTCTCTATTCAAACAAAACGGTATTTTCGACAAAGCTACCGCCGAATCGTTCCGCCGCAACGTGCTGGAAAAGGGGGCATCAGAAAACCCAATGACTCTCTACAAGCGCTTCCGGGGCCAAGAGCCGACGGTTGACGCTTTACTGGAAAGAAGTGGATTGAAATAGGCTTAGATTGCCGCTTGCAAGTTGCAGGTTACAGGTTAGCAAGTTACAAGTTCTCGACTCCCGCACAAGGAAGAATTGGAAAAGATTGTCGGGAAAAAGAACTTGTAACTTGTAAACTTCTAACCTGCAACTTGCCAAAGGCAATAAAAAATCATACCTTTGCGCCCAACTTATGGTAATGGTATCTACCTCGAACCGCTTGAAAAAGCTGATGATGCCTACATGTAAAATGTTAAACCATTAAGTAGGCGTAGTATATGTTTAAAACACTATTTATCATCGGTCTCGGAAGTTTCTGCGGGGGAATATTTCGATTTCTCCTCACTCGTTTCGTACAAAATCATTTCCTTGCCGCGTTCCCTTTTGGCACGATGATCGTGAACATCACAGGTTGCCTGTTGATCGGGATTTTCTACGGGTTGTTCGAGCGAGGCAATCTACTTAACACAGACCTACGTCTGTTCTTGACCGTGGGTTTATGCGGGGGATTTACCACCTTCTCCTCTTTTATGAACGAGAACTTCGTGTTATTGAGAGAACAAAACTATCTATATTTTATGTCCTACACGGTCCTCAGCATTGTACTGGGGTTAACGGCCGTTTACGTGGGACACCTCATTGTAAAAGCATTATAACCCTATCCAAGTAATGAAAACCGTAGCGAGCATGAAATCAACTTGCCCCCTCCACAACTTGTGGTATTATTCTACACGAAAACACGCCATTTGTGAAATGAATAAACGAACAGTATTCACAAATAATATTGGACCTCAATAAGATAACTTATTTTTACAATATCACGTAAAAATGTAGCATGTTATTTTCATAGCATAAGAAGAATTACGACGAAAATGTATACAAAATCAATTAATATGAAAGAATTAGGAATAGCAATTACACTCGTGTCATTCATTCTCTTGTCCGGATGTAAAGACAAGACCGAACCGGAACGGCAAGTAGTGGCTGTCGAAAAAGTAGGAGTAGATAACGTAGAAATATACGGGGAATACGTCGGGCAGATCCGGGCGAAAGGATTCGTCGAGGTGAGAGCCCGCGTGGAAGGTTACTTGGAACAGATGCTTTTCGAGGAAGGAAAGCGCGTGAAACGGAACCAGCCCCTTTTCAAAATAAACAGTGATCTTTACCAAGCACGTGTTGACAAGGCAAAGGCTCAACTGGCAAAAGATCAAGCCCAAGAGGCAAAAGCCGAGCGTGACGTGGAACGCCTGCGCCCCCTTTACGAGCAAAAGGCTGCCAGCCAGCTTGACCTTGACAACGCCGTGGCTGCCTACGAAAGTGCCAAAGCGAACGTCGCCATGAGTAAAGCCGACCTAGCACAAGCTGAACTCGAATTAAGCTACACAACCGTGCGTTCCCCGATTGATGGATATATTAGTGAACGGTACGCTGACATCGGTACACTGGTCGGTCCCGGAGGGAAATCCCAACTGGCCACCATCGTGGAGAGTGACGAGGTACTCGTGGATTTCAGTCTTACCGCCCTCGACTACCTGCGTAGCCAGCAACGGAATGTAACCCTCGGGGAAAAAGACGCCAACCGGTCATGGCAACCCAGCGTGACCATCACGCTGGCGGATAACTCGGTTTATCCCCTAACCGGAATCGTGGACTTCGCCGACCCGCAAGTAAATCCCCAAACGGGTACATTCGGCGTGCGTGCCGAACTCCCCAATCCCGACAGGAAACTATTGCCGGGACAATTCACGAAAGTAAAGTTGTTACTCGACGTGCGTGAAAACGCCATCGTCGTTCCCAGCAAGGCGGTCGCCATTGAAAAAGGCGGCGCCTACATATACGTTGTCCGCCGCGACAGTACAGCCGAGAAACGTTTCATCGAAACCGGCCCCGAAGTGAATAATCATACCGTGGTAGAACGCGGGCTTGGACCCGACGAGCTGGTTGTCGTTGAAGGCTACCACAAACTAACCCCGGGCGCGCTCGTGAAACCAGTGAGCCCCGAAATGATTAAAGAGGAGGAGGTTGCATTATGAAACCCGGTTTCTTTATTGACAGACCGATATTCTCGGCTGTGCTATCTATCGTCATCGTGCTGGTAGGATTCATCGGGTTGTTCCTGCTTCCCGTGGACCAGTACCCGCAAATCACCCCTCCCGTCGTGAAAATATCCGCATCCTATCCAGGTGCCAGTGCCGTTACCGTTTCACAGGCGGTAGCCACTCCCATCGAACAGGAATTGAACGGAACGCCGGGAATGTTATACATGGAATCGAGTAGCTCCAACTCGGGAGGTCTATCGATTACCGTGACTTTCGACATATCCACGGATGCCGAACTGGCCGCCGTCGATATTCAGAACCGCGTGAAACTGGCAGAATCCCGTCTCCCGGCAGAAGTCGTGCAGAACGGGATCAAGGTGGAGAAACAATCTTCCAGCCAGTTGATGACTCTCACGCTGACCTCATCCGACCCTCGTTTTGACGAGATATACCTCAGTAACTTCGCCACTATCAACGTGCTTGACGTGCTGAAACGTGTTCCCGGCGTGGGACGTGTTTCCAACATCGGTAGCCGTTACTACGCCATGCAAATCTGGATTCTCCCCGACCGTATGGCCAACTTCGGGTTAACGATCAAAGACTTACAGAACGTACTGAAAGATCAGAACCGGGAATCCGCGGCCGGGGTACTCGGCCAGCAACCGATGAGCGGGACGGACATCACCATCCCCATCACGGCTCCGGGACGTCTTTCCTCCGTAAACGAGTTTGAAGAGATTGTCGTACGGGCAAATCCCGACGGTTCCATCATCCGTTTGCGCGACGTGGCGAGAGTATCGCTGGAAGCCAGCTCGTACAACACGGAGAGTGGATTGAATGGCGAGAATGCCGCAGTACTTGGCATCTACATGCTCCCCGGCGCAAATGCCATGGAAGTGGCCAAGAACGTGGTAAAAGCCATGGAAGAAATCAGTAAAGATTTTCCGGAAGGAGTAAGTTATAACATCCCTTTCGATATCACGACTTACATCTCGGAATCCATCCACGAGGTATATAAAACCCTGTTCGAGGCGCTTTTCCTCGTGATCTTCGTCGTGTTCCTCTCCCTCCAAAGCTGGCGGGCCTCCCTGATTCCCCTCGTTGCCGTTCCCGTGTCCCTGATCGGAACTTTCGGGTTCATGCTGGCCTTCGGGTTCTCGCTGAATATGCTGACCCTGTTGGGACTAGTACTTGCCATCGGTATTGTCGTCGATGATGCCATCGTGGTCGTCGAGGGTGTTGAACGTATCATGGAAGAAGAGGGATTGTCGCCCTACAAGGCCACCCGTAAAGCCATGAAAGAGCTGACGGGAGCGCTGGTTGCCACCTCGCTCGTGCTGGGATTCATGGGCGCACTTTGGCTGGCTAGTCTTTGCGGGGTGATCTAGATGGAGTGGAGCGAATTTCTCTTCAAGATAGCTATCACCTTCATCGCCGCGCTTGGCTTCGCCCTGTTCTACAACGTGCGAAAATGTCACGTCCTCTACGCAACCATCGGCGGCGTTATCACCTGGATCATCTACTACATTCTTCACAGCATGAATGCAGGCTTGCTTCCCTCATGCTTGATCGCTTCGATGTTCGCAGCAATTTATGCTGAGGTCCTCTCGCATATCTACAAAACGCCTACTGCGGTATTCTTCCTGATTTCCGTGATCCCGCTCGTTCCTGGTCGTGGTCTCTACTACACCATGTTCTACGCGGTGAGCACGAATTGGGAGCAGTGTGGGGCTTTTGCCCTTTCAACCTTCGAAAGTGCTGCGGGCATTGCGCTTGGCATCTGTGCGATCGGAGCGGTCGTGCAAACATGGATCGCATTCAAGAAACACGCCGAGAAGCTCGCGCGCAAGCAAGCGCAGAAGCTCAAACACCACAAGGCGAAAAAGGAATAAGAGCTATCACAAACGACCGTGCTTGCCGATCGGTCCTTGCACACCTGCGCGACGCTTTACTACAACTGCAGCACCTGCTGCCACTAATGCAATTACTACGAGCGCATATGGAATACAGTCGCCCATCTTTGCCAACAGCGATCCATCTCCATCATCATCCGGACCGTTCGGCCCATTTGGGCTATTAGGGTTGTTCGGATTGTTGGGATCGTCGGGATTATCTGGGTTATCTGGTTCTTTGGGTTTGTCCTGCGAATTAGTGAACGCCGCCTCGAGCACTGCATCCTTCTGCATCTTACCCTCGATCATGCCACCAATAGGCGAAACGAACAGACCATCCTGATTCGCGTCGGTCTCGACCACCTTGTAGGTGTACCCTTCAGGAATGCCCATCACTACCAGGTCTTCATCATGATGCAGCGGAATCTCGTCCCCACTGCCGATGAAGCCTACACGGTCTTTGCCATAGAAATAGTAGCGTTGCGTGTTCGGCAGTTCGGTACCATTCTGATCATAGATATGTAGGGTGAAATGGAAGAGGCGGTTGTATTGATCGGCACTCAGCGTATTGCCTTCTACCTTCTTGCTAATCGAAAGATCGCCCGCCGCGGGAGCGGTTTCGTTGCTATCGGTCACAATAACAGTGTTGATCAGGCTGAATAGACTGGTGATATCCATATCGCCCAGATCATCAGCGGCTGCATCCGAATGATCAGGGTCGTTCGGATCGTCGTGTGCATGCAGGTTCTGCTGGACACGAGTGCGTAAATAGCCCGAATCGGTCACGAAGAACGGCTGGATATTCTTGCCGCCATCCTCGTCTGAAAGACCATAGTCCACGACCGCATTCAGCCCGTAGTGCAGATTCATCGAACGCGGAACCTTTGCCGAGCCCGTGTCGCTCAGGTAGACATCTTCCCAATCTTGTAGCCCGAAACTTCCCGACGGCTGCGACTGCGCGAACGACGTGATGTCGCGCAGCGTGATATTAACATCGCCTTCAGAGGCATACTGCACCATCGTTTGCGTGAGCTTACCAACGCCAGCCGATACGCTCACATTATCATCGGGCGTGCCTGCATCGGCATAGATCGAGTACACACCCACCTTCACCGGGATGACCGTGTCATTGATGTCACAGCCAGCAGGAGCACGCGTCTCCTTCAGGTAGTACGTCGCTGCCCCACCCTCGAAGGTCACGTTTGGCCAGGCCATATCTGCATATCCATCACTGGTCTCGGTATGGCTCTGACGCGGCTCGAAGATAAGCATGCCATCCGACCCATCAACGGTTGCCGTATAGCCGGCTGCCAAGCGATTTCGGTCGTTTCGCGCATCATCCTCAGAATTGAAGAGTGCGAATTCAGCACCATTCTTCGCCATGCCATTCTGGTCGATCTTCGTTACACGAAGCTGACGCTGCTCGTTCGGAACGTAAAGGACCGAACGGAAGTTGCGGATGAACTCAGAGATATCAAGGGCCGTGAACCCACGATCCTGGAAGCTATCTGGATAAGGATCGATCTTCTGTACAAGCTCGTTGATGCTATCTCCTGGCTCGCCGTTATCCGCATCCACTGCGCCCATAGCCACCCGCCCGAGCGCATCGTAGCGTTCGGTGGTGCTCATAGCGCGAACCTCATCTTCAGAAACACCGAGCACCCGCGCGAGCGCATCGGGCTCGATCAGCGCGTAATACATTCTCATGTCACCATCGGGGTTGGTAAGAATGTAGCGGTCGGCGCGTCCGGGAAGATTCTGCAGCGTGCCTTCCAAGCGACTCGTCTCGTCGTTCCAATCAAGATGCCAGCCTTCGGTATGAGCGTTATCGAGGTGATGATCGGAACGATAATGTTCAGCGGACTGCATGAGCGCAGCGGTGAGCGTCGAAGTGCGATTGTCCTTGCGATACTGCGTGGTGTCAGCATTCAGATCGCCGATATGCACGGTCTGGAAGCCGACCAGATTGTCGCCATAGAGCGGAAACCACGCGCGAGAGCTGTTATAGCTCGGCTGCTTCAGCATCGGAACCGCCACCACTAAGCCATACTGTTGCGAATCGAGTGGCACGTTCGCCGAAGCTGCACCGCCCAGTTGGTCGTCGGGGATCTTGGTCACCGTCTCACCGTTTTCGCCGATCTGACCGTAGTAGACCGAACCGTTGTTGCCTGTAACGTAACTGTTGAAGCTTGCGTATGCGCCCGTTTGGTAACGATTATTCACGATGAGCATCGTGTTCTGCGGATTGAAACGCAAGAGCAGATCGGATGGGACCGACTTGTATCCTGCAGGAGCTTTCGTCTCGCGCAAGATATAGAGCAAACCTTCGCTGCCACCGTCATAACGGTCCGAGAAATTGAAGGGCTCTTCGTTGGCTGACCCCAACGTCTCCTTGCTCACGAACTTCGCTTCACCATTCTGGTCGGTTATCACATGTGTGAGCGGATCACCTTTGATGCTGACCTGGTCGAGTGTAACATCCTGTGCATTCTGCGTATTCGTACCATCGGGAACATTCACTTCATAGAGATCGAACTCGGCTCCTGCTAATGGACTGCCATTCTGGTCAACCTTCTTGATCTGTTGATAGAGTGCCGGCTGCAGGTTGAACTTGAGCGCCAGCGATGAATCATAATTGCCGCGCTCAAAATAGAACATTTTCAGTGTGTGCGAGGTACTGGAGGCAAAGGTGTCACCATTCCAACGAACATCGTCTGCCTTCCCTGCCGCCTCGAACATCTCCTTGATAGTAGTGGTGCGAACAGGGTCAGCTTTGACACTATTGCCTTCAGCATCAACCCGAAATGCGGTACCCATATCAATTTGACCAGTTGCGAAGTTTATCGTGCCGTAAAGCTCCGAGTGAATGCCACCCAAATCGAGCACGAGCACATCGTCAACGAATATCCACAGATCATCGTCTCCAGTAAATTCGAACGTCATATCATTCGAACCCACCTTGCCATCGATCGGCTGGCGGAACGAAGTCTCCATTGACATGCCCAAATGGTGATTAATCAGCGGTTTTCCAGCACCAAGATTCGTATTCGCTGGAGCGTTACCGCTGTTGTCACGTGAACCATTCGTGGCGTAAATATCACTTACAAGTTTGCCATTTTCAACCTTAAAAACTTCTTCTCCTGTATTGAAGGGGAAGAAGTTACCAATACTGCCTACCCCATCAGTTCGAAGGCCAGCGGGTTCATCGTAAAGGATGAAACTGTTAGCAGGGATCTTGGAACCATCGCGACCTTCTACTTCAGTGGCAGTATATTGCGCGAAATTCTCACGCATGTTGTAGTAGTAATAACCCTGATCATCGATTTGAAAAAGACCTTTTACATCCTCATGCGTCTCAGTTCGACCAGGGGCAGCCGAAGCCTCAGCACTCGTATCAAAAAGATAGCCAAGCGAGCGATCATTGTTCCATTGATTTTGAACCCTGTCAGAAATATTCTTTCCACCAGCATTCGAAAAAAGGAGTGTGCCTGGTGTTGCCCAGCTTGCAAGAGGGAAGTCACTGTTACCGTAGCGCTTAGCCGTGCTATACAGTGGAGGATTCGAGTTATAGCCGCCAACTTCTGGCCAAGAGGTGAGCGACTGCGTCATCCAACCATCACCAGTACTCGTGGTCACATATTCCGTGCCACCGCCCTTAACCACCATGCTGCCGTCTGAAAGCATTGGATAACCATCATCACCCAATACTGGCGAAACAATATTCTGAAAGCCTGGCGTATATCCAGAGAAAACACCCATGCCGGAGCCAGAACCAGCATTCCAATAACCCATGTTGTTGTTCATACCATTACCAAAAGTAAGAGCATGATCCTTAT
>ERZ773193.4507-NODE-4507-length-11118-cov-3.124288_pt1 | contig 11118 bp, 10 predicted proteins | sample MGYA00511110_ERZ773193 | MGnify/ENA primary metagenome ERZ773193 (study PRJEB29015, sample SAMEA2737784) | human gut metagenome | biome: human gut; feature: human-associated habitat; material: faeces | place: China | collected 2012 ...
CAAATTCTAATACGTCTGCAATTCTTTTACATGCAAATCCATCACCATAGGGATTACATGCCCGTGCCATAGCATTATATGCATCTTCGTTTTCAATAGAATCCTCTGCACTTCCTGTCTTTTCGTTGACAGTAGACTGGTCTACAATAAATTTCTCCACACGAAGAAGTGCCAGTGATTCATTTACTTCCTGTTCACCATAATATGCAACCAGCTGATCAAAACTCTCATAGCCATATTCTGATAACAGCTCGTCTTTTAATGTCTGTATATCGTCATCGTCAAGACTGAGTCCTTCTGCATCCATGATTCCCTGAACAATAAGGTTCTGTTCCACTTTGGATTCTGCATACTGCTGGCAGTCTTCCTCATAATCTTCTTCAGACATTCCCTGAGCCTTAAGGAAATCAGACATTTCCATACCTGCTTCTTTGACATAATTTTCATTGAGTTTTTTGTATGCTTCAACCGCCTTATCCACATCTTCTTCCGGATATTCTTTTACTTCAGAATTTGCGAGTACTTCGCTCCAGGCATTACTGTAAAGATCATAATCTGCTGATTTTGTCTCATTTTCTTCGAGTTCTTTTTTGACGGCTGCACGATACTCGTCAACTGTCTTGTATTCTGTATTGGCAGCTACCCACTCATCATTCAGTTCGGAAGGCCGCGTGAACTTCTGCAGCGTAACTTTAAACACAACCGGTTTACCGGCAACAGATTCTTCATAGTAATCATCCGGGAAAGTCAGGTCCAGTTCTTTTGTCTCTCCCTTTTTCATGCCAATGATTCCATCCTCGAATCCATCGATCATTCCGCCCTCGCCAATCACAAGATCATAATCTTCTGCAGAACCCCCATCAAATTCTTTTCCGTCTATCGTTCCGGTAAAATTAATCGTTACCGAATCGCCCTCTTCTACTGTTCCGTCATTTACCTCTGTTCCTTTTTCTTCAAGATTATAATCGATCTCTGCCTGTACATCATCATCCGTTACAGTAACCGATGCTCTGTCCAGTGTCAGTCCCTTATATTCTCCAATCGTAACATATTTTGAAACATCAGAAACAGACACCAGTCTGACTGCCGAAGCAGATGTTTTTTTATCTGAGGATGCAGAATCTTTTTTATCCCCTGTATCCTGTGTTGTCTCGGTTTTGGTTTCTTTTGTATCAGATCCGCCACATGCTGTAGCAGATAAAGCCATGCACATTACCAACATCGCTGCAACTGTTTTTTTCTTCATAATAAAACTCCTTTCAAATCTGCATATCACATTTCTGGTACCGGTGTCGGTCTGGAAGAATCCCATACCTCAGATACATCAAAAAGATCGCTCAGCATATCCGGGTTATAATACATTCTGTATCCATCCAGATTTCTTCTTCCCTGTCGGAAATACTGATCTGTGATCTGTACAAAGTACTGACTGGAATCTACATTACAGAAGTAGTCATAACCCGCACTCTTATAATACTGAAATTTCGGATTATCAGAAGAGTAACCTTCCCAGTCACCAATATCTGCACCAAACGCAAAGATGATCATATCTGTATCTCCAAGGATCGGGGCTACATTTGCTTTCCATTTCTCATCGTCTGTCTTAAGATCCTCAGCAGAACGCTCTGTTGCATTCATATGTCCCCAGGTATGGCTTGCGAATTCCCATCCCTCTGCCTTCATGGCATCTGCCACTTTGGTCGCATCTTTTACATCCTGGTCATAATCGAAATCAGGATGATCTTCCAGGAATTTCTTCTGGTCATCCTGAAGGTTTTCGCCGGTCTTATATGCACTGTCTGTTCTGTATCCCAGTACTCCGTTATAACCGGTCATCGCAAGGATTCCCTTACGTCCATGATAGGAAAAATCCGGATGTTCTTTGATAAAAGAATCCAGAAGCGGTACCAGATCATAATCTCCGACTAAAACATTTCCGTCAGCATCAACATATTCGTTCTTTACCTCTCCATTCTCGTCAAGTACAAGTTTGGATGCACAGCCATCGCCGTCCATATAATGGTAATAGCTGACATCATCCTGCGAAAGGACAAACGGAATCTTACCCTCCGGAACCATGATCTTACCCCTGCTCATCGTACCGTCTTTATTTACCGTTGCCATATCATGTGGACTTACCAGTACATAGCCCTTGTCATACATGATCTGAATGATCTTATTAAACTCACTGACTGTTGTCATGACCTGATTATAATTTCCGGATTTTGAATCTCCATCAAATGCTCTGGATGTGTCCTCGATCAATGTATGAAAAAATACATGTGTGATTTTTTCAAGAGGATATTCAACCAGTGATTTTTTCGCAATCTGGCATTTTGCAGCAAGATCCATGTAATCTTTATTTTTTGTAAAATCATCCTGCTTTTTCAGCAATTTGATTGCCTCATCATAATTATACTGCTGATACATGATCGTTGCCTGATCAAGCACAGAATCAGAAGTTTCTGTGTCTGCAGATTCTTTTGAATCCTCTGCATCTGCATAAACGTTCTGTATCATTTTAGATCTTATGCCGTCTGTAACCGGCAGATAACCACTTCCCCCTGTCAGTGCTGCTGCAGTAAGTACTGCTGTAAGTATTAATGCTCTTTTTTTCATTCTTTATCCCCTTTTATCAGTTATGCCATTGGCGGCACCGGTGTCGGTCTTACCGGATCAAAAACACTCTTTACATCAAAAAGATCCTCCAGAAGCTCCGGGTGGTAATACATACGGTATCCGTCCAAATTTCTTCTCCCCTGACGGAAATACCGCTCTCTTATCTGTACATAATATTTACTTGAATCTACATTGCAAAAATAATTGTATCCTGCACCTTTTAAATATTCGAATTTATCGCCGTGATAATCCTCCGGTCCACAGAGGTCTGTACCAAACGCAAATATAATGATATCTGTACCTCCGATCAGCGGATCTACATTATCTTTGAATTTCCGGGTATCGGTCTGAAGTGTTTCCAGTCCTATCTGCCCTACATTCTGATGCCCCCAGGTGTGACTTGCAAAAAGCCATCCCTCTGCTTTCATGGCATCTGCGACTTTCTTGGCGCCCTCTCTTTCTTTCGCCAGGCTGAAATCAGGATGTGCATCCAGCCATTCAACCTTATTGGCATCCAGATCATCCGGACGTGTCTCATAGCTCTGGTCTGTACGATATCCTAGAATACCATTATAACCGGTAAGTGCCACGATTCCTTTTGCCCCTCTGTATGAAAAATCCGGATGTTCTTCTACAAAACGGTCGATCAGCGGAACCATATCATAATCTCCGACAGAAACGCTTCCATCATCCTCTATATATTCGTTCCGGATTTTTCCATTCTCATCAACAACCAGCTTCGATGCATATCCATCACCATCCATATAATGATAATAACAGACATCGTCCTGTGAAAGAACAAACGGAATCTTCCCTTCCGGGAGAAGGATCTCTCCTTCTGTTATATTGCCATCAGCATCTGCCTTAGCCATATCATAGATACTGACCATGACATAGCCTTTCTCATACATAGTCTCTGTAATCTTGTTGAATTCATCGATCGTTGTCATAACTTGATTGTAATCAGCTTCTTTATAGTCTCCATCAAATGCTTTAGATGGATCTTTTATCAGTGTATGATAAAAAACATGTGTAACTTCTTCCAGTGGCCAGGACTTACAGGAAGCTTTTATTTCTTCATATTGTTTTACCGCATCCTGCATTTCTGTATTCTTTTTATAGCCACTGTATTTCTGAAGCAGGCTGATTGCCTTGTCATAATCATATTGTACTGCGAGAAGCTTCGCATCTGCCAGAATTTCCTCCGGGGTTCTCTCATCCACTTCCAGATCTGAACGACTCTGTTTCACCGAATCTGTCAAAGTCGGCTCCGATGAGTCCTTTTCTGCTGATTTTTTTGATGAAACCTGACTTTGCCTGCTTTCTCTGGTCACAAAACTGACGATTCCGGTGACTGCACTCACTGCTACCACTACGGTAACAACGGCCATGCTTCCCAATACGATCAATTTTTTTCTTCGTTCCTGCTTTTTTATGCGGTGTTTTCTTGCCTGGCGTCTCTCGCGAAGTGCCTTTTCCTGCTCTTCTGACAAACGTTCCATTTCTTTTATTTCATCTGAATACAGTTTATTCTGACTGGTATTTTTATTTCTGTCGTTTTTCTTCTCCATACTAACTCTCCAGGACCTTTGTTCTGTAATTCTTAGTGTACCCACAAATAAATTTATCTTTCAGATTTTTCTAAAAACCGTAAATTTATTATACCTGTTTCTCTGTACCTTTGCTACAACTTTTCCTGTTCTTTATGGAATTTTATGAATTTGTTTGCCTTTTGTAATAAATGATGTTAGAATATAATTCGCATGACATAAGTTTGTAAATTACATATTGAGGAGGGTATCTATGAGTACACTTACCATCGTCCTTCTTGTGATCCTGGTCGTTCTGATCGCTGCTCTGATAGCTCTTTATTTCTTTGGAAAAAAGGCTCAGAAGAAACAAGAAGAACAGCAGGCCCAGATTGAAGCTGCTAAGCAAACCGTTTCTATGCTGATTATTGATAAGAAGCGACTTCCGTTAAAAGAATCCGGTCTTCCTCAGATGGTGATCGACCAGGCACCGAAGCTGATGCGCCGTTCCAAACTGCCAATCGTTAAAGCAAAAGTCGGACCAAAGATCTCCGTTCTGATCGCAGATGAAAAAGTTTTTGATCAGATTCCGGTCAAAAAAGAAGTCAAAGCCGAAGTCAGCGGTTTATATATCGTTGGCGTTAAAGGAATCCGTGGTTCCCTGGAAACACCGGCTCCTAAGAAAAAAGGCTTTTTCAAAAGATTACTCAACAAATAAGGACACATGCAAAATGCCTGAGAGAATCATCTCCCAGGCATTTCTTTTTTCGCTTTAGTTCTATCAATACTTATTACAATATAAGATTCTCCGAATCTCTGGACTGTGCCTGAACCGTAAGATAGCAGTCAGCCACATGTTCCTCATTCATATCCAGTGCATAATCAACTTTCAGATGAATATTATCCTCTTCTTCCTGCAATTCCAAACCGGTTGCTGCAATCCCCATCTGAAGTGTTCCAAACGGTGTAGAATAAAATGTCATATTTTTCTTACCCTGTTCGAAAACCATATGTACATTTACCTGCCCCTGCTTGCGGACTTCCACTCCCTGCGCCGACATCTTGATATAGTTGACCGTCGGTTCTGCCGTATCGTCCATCATTTCTTCATAACGAAGATAATGGCTTCCATTTCGATAATAATACTGTCCCGGGACAACGATCTCGATTGGTTCCTGTTCCTCTTCCGGATCCATCATCTGAAGTCCGCGTACATGTATAAGTACATCTTTTTTCATATATCTCTCCTGATTCTGATAATTATCAATATTTTTCAATATCAATTTTCTTAGTCATTTCCACATCATACGGAAGAATCGAATTGGCAAATTCCTTAAACTCATCTGCAAGATCACTTACATAAAATCGATAAGGAAATTCCTCTTCCTGCTGTCCGGTACTGAGCATATTTGTTTTCTGCAGAAGATTCTTCAGTTCCAAAGCCGTCTCATACGCCGGATTTACCAGTCTTACTTTTTCTCCCATAACTTCCCGGATCGTAGATCGGATCAGCGGATAATGCGTACAGCCGAGAATCAGTGTATCCACATCTTTATCTTTCAGTTCCTGCAGATATCGGTTTGCAACTTCTACGGTCACCGGATCATGCAGCCAGCCTTCCTCTACCAGAGGTACAAACAGTGGGCAGGCCTTACCGATCACCGTAATTTCCGGATCCAGTTTCTTCAGATAAGCTTCGTGAATTCCACTGCCAACTGTGCCGACCGTACCGATCACACCAACTCTTTTATTGACCGTCTCTTCTGCAGCAACCTTTGCTCCTGCTCCAATCACACCAAGAACCGGTATATCCTGTTCATGCTGTACCGCATCAAGTGCAAATGCACTTGCTGTGTTACAGGCGATCACAATTGCTTTCACCTGCTGTTCTTTCAGAAAATGAATGATCTGTCTGGAGTAGCGAATAACCGTATCTCTGGATTTACTGCCGTATGGAACTCTGGCTGTATCACCAAAATAAACAATCTTTTCCGAAGGAAGATTACGCATGATCTCACGTGCCACTGTCAGGCCACCTACTCCGGAATCAAACACACCGATCGGTGCATCTCTATCTATCTTCATATGTAATTCTCCAGTTCTGTTTTATATGTTCGAAAAAGTAAAATGAACTTTTCCGAACATATCGATATCTTACCACCTCTCAATAGCTTTCGCAAGCCAGAAGGATATCTTTGGCCTCTGTTCTGATGGAAATTTTTCGACATCGCAGCCATACTGATCCCATTCTGAAAAACAGAACTCCGGATAAATACTGCCCCACCATGCCAGAACATTTTTCTGCGATCCCCTCCATTGTATTCCACACAGCAGACTGATGACTATCATTCCTGTTATCATAGAGAGCAGGATTCTGTTTTCTTTTTTGTATATCTGTTTCATCCCGGAACCTCCTGTTTCTTTTTGTTATTTGCTTTGCAAAATAATATTCTTTCAGAAGTATTCCCCAAAATCGCCATATTATTCCAGCCAGACCTGGATCTGATCTTCGGAAAGTGTAATTTTCGGAAGTTTCTTTAAAGTTTCATTCTGATACCACTGATAATAGACCTGCCGCAGAGTCACACCATTTTTCTGTTCTCTGTCCATTCGGTTTTCCATAAGACCTGTAATATATTCTCCGACCGATGTTCCACCTTCCTTCCAGCCCAGCAGTTTTTCCGGTTCCTGCGTCTGAAATACATATATATTTTCTCCTGCCAGCGGTTCTTTTCTGAGATATTCAAAAAAATCTTTCCACATATCGGTTTCAGTCAGGTCCTGACTCAGTATCAGTATCTGCAAATGTCCGATATCCAGATATTTTTCCTGGGATCTTTCATAACGACTTTTTATTCCCTCAAAACTTTTCCCACGGACCTGGAGTGTCTGATTGCCATCCTCTTCCTCTTTTCCCTGACCAGTCGCTCTGGGAAGATCAGGCATTGCATAGGTCAGAATGTATTCTCCCTCAGACACATCAACTCCCATAGCCAGCGGATACATTCTCTTTTCCGGTTCTATTCCGGCACAACCGGTACAGCTCAGAATAAATACCATTAAAACAGCCACTGCAGAAGCTGTTTTTTTTCTTCTCTTTTTCTGTCCCCGGAAAAGCAGACAGATCTGGATCAGCACCAGTCCCGGAACAAAAAATGTTCCCAGATACATTTTGTAGAAATCTGCGATCCCTCTGTCATCTATTCTGACAAAAGAAAACGCATAGATTACTATGGGAAGCCAGTATTTTCCACTTCTCAGATGCACCGTATCCAGTATACGGATTCCGTAATGGAAACAGCTTCCCAGTGCAAAAAAAAGCCCGTACAATAAAAAGCCAATCCAGAGTACATCAAACCTGGCAAGTACATTTCCCGGCAAGTCTGCTCCTGCCATCAGCGGAAGGACCGGATAAAGTTCTTTCTGTATCCGTCCCCACCCCAATACAGAAGGCAGGATAAAAAGAATAAGCAGTAAAATTCCGCTGACTGTAAGAATGGCCGATGTTACGGTTTTTCCGGAATTTCCTCTTTTTTCAACATTCTGCAATACAAACGGAAGAAGGCTGATTCCCGAAAAAGCACACACCATATCATATGTGCTGTAAACGATCTCCTTTCCCCACAAGCGACTTTCCTGCAGCATTTCTTTCAGATATTCTGCATTCCCCTGCCCGATACACAACAGCAGCATAAGTATGATCACAAATAAAAAAATCCCTCCCGAGACACCGGCCATCCGCCCTCTGCGCTGCATCCCCTGATCCGCACCATATGCACAGACTGCAACCGCCCAGAAAATCAGCCATCCGGTTGCAATCCCTGATACTGCCCACACCGGTATGATCTGCTCAATGAGTGAAAGAATATAAACTCCTGTCATGATCAGATATATTAAGAAAAAGCTTCCCAACAGGCTGCCTTTTAGCTTTCCCATTATTTTTACAGGATCTGCATAACAGTAAGAAGTTCTCATCAGAAAAAAGACATACAGCAAAAGGATCAGAACTGCAGCCATGATGCCCACTGTTCCAGACATTCCCTGTTCTCCGTTATATCCCGGAATACAGATCAGAAGTGGTGCAAGAAAAGAAAGTATAATCTGATGATACAACTGTCTGTGTGATATACGATTGTTTTCTGCATACTTCATGACTCACGCCCCTTCCTGTCTGTAATCTTTCGCAGACGGATACTCTGTTCCTTTCTTGCATAGACCGGCCTGTATTTTCTGGCTTTGAAAGGTATTCGAAAAATACCATTACCTGTCTGTCTAACGGATTGTTCTTCCACAAAAGGCACCAGATACGGTATTCCAAAGCTCAACAGGCCTGACAGATGTGATACTGTAAGATAGATGCCAAGGACAACTCCATATATTCCAAGATAGCCTCCCAGAATCAAAAATCCATATTTCAGCAGGCGAAAAGCAGCTGCAAATTCTTCATCCGGTATGACCATAGATCCAAGTGCCGTAAGTGCTACGATCATAACAACAATAGGACTTACCAGATTGGCACTGACTGCCGCATCTCCTATGATCAGGCCGCCTACTATTCCGATTGCATTTCCAAGTGCACCGGGTACCCGGACTCCGGCTTCCCGTATCAGTTCAAAAGCGAGTTCCAGTAAAACCAGTTCTGTCACACTTGAAAAAGGTACTCCCTCCCTTGCATCTGCAAAAGACAGCAAAAGATTCGTTGGCAATATCTGTGTATGAAACCGGATCACTGCCAGATACAATCCCGGAAGCAATGTTGCTGTCAGCAATGCCAGATAACGCAGTATTCGAAGAAATGTTGCCATCTCAAAATGATGATACCAGTCTTCACTGCTCTCCATAAAACTGCTGAATGCACCTGGCAGGATCAGGGCAGACGGAGAATTATCACACAGAAGTGCAATTTTTCCATTGAGAAGTTCCAGTGCCGTCCGATCCGGGCGTTCCGTCACCTGATACTGTGGAAAAGGCGAATACCAGGGTTTCTCAGTCAGCTGTTCCAGCATTCCACTGTCCAGAATTCCATCTATTTTGTATTCTTCCAGCCTGTTTTTGACCTCTTCCAGAAGTTCTTCATGTACCAGATCTTCGATATACAGTATCTGAATCGTTGTATTGGAACGGACTCCACTCTGATATTCTTCTACTTTCATTCGGGTATCACGGATCCTTTTGCGTACAAGCGCAGAATTTGTCTTTACCGAATCTGAGAAACCTTCCCTGGAACCACGCAATACCTTTTCTGATTCTGCCTCAGAGACTCCCATATCCGGGTACCCTTTGCTGGAGATTTTCATTGCCTTATTGTAACCATCTATAAAAAACACTGCATTTCCAGACAGGATTGCTCCAAAAACTTCATCCATATTTTCCAATTTCTGCACATCTGCAATGCCCAGACTGTTATTTTTGAGAAATTCCTGTATTTTTTCCGGCGGTATTTTCCAGAAATGATTGATCATTTTTCCAATCGCTGAATCATCCAGCATCATATTCGATACCGTAACTTCAATATAAACCATAAGGCAGTCCACTTTACGATCTTCTCCCAGACGCATCGGACGTACAAGAATATCTGCACAATTTTCGCACTGCTTTCGGATATATACCTCATTATCTCTCAGATTTGACGAAATCCTGATCTGCTCTGTTTCTTTTACTGATCCTTCTACTGCTTCTCTCATCATTTCCTCCTGAAGACAGATACCTGCTATAATAAATAAAAAAAGAGATACACTTTATGCATCTCTTTTAGAATAACCAGATTATAAGATTTTATGTGTGCAGACACTGCTGACCGTTCTATTTATGAACCTGTCGGTTCTGTGTCTCTTCACGGATAGACCGTATGATTGCCTCCCGCTGATTCTCAATATGCTGATAGGAAATCTCCTGTGCCTGTTTTACATCACGATTACGGATTGCTTCGTAAATTTCTTCATGTTCTTTGACGAGAAGATTTCTTGTCTCTTCATCCTTCAGATACTCCACACGGTAACGATAAATCTGTTCCCGAAGATTATTCAATACCTGATTCAGTCTTCTGTTATCAGAAGATTTATAAATCACTTCGTGAAATGCCACATCGGCCTCTGCAAGCTTGATTACCCTCTGCCATAGTTGCTTCGAAGTCTTTGGCCGCTTTCCACAATTCCGCCAGCTGTTCCTCTGTCATACGTGCACATGCATTTTCAATAGAAAGATTTTCCAGAGCAATTCGAACTTCCAGAACATCATTCAGATCTTTTTCTGTGATATTGGCAACCTGTGCACCTCTTCGGGGAATCATCACAACCAGACCTTCCAGTTCCAGTTTTCGCATAGCTTCCCTTACCGGAGTCCTGCTGACACCAAGACGTTCTGCAAGTGCAATTTCCATCAGTCGTTCTCCTGGCTTCAGTTCACCTTTTAAAATTGCTTTACGGAGTGTATTAAATACAACATCGCGTAATGGCAGATATTCATTCATGTCTACAGAAAAATCATTTATCATAAGTACTTCCCCTTTCTTACTTTTTATTGTATATCTGTGTTGCAAATACAGTTTTCGCCAGATGACTGTTGCGAAGCGCTTCCGTAGCTTCCCGAAGTTTACTGCGGTCATCAAATATTCCAAAGACGGTCGGTCCGCTTCCGCTCATCATTGCCTTAAGCGCACCGTTCGCTTCCATAAGATCTTTAATCTCCTGAATAACCGGATACTGACTGATGATTCCCGGTTCAAAAACATTTTGCATTTTCGCAGTAAGACTGTGAAGATCCTGATTCTCAATGTCACTGATCATTCCATCAATATCCGGGTGCGACTGAATCTGATCCAGATGAAGATTTTCATAGGCAAGTTTTGTGGAAACATTGATTCCCGGTTTACCAACCAACACATAGCATTTCGGCAGTCCCGGAAGTCTGGTCAGCTTCTCTCCAATTCCTTCTGCAAGTGCAGTTCCACGCATAACACAATACGGAACAT
>ERZ773193.4510-NODE-4510-length-11107-cov-2.544879_pt1 | contig 11107 bp, 11 predicted proteins | sample MGYA00511110_ERZ773193 | MGnify/ENA primary metagenome ERZ773193 (study PRJEB29015, sample SAMEA2737784) | human gut metagenome | biome: human gut; feature: human-associated habitat; material: faeces | place: China | collected 2012 ...
CGGCTTCGTTGCCCATATTGGCATCAAGATTCGTCCAGTCCTGTGTGTAATAACCGTGGTAGGCATAATGCGGGAAATCGCCTTTTGTACCGCCGCCGACCCAGCCGTGAATTTGCTCAAATGGGGCGCTTATCCATAAAGCATTAACGCCCAACTGCTGGAGGTAATCCAGTTTGTTGGTCAGGCCGCGTAAATCGCCGCCGTGAAAAGTGCCAATTTCCGCCATACCGTCTTTATGACGTCCGTAACTCTGGTCATTACTGGGATCGCCGTTTTCGAAACGATCTGTCAGCACAAAGTAAACCGTGGCGTTATGCCAGTCGAAAGGGGCAGGGGCGTCAGTTTCTGCCCGTTCCAGCAGGAGTAAACCGTTGCTGGTGGCAGCGGGTTGTAACATTATTTGACCGTTCTTCACTATCGCAATTTGCTGGCTGTAATAATCCCGTACGGCGGCTCCTTCCGGGAAAGTGGCGCTGACATCCACTGTGAGCGGTAATCCATCCCATTTCGGGCATTCACGGACCAGGTTTGCTACCGGTTCGGCGGCGTTCTGGATGGAAAGCAGCAGCTCGTCGTTGGAAAACGGCTTGGTGATGTAGTTGAACGCCCCGTAACGCATGGCCTCCACAGCGCTTTCGATGGAGCCGAAGGCCGTCATGATGAGCACCGGGATGTGGGGCCAGTTCTTTTTGACTCGTTCCAGCACCTCACGCCCGGAGATGCGGGGCATCTTCATGTCGGTGATGACGATGTCGACTTCGGACTCTTCGAGAAACGCCAGCGCCGTTTCCGGGTCATTCAGTGCGGTCACGGCGTATCCCGCTTCGGTCAGCAGCGTTTCCAGAACGAGCAGGTAGTTTTTCTCGTCGTCAATCAGCAGCAGATGCACCTTGTCGTTCATGAGAGTATCCTTGTCTGTCTAGCGTGTCTGCGGAGAGGCGTCGCCTTCCCGCAAATCGTGTTTCTCCGAGGGGAGCGGATCGGTCAGCGTCACGGGCTCGTCATCCGCGCTTGCGGCCGGCCGTTCGTCTTTTTCGGGAGTGTCGCCTATATCCGGCTCGCTGGCAACCGGGAGCAGGATGGTGATCATGGCTCCGCCCTCTTCGGGGTTGGTCAGGAGCAGTTTCCCGTTGTGGGACGTGATGATGGTGTTCACGATGGGCAGGCCGAGGCCCGTGCCGTGATCCTTGGTGGTAAAGAAGGGATCAAGAAGCTTGTGCAGCAGGGTGGGCGGGAAACCGGGGCCGCTGTCGTGGAACGAAAGCGCGATCATGCCGTCGGCCCGTCGTTCGCCGCGGATATGGATGGTCCCGTTGGTCCCGATGGCCTGATAGGCGTTGACCAGAATGTTGTAGACGGCCCGGTACAGCAGATCCTTGTCCCCGAGGACGAACAGGGAACCTTCCGTGTCGCGGACGCATTCCACGCCGAGGCGCTTCATTTCTGCCACAAACGCGGTGAGGAAGGTTCTGAGGAAGGTTTTATACTCCTCCGAGAAGGCGTCGGTTTCCCATCCGAAAATGCGGCGGTACTCTCCGTTGTCGTATGCCATAATCTTCGGAGCATGAGCTGCGCCCCACTGTGTATAGAGGTGGGAGACTTCAAAATACTCCACTCCGGCGCGCTGTGCAGTCTCTACCCATCTCTCGAGCTTATCAAATCCGAAAGCGTACTCTCCGTTCTCGCGGTACACGTCGACGAGCTGCACTGTGCGTCTTTCTCCTCCGACGGCAGTATCGAGCGGGGGAGTGAATACGGGGGTAAGGACGGTATTGATTCCGTTTTCGGCAGCGGTGCGCATGAATTTTTCGATATGATCCCAATGCTGTTCGCTGAAGGTTTCGAGGTTATAGTAGTTCGCTATGCAGTCGGTATGGAACCACTCGGTAACTATCATTTTCTGCTTCGGGAGGACCTTTTCGATAACGTGGACGGTATATGTAGCTTCCGCCGCCGTTTCCTCTCCGCGTTTCAGAGTGAGGGTAACGGGGTAGTCTCCGCCGGAGAGATTTTCGGGGATTTTTGAGAGTTTAGGTTTTTACGGTGACGAAGAGTGCTTTCAGCTCGCCGTATGTAGCGAAGACGGTATTACCCGGTGCGAGGTCGCGGAGAAGGTCGGGGTAAAGACCGGGAGTTTTGCGGAGGAAGTAGTCGTCGGACGAGGGATAAGCGGGGTATCTGACAGGAATCTGTTCAACCTGACGGACGCGGACGAACTCTGCGAGGGGGGAAGATACGGAGAGGGTGAGCCAAGCCTTCGGGGATTCTGCGGGGTCGTCGGAGGTATAGGCGGCTTCAAAGCACACCTCTTCGCCGAGCAGTGCGGACGAGCGGGTTTTCTCTTTTTTTGATGAAAACGGCTCATCCATGAAGCATTTCTCCATTGCGGAAACGAGTTTGAGCAAAATGGACATGTTTGTGGGGTCTCCTTTTTTTTAATTTATTTTTCTTTTTATTTTTCTGTCTTGCGACAGCGAAATATATATTATCAGATCCACAGCAGAATGTCAACAACTTTTTAATTATTTTTCAAAAAAATTTTGCCGCACATTTTCGCACTATAAAAGGGTGCCTCCAAGCACCCCTTTATACTATATTTATCAGATGCTGCAATCCAGTGTAAACCAGAATTCCACACCATCTTTTACATTCTGTACGCCACAGGCCTTATTGTGGGAATCCATGATCGCCTTCACAATGGAAAGGCCAATGCCACTTCCGCCGTAAGCTCTGGTGCGTGCCTTATCTACTTTATAGAATTTAGTCCAGAGTTTTCCAAGATCTTCCTCCGGTATATTCTGCCCTGTGTTAAATACCGTTACTTTTACCTCTTTATCATTTTTCTCAATGCGGATCTCAATGCGTTTTTCCCCGTCCAAATGGTTCATGGCATTATTCAGATAGTTGGTCACTACTTCTTCTATCTTAAACTCATCCGCCCATACCATGACCGGTTCGCTTGCATCAAATATAACCTGAGCCTCTTTTTGCTGAAGAAGGATCTTTGCAGATGAAAGAACACCGCTTATTAATGTAACCAGATCAAACTGTTCCATAACTGGTTTGTCATTGCCAAATTCAAGGGCTGTAAGGGTAAGAAGCTGTTTTACCATTTTATTCATTTTTCCGGCTTCATCCTGAATGACCTCACAGTAATAGTCCCTGCTTTCCGGGTCCTCTGCCATTCCTTCTGTAAGTCCCTCTGCATATCCCTGGATCAGGGCAATAGGTGTTTTCAGTTCATGAGATACATTGGCGATAAATTCCTTTCGGGCTTCATCAATGCGTATCTTCTCTTCAATGTCCTTTTGCAGTTCATTATTGGCTGTTTTCAGTTCTCCTATGGTTTCCTTCAGCTTTTCCGAAAGAGTATTCATACTATTTCCCAGTACACCGATTTCATCCTCGGAGTCTCCTGTATAACGGGCGTCAAAATCCAGCTCTGACATCCGCTCCGACAAAGCTGCAAGAGAGAGAATAGGAGAAGTGATCTTTTTCCCTGCAAAATACATGATAATGCTTCCTGCTGCCAAGGCAATAAGACCGATATATACCATGAAACGGTTAGACAGATCTACGCTTTCATGTATACTTGCAATAGGCATGGACATGATAAAGATAGTCTTATTATCTTCAAAGAAGCCCCAGTTCTGCAGATAGAAGCTTTTGGCATGTTTGTCAAAACTTTTTTCAATGGTGTAGTTTTCTTCATGCACCAGTGTTTCTGTCTTTGGTCCACGCTTTCCAAGGATATACTGCTGCACACGGTCTGCTAAAAGTCTTCCATCCCAGAAAGAAGGATACGTTTCATCATTGGTACTGTCTACGATCACTACCGTAATATTGTATTTTTCATTTACATTGCGGATCAGCCTGGTGATCTCATTTTGTTCTCCGTCTTTAGAATAAAGACTTTGCAGGTCATCCATGATGTCTTCCCCGGCTGCCGCTTTTTCCATTGCATATGCATTGATCTGGGTATAGGTATCCTGAAGGATCTTTACTTTATCATTCAGATAATAATTTTCCAAAAAGAAGCTGTTCATAGCCCATACGGCTAACAGGACCATTGCCAGCAGGCCGATAAACAGTCCTATAAATGTAGTTCGGATGGAGCGTTTCATTCTTCACTCACCTCAAATTTATAGCCCATTCCCCAGATGGTCTTAATATAATCACCTTTTTCCCCCATTTTGCTGCGCAGTTTTTTTACATGGGTGTCAATGGTTCTGGCATCTCCAAAATAATCGTAATTCCATACATTATTTAAAATCTTCTCTCTGGAAAGGGCAATTCCCTGATTTTCTGCAAAATAGGTGAGAAGTTCAAATTCCTTGAAACTTAATTCGATCTCTTTTCCGTCGATGGTCACTCTGTGGGCTGCCTTATCAATACAGATGCCACCGATATTCATTACATCCGCAGATACTGCATTGGTCCTGCGAAGAAGGGCCTCTACTCTTGCAACCAGGATCTTTGGACTGAATGGTTTGGAAATGTATTCATCCACTCCTAAAGAAAATCCCTGAAGCTCATCCCGCTCCTCGCTTCTGGCTGTCAGCATGATCACCGGCCCCCACTGGGGCTTGGGCCGGTAGCTCGCGTCAAGGCGAAGTCCTGTCTCCGCCGGGCTCCCCATGCTTTCCACTGCCTTCCGCTCCGCCGTTTCCCTCTCCATGCCGGAGCGCATATACGCTTCGGTCTGATCCTCTATGTGTGCGGCAAGCTCCTCCCGCACCGCATCGTGCGCCTGCCTCCAGCGTACCTCGGCGCATACGCTTTTAAGATACTCGTTTACCCTGTCAGAAGGCATAGCTCACACCTCCAAGCACCTTGTCAAGGGCGCGGGAAAACTCCCGCCACTCCCTGGTTTTGGCGGAAAGCTCCGCCCTGCCCGCCTTTGTTATGCTGTAATATTTCCTTACCCTGCCGGTATCCGCCGTTTTTTCGTATGCGGTTATCAGCCCCGCCTTCTCAAGGTCGTGGAGCATGGGATAGAGCGTTCCGGCCTTTAGCGTAAAGGTATCGTCAGACCGCCTCGCCAGCTCCTCTATCATCTGATAGCCGTACATATCCTCGTTTTCAATGAGCTTAAGCAGCAGCATACCCGTGCTGCGGGTCACAAGCGTCTTGTCCATGCGCTCCCTCCATATATCGGAATTCTATACATATCTTATATCGGCATTCTATATATGTCAACGCCTGCCGCCCGCTATTCACAGTTTGTTAATATGTGCTTATTCTTCAGTCGTGACGTCTATCCTGGCATAGCCCCCCCTTGCGTGTACCTTTCCCTGACCGTTTATCGTGCAGTTGCATGTGACGGTATACTCGTAGTCCGGGCCGTGATTTATGCAGTTTGCAGCAGTCCTCACGCACTTGTTGTTCACGAATATGCCGTACTTCTCGCTTCCGCCCATGATGGGGCTTATCTTTGTATGCAGTATTATGGTACTGCCCTGCCTCACCTTGTACGTGCCCAGTTCCGTTATGATCTCCCCGTCTACAGCCACATACCTTTCACCAAACAGGCCGGAATTATCAAAGCTTCCTGTAAGCGTCAGCGTGACCGTCTTAACTGTTTCCCCCGCCATGAGCCTGCGCCTTTGCGCGAATTGCCTGTGTATCATGTTTTCCTCCTGCTGTATTTGTTTCGAACGTTTGTTCTGAACATATATTAACACCATACTCCTCCTCGCCGCAATTCTCAATCAAAAAAGGAATACCTCTTTCGGTATTCCCTGTGTACATGTCGCACATTTCGCGCCGCTTTAATGCAGCAGAAGCCCCACTATTATGCCTATCGCAGAGCCTACTGCCACCTGGAAAGGCGTATGGCCCACCAGTTCCTTGAGTTCCTCCTCCGGCAGCTCTATCCTGCTGTCCCGGGAACGCAGAAAGCGGGTTATGGAATTCAGTATCTCCGCCTGACGGCCGGTCTCCAGGCGCACACCCCGGGCATCGTGTATCACCACTATTGCAAACAGGACCGCCATAGCAAATTCAAAGGAGGCCGGGCCATAGTTAAAGACTGTAGCCACCAGAAACGCGCACACCGTTGCCGAATGGGAGCTGGGCATTCCGCCGCTGCCCCAAAGGCGCTCCGCCTTCCATTCTTTATTTATAAGATAGTTTATTATCGTTTTCAGAACCTGCGCAACAGCCCATGCCGTTACCGCGCTCACGAGGGGGCGATTTTCTGCAAGCCCCTTAAAAAATTCTCCCAAAGTCATATTTATTTCCCCTTTCTGACGATAAGCATAGCAAAATTAATTACTTCGTGCAAGCACTCAATTTGAACTGTAATCATCTCCAAAAAATGTTAATTTTTTCTTAGTTTTGTCAATGTATATACATAATACCTTGACTAATTCGCTCTATTTGATTAAAATATTTTAATAATTCATTCGTTCAATTTTTTTAACCATTTTATATACCCGATAAGGAGGCGCAATGGACTTATTCGAAAAGCTCAGACCCTGCGAATTGGCCGCCGAGGCCATGGAAAAGGGCATATACCCCTATTTTCACGCGCTTGAAACGCGTCAGGATATCCAGGTCGTAATGGAAGGCAAGCGGCGCATAATGCTTGGCTCCAACAACTATCTCGGCCTTACCAATAACCCCGAGGTCATTGAAGCCGGCAAAAAGGCGCTTGATCAGTACGGCTCCGGCTGCTCCGGATCCCGGTTCCTAAACGGCACGTTAAAAATGCACCTCGAATTAGAGGAGGAGCTTGCGGACTTTCTGCATAAGGAAGCGGTAGTGACATTCCCCTCCGGGTTTCAGTCCAATCTTGGCATTATCAGCGCCCTTGCAGGCCGCCACGACTATATTCTATGCGACCGCGAGAACCACGCAAGCATATACGACGGCTGCCGCCTATCCCAGGCGACTATGATGCGCTACCGCCATGGGGACATGGCTGACCTTGAAAAGAAGCTGAAGGAGATACCTGACACCGCAGGCTGCCTCATAGTAACGGACGGCGTATTCAGCATGGGCGGCGATATTGCCAACCTGCCGGAGATAGTCCGCCTTGCCAGGCAGTACAGGGCGCGCATAATGGTAGATGACGCCCACGGCTTAGGGGTGCTGGGCGAGGGCGGCAGAGGTACCCCAAGTTATTACGGTCTCGAGGACGAGATAGACGTATACATGGGTACGTTCAGCAAGTCTCTTGCAAGTCTCGGTGGGTATATGGCATCGTCAAAATTCATAGCCGATCACGTTCGCCATAACTCCCGGCCTTTTATATTCGCAGCCAGCATACCACCCGCAAGCTGCGCCTGCGCCTTGGCGTCATTAAGGGTGCTGAAAAAGGAGCCATGGCGGGTACAACGGCTGAAGGATATATCGAATTACGTCCAGAAGGGGCTGACTGAGCGAGCCATACCCCACAAGCTCACCAGCGTACCCATAATACCCATATATACCCATGACCCTGAAAACACGCTGATAATGGCAAAGCGTGCATACGACGGCGGCGTATACGTCAATCCCGTGCTGCCACCGGCAACCCCCATGACCGAGTGCCTGCTGCGCACCAGCTACATGGCCACACATACCGACTCAATACTTGACGAAGCAATGGACATACTCGGCAGCATACTGGAGGATAACAGATGAAAAAGACAGCTATAGTGACAGGCGGAAGCAGCGGCATAGGCAAAGCAGCCGCCCTCATGCTCTGTGAAAACGGCTATACCGTGTACGAGTTCAGCCGCAGAGGCGAGAATTACAGCAGCATCTTCCACATAACAGCGGACGTGACAAACCCCGCCAGCATCGCCGCCGCAGCAGCAAAGGTAATAGAAAAAGAAGGCCGCATAGACCTTCTTGTAAACAACGCCGGATTCGGCATATCAGGGCCTGTGGAATTTACCGACTCTGCCGATGCCCACGCCCAGCTCGAGGTGAACTTCTACGGCGCATTCAACTGTATACAGGCGGTGCTGCCGCAGATGCGCGCTCAGGCCAGCGGCCGCATCATCAACCTCAGCTCCGTGGCCGCGCCCATAGCCATACCCTACCAGTCCTTCTATTCCGCGGCTAAGGCAGCTATAAACTCCCTGACACTTGCCCTTCGCAATGAAGTCCGTCCCTTCGGCATACAGGTCTGCGCTGTGCAGCCCGGGGACATTCGTACAGGCTTCACCGCCGCAAGGAAAAAATCTCACGCCGGAAGCCATATATATAAATCCCTCGACCGCGCGGTAGCCGTGATGGAGCGTGACGAGCAGAACGGCATGGCTCCGGAGGCCGTGGCAAAAGTCATACTCAAGGCGGCAAACGCCAGGAAATGCCGGGCGCTGTACACCGTAGGAGCACAATATAAGCTTTTTACCCTTATCAACAAGCTGCTGCCAGCCACCACCGTAAACTGGCTGGTGGGCAAGATATACCGCTGATACCTCACCAAAACAAAACCGATAATTAAATCAGTTGCTTTTATTCTGTTTCTGATGTATGCTTTACCTTGCTGTTTAGCTTATTTGTGAGGTATGTCAAAATGAATAGCGTTAAAAATGACCTTACCGAAGGAAGCATCGTCAAAAAGCTGATAGCCTATTTTCTGCCCATAGCCGCAGGTACGATGTTTCAGCAGCTCTATAACGCCGCCGACGCCATAGTCGTAGGAAAGTTCGTGGGTACGGTAGCCCTGGCTGCCGTCGGCGGGAGCGCCGCCCATATAACTAACCTTCTGATAGGCTTTTTCGTGGCGCTCTCCGGCGGCTCCACGGTAGTAATAGCCCAGCTTTTCGGCGCGAAGGATGATGAGTCCATACGCAAGGCCACGGGCACCGCAGTAGCTTTCTGTATAATATCCGGCATAGTTCTGACGATTGTCGGCTTCGCCTTCACTCCGGTCTTTCTTCGCGTATTGCAGTCCCCGGCGGATACCATATCCGAAGCCACAACGTACCTTCGCATAGTTTTTCTCGGCGTGACCGCTCAGCTTCTTTACAATATAGAGGCGGGTGTGTTTAATGCGGTAGGCGATTCCAGAAGCCCCTTCATATACCTCTCAATCTGCTGTATAGTCAACATATTCCTCGACCTGCTTTTGGTAGCAATTTTCAAGATGGGCGTAGCCGGCGCTGCAATAGCCACCATCGTCTCTCAGATACTCAGCGCGGTGCTGGCGACCGCAAAGCTCATGCGGAGCAAGGAGGCATACCGCATAACGCTAAAGGGCATAGGCCTGCACCGCAAGCTGCTTGGCCGTATGCTGCATATAGGCATACCCGCGGGGCTCCAATCCTCCATGTATGCAATTTCAAACATGATAATCCAGGTGGCGGTGAACCTTCTAGGCACTGCTACTGTAGCCGCATGGTCCCTCAGCGGCAAGATAGACGGCTTTTACTGGGCCTGCAGCAACGCCGCCGGCATAGCCGTAATGAACTTCGCCGCGCAAAATTACGGGGCGGGACGCATGGACCGTGTGCACGGCTGCGAAAAACTCAGTCTGAAACTGTTCATGGGTATAACGTTACTGTTCAGCGCCGTTCTTTTGGGCTTCGGCAGATTCCTGCTGCCCTTATTCAACGACGATGCGGAGGTGCTTGCCAAGACCTGGCAGGTAATGCTCTACATGGTGCCTCTCTACTTCACCTGGACCTACATAGAAATAATTTCCGGCGTCCTCCGTGGTATAGGCGACGCGGTAGTCCCTGTGATAATAATCGGCGTAGGCGTGTGCCTGCTGAGGGTGGTATGGATAGCGACAGTATACAGGTCGCACCCCACCATGCTCAACGTATGCCTCGCCTATCCAATATCCTGGATAGTGACGGACGTAGCTTTCTTCTTCTATTACCGCAGGGTAAAGTGGCTGTACCACATTAAATGATAAAGGAAGGCTGCATTTTATGAAGCTGTTCGATTGCCACTCCGGCGCCATGGCGGATATCCGCAACAAGAAATTTGCCGGCGAATCCGATATATTAGGACGCTATCACCTGCCCCCCTTTTTCCGCCTGATGGATAAGCTGCTGAAGTAAATTAAGAACATGCAAAAACATGCAAAAGCACCCTGACGGGTGTTTTTTCTGTGTGGGTATTTACTTTTCGCCGCCAAGGGTCTCTTTGGTCAGTATCCTCAATGCGTCGTGTATGTTTTCTATGACTATGTGCTCGCTGCCCTTCTGGTGCTCGCCGTCCAGCGACCAGTCCATATCCGGGCTTGCGAATATCTCCGCCCTTTCTGTGCGTATGAAATCTATCATGCTGCACTCATACTGCTTGCTGGCTATGGCGGTAAGTATCTCGTTGAGCTCTATGGCGGAATTTGGCATATGCACAAGCATTATCTCAAACTTGCCGTCGTTCATATCCACCACATCGGGATCCAGCGTCAGCACACCCCCAAGGGAGGTAGAGTTGCTCACGGCGCCAAAGAGCAGCTCTCTCTCGTACGTCCTGCCGTCAGCTATCAGCTTCACATGCTCCGGGCGGATACTGGCGAGGCTCTTCATGCCCTCCAGTATATAAGCGAGATGCCCCAGGGCGTTCTTCACGTTTTGCGGCGTCTCGTAGGATGCCCGTGTAAACGCGCCGAAAGAAGCCACGTAGGTAAAATACCTCTGTTGGAACCTGCCGACGTCTATGGATACAGGCTCTCCCTCCATTATATTCTTCGCCGCATTCATAATATCCGAAGGAAGGTGCAGACTGTTGGCAAAGTCGTTTGTGCTGCCGGCGGGGATGTAGCCCACCTCCGGCCGGTTCTCCAGGCCCATCAGCCCGGCCACCACCTCGTGGAGGGTGCCGTCCCCGCCGGAGCAGACCACCCGGTCGAACTGGCCGCCCAGCTCGGCGGCGATGCGGGTGGCATCCGCCTTCCCCTGGGTGGGATAGACGGTGGTCAGGTAGCCCGCCTTGGTAAAGACATCCAGAACAGCGGCCAAATCGGCCGTCACCCGCCCCTTGCCGGCGGTGGGGTTGTAGAGAAAAAGCATGGTTTTCAAAGCTGGGGCCTCACTTTTTTATGAGATTGGCGCCCGGAGCGCCCCGTCCTTGGACTCCCCGGATGCTGCTGATTACGAATTATTATAAGGAATGGGACGGAAAAAACAAGGGAAAATTTGTGAATCTTTATGTC
>ERZ773193.4517-NODE-4517-length-11073-cov-3.238065_pt1 | contig 11073 bp, 8 predicted proteins | sample MGYA00511110_ERZ773193 | MGnify/ENA primary metagenome ERZ773193 (study PRJEB29015, sample SAMEA2737784) | human gut metagenome | biome: human gut; feature: human-associated habitat; material: faeces | place: China | collected 2012 ...
TAGAACGGAATATCCAGACCGGTCTCTTCAAAGGCCTGAAGCCACTTGTCGTTGTCGAAGCATTCGCTCCAGGAATCGAAGAGACAGCCCTTGCGGTAGGCCGCAAGCAGGGAAGCTCCCACCCGCCGGTCGCCCCGGGCCAGGATTCCTTCCAGCACCGTTACGTCCGCTTCATGCCAGTTATATTTGATACTCTTTTTATTGAGCTGAGCTTTGATTTCGCTGTTGACAATATATGCCTTATCCAGGAACTCCTCCTTGGTACACATGCGCGCCCACTGGAAGGGCGTAAAGGGCTTCGGTACAAAGAAGGAGGTGCTGACGGTAATCTGACATTTGCCATTCCGCTTATCCTTGGGAATTTCATAGTACCGTTTCGCAATCTTTTCAGCCAGCCACGCGATAGCCTTCTCATCTTCTACCGTCTCCGTGGGCTGTCCCAGCATAAAGTAAAGCTTGACGGAACTCCATCCCCCCTCGAACGCAATGCGGCAGGAATGGGCGGTCATAGGAAAGGATAATGAGGTTATTCCGCAGGCGTTTTTTCTTTGCGCTTCCCTGGCCGGCGACGGCCGCCATGCGTTTGCGGATTTCTTCCGGGTCCCCAAGAAAGTAGTCTTTTTCCAGGTTCAGGGAGTCGTCAAATTCAAATACATAGGGGGTGGCGGTAGGAAGATTCAGGGCAAGCAGCTGTTCGTCAGGAATGTTTTTCAAATACTTGATTATGCCCCGCAATGTGTTGCCGTGGGCTACGATCAGGATATTGTCCAGCGTCCGTAGAGAAGGGAGAACTGTTCCTTCCCAGTAGGGCATCATGCGGGCAATAGTTTCTTTCAGTGATTCCGTTCGCGGAAGTTCGCTGTCCGGCACTCCCTTGTAGCGGGGATCCCATTTGGGGTTGGCGGGATCGTCTTCCGCCAGGGGAGGAGGCGCCACGTCATAACTGCGCCTCCAGATCAGTACCTGTTCGTCTCCGTATTTTTGAGCCGTTTCACTTTTATTCAGGCCCTGGAGCATGCCGTAGTGCTTTTCATTCAACCTCCAGCTTTTGGAGACGGGCAGCCAGTCCTGGTCCAAACGGTCCAGCACGCAGTTGAGCGTTTTCACGGCCCTCTTGAGATAAGAGGTGTAGGCATGGTCAAAGGCCATTCCCCTGTTTTTCAGAAGGTCGCCCGCGTGGTTGGCTTCCTGTATTCCCAATTCCGTCAGATCCACGTCCGTCCATCCGGTGAATCTGTTTTCGCGGTTCCACGTGCTTTCTCCATGGCGAAGAAGAACAATTGTTTTCATATTGATCAATTTAGACAGGCGTCCTCCGGTTTTCATACAAAGGGATGAAGATATATGACATGATTACATTCCACGGAACGGAAGGCCTCCGTTCCGTCCGGCCCCGTCAGATTTCTGGCGGAGGGGAAGGGTATTCCGAAGATTCGGAGAAGAGAGAAAAAAATTGTTATTGGCAACCGTCTTCAAATGAATTAACTGTTCAACATGATGAAGCAATATGGTTTCAGTTGGTCTGCCGCACTGATGGCCGTCGGAGTGGGAGCATTGGCATGGGCTGGCCCTGAGGCTGTCCAGAATGTACAGAAACCCGCTCTTTCCGGAGGACCCCCCGTTGTGTTCGGGTTCGGCGGGGAAGGGAACCAGGAGTTCATGCTGAACGGGAAACCCTTCCAGATCCGCGGCGCGGAGATGCATCCCCAGCGCATTCCCCGGGAATACTGGAGGCACCGCATCAGGACCGCCAAGGCTATGGGGCTGAATACTATTGCATTTTACGTGTTCTGGAATGACCATGAGCAGCCGGACGGCAGCTTTGACTTTAAGACGGGCAATCGGGATCTGGAAGGGTTCCTCAAGTTATGCCAGGAGGAAGGCATGTGGGTTTTATTCCGCCCCGGCCCCTATGCATGCGGGGAATGGGACCTGGGTGGGCTGCCTCATTATTTGCTGAAGGATCCCAAGGCCAAGTTGAGAACTACGGAAGACGCCAAATTTATGAAGGCGCAGACGCGTTATCTGGAGGCCGTGGCTCGTGTGGCGGAGCCTTTTTTAGCCAAAAACGGGGGGCCCATTCTGATGACCCAGCTTGAAAACGAATACGGGAGCTACCAGCGTAAAGACCGCAAGTATATGGAATGGCTGAAGGCGTTCTGGAGCAGGAAGGGTTTTGGCCCCTTTTACACCTCCGACGGCGCGGGAGAACATTTTCTGAAAGGCGTGGTGCTTCCAGGCGTGGCCGTAGGGCTGGATCCGGGGCTGAACGACGGCCATTGGGCAGTGGCTAATAAATGCAATCCGGGAGTTCCCGTTTTTTCCTCGGAAACGTATCCGGGCTGGCTGCGGCACTGGGGGGAGGGGAATTGGGCTCCCACCCCTGGAGTGGTCAACCACGTCCGCTGGTTTATGGACAAGGGGCGTTCCTTCAGCTTGTTCGTTTTCCACGGAGGCACCAATTTCGGATTCTCGGCCGGAGCCAACAACGGAGGGCCGGGAAAATACCAGCCGGACCTGACGAGTTATGATTACGGTTCTCCCGTGGATGAGCAGGGGCGGATGAATGAATATTATGCCCAGATGAGGGAAATCATTTTGAAAAAGTTGCCTCCCGAAGCCGCTGTGCCGGAACCTCCCGCGGACATTCCGGCCATGGAAATTCCGGAGTTCACGCCCGCAGTGCATGCCGGCCTTTGGGAGAACCTGCCCAAGCCTTTCCGGTCCAAGTTCCCGCAGCCTCCCTATTTTGAACAATGGAACCAGAACCAGGGTATTGCCGTTTACAGCACGGCCGTTCCGTCAGGACCGCCTGAAACGCTGGAATTTACCAATGTCAATGACTATGCCCAGGTGTATCTGGATGGAGAGCTGGTCGGCACGCTGGATCGGCGGCTGGGGCAGAAGAGCGTGAAACTGCCGGAGCGCAGGAAGCCGGGGACGCTGGAAGTTCTGGTAGAGGCCATGGGGCATATTAATTTTCATATCAGCATGGAGAGTGACCGCAAGGGGATTTACGGTCCTGTGAAACTGGGAACGCGGGAGTTAAAGAACTGGACGGTGAGGGCGCTTCCCCTGAAAGCTGATTCCATTGTGCGGGCTCCCAAAGGAAAGGGGCCTTCCCAGAAACGGGAAGGGGCGCATTTCCGGGCCGTTGTAAATATTGAAGAGCCTCAGGACACGTTTCTGGATATGTCCCGCTATGTCAAGGGGTATGTATGGGTGAACGGAATCAACGTGGGGCGCTATTGGAATGTGGGACCTCAGTTAAGGCTGTATGTTCCGGCCCCATTCCTGAAAAAAGGGGAGAATGTGATTGATATTCTGGACCTGCACGAAAAGGAGCCCAAGCCTGTCCGCGGCATGAAGGAACGCAACAAGGAACCCGGAAAGATAAATACCAAAAACCTGGACAACCAGTGGTAATGCTGGTGCGTTTTCCGCTTGCGGTTCCGGATTTTCCATGAATTTGAACTATGGGAAAGACCGCAAGCGGGGAGTAGATTTCCTGGCGCCGCAGTTTCCCAGGAATTCCGGTTTGAACATTTCTCCAGCCAATGCCGCAGGGCGGAGTGGCGGAGCCGGGCTTGCCCGAAACGTTCATCCAACAGTTCGCCAAACGCTTTTTCCGTTGTTGCCGAGCTGTCCGGAAGAGAGTGCTCCTGACTGGCCCGGCAACGGTTCCTGGCGTTTTTATCTCCATGGGAACGGCGGTTCCCATGACGGTTTTTCGCAGGCATGAGGAAGAGCCGCCGATGGAACGGCGAGTCTCACAGCGTTCCGGCTTATGGTTTTTTCAGGATTTTGACGGATAGCCGACACTCTGGGCGTACAGGACTTTTTTGAGGACGGGGAGCTTCAGGCACTGCTGGATATAATTGGCGTTAATCATGGCGCGGAACACGGTGCCTAGCCCTTCGGAAGCACAGAAAAGGTAAACGTTTTCTCCAATAAACCCCGCATCCGTGCAGGCCGTGACCAGCTTTCTCCTGGCATCAAAGTCTCCCGGCTGTTTGGACTGGTCTACTACATAGACCAAGTTTAACGGCGCGGTAGCCGCGAATTCCTGTGTTCCCGTAGCGGCCCGCATGTCGCCCTGAACCACTTTCTCCAGCCGGTGGGTTTCCGGCCTGTAAAGATAGGTGCCCTGCGGCAGGACGACATAGATTTCTATTTCATTGGAATTCCGGGAAGACGGCGCCGTGCGATAGTCGGGATCGTCCCGGTTGACGCCTTGCGCCGCCCAGAGCAGGGAGGACAGGACTTCCACAGGGATAGGTTTGTCTGCAAAGGACCTGGTGGAATGCCGTTCATGAAGAACCTGCATGAGGGGCTTTCCTCCCTTTTTATCTGGCGGAGGCAGCACGATGTCGTTACAGAGGGCCGTTCCGGAGAAGAGGCTTCCCGAAATAACGGCCAGAAACGGACTGAGATGAGAGAAAGTGTTCATAGGCAACGGGAAAAACATATGTCAGCCAGGAATAATCAGCAAGATACTTGTGTTTTTCTCATGTTTTTGGAAACATGAAGAGGCCTGATACTATAAAATGGCTATGAAAATACAAGGAAAAATACTCTGGTTTGATTCTTAACGGGTTCCGGGAAAACAAACCTTCAGCAAAAGACCATTGTTTCAAGTTGACCTCGGAAAGGTATTGCGCTTTTATGTCACACGGAACAGGGATAAAACCGTCTCATCCCCCTCCCCAATTTGCTTCAACGCGTTCAAGCTGCATCCCCATGAATCCTGTCAATCCTCTGCGTCCCGGTTTTCCCAAGCATAAAAAATCCTCTTCCGGCGGAATTATTATGACTATTGTCCTGGTGCTGGCTCTTGCCGCCGGAGGGGTGGCTTACCACCGGGTTTCCGTTCAACGTAAGGCTGCTGCCGCTGAGCTGGCGGCCAGAAAGGAGGCGGAAGCGAAAGCGGCGCGTGCGCGGAAAGCCGCGGAACTGGAGGCGGCGCGCAGGAAGGCGGAGGAACGGGCGCGCGAGGAGGCGGAGGAAAAAACCCGTCTTGAGGCGGAACGCCTGGCTGCTGAGGAAGCCGCCGGAAAACGACAGAACAAGGAACCGGAAGTGGCGGAGCCTTCCCCTGAGGAACCGAAGGAAGAACCCGTGGTCCAGGAGGAAGATCCGCGGCTGGAGATTTTCAAGAAGCCTGTTCTTCTGGTCAGCCTGAAGGCCAATAACGCCGCCAACAGAAAGTTGTTTACGGATGCTTTCAATCTGGCCCTGGAAACGGGCCGCTATGACTTGTATGCCGATTTCCTGCGCTCCAATTTGGAACGGGATGCCGTGAAGGTCATCAAATTCGGCAAATTTGACGCGTCCATGTACGATCAGAGCCCGTACCTCATGCGCGCCAATGAGCTGTACCAGCTCATCAGCAAAGTGGGAGCGGAAACCATCCAGGAACAAATCAAGGAGAGTTCCCCCAGGTATTTCTATCCATGGCTTTTTTCAGATCCTTCCGATCCCCTGAGACTTTTCCTGCGCACGATGGCGCGGGAGCAGACACCCGGGGAGGAGTGGGGAGGGATTTTGAGGAAGTGGGCGGAATTCTGGATGAAAACCTCCGCCATGCCCCGGAGCAGGTATTCCTCCCTGGCGCTGGCCTGCGCCATGCTGAATCCCCGCATCGCTTCCAGCCCGTCCAAGCTGAGGGCGTCTTCTTCCACCAATATTTCCACCACGCCTTTGACGCTGGAACAGGTATTCGAGTACTTCATGGAGATGGATGAAGCCCGTGAGCTTCTCACGGACATTTCCAAATTAAGCCCTTCCGAGCTGTTGTTTGTGGTGGATGTGCGTCTGCCGAGGTCGGAGATGGATTGGGCGCGCAAAAAGGTGCGCCTTACCCGGAAAGGATGGGGCGGAGCCTATTCCATGATCCGTTACCGGATGGACCGCGCCGCACTGGGCAAGGACCCTTATACTAATTATACCTTCCAGGAGATTCTGGATGAAGGCGGCATTTGCATGGACCAGGCCTATTTTGCGGTGAATACCGCCAAATGCAACGGCATTCCCTCCGCCTATGTTACCGGGGACGGCAACCGAGGTCCGCATGCCTGGGTCAATCTGCTGACGACGGATGAAACCTGGCAGTCCTACGGCGGGTACGGATATAATACGGGGCATTTTTCCCATCCGCACAACTGCAAGTCAAAGCATGAATCCACCCTTCTCCAGGGTATGGACAAGAAGGTGAATGGCGCCCGGCTGGATACTTCCCTGGATTATCTTTCCCTGGCGGACCTGTTTGAGGAGATGCAGAAGCCGGATTGCGCCCGGGTAATGCTGGAAGCCGCCACTCAGGCCACTCCCGGCAGCCCCCTGGGCTGGGAACGCCTGATTGCTCTGATGGGCCGCCCGGAGAGCGGCACGAAGCTGGAAGAATGGGATGAACTGGTGGCCATGATTAAGCGCAAGTTCCGTTCCCGTCCGGATTACCTGGCCATGGCCGCCCGCGTGGAAGATGAGTATATTTTCCCCATGAGGGACGCTTCCACCAATAAGCGCCATGTTGCCCGCGATTTGAAGAAGCTGGAAAAGGAGACGGACGAGGGGCGCAGCGACCTGACTTCCGCCGCCATCAAGCGGCAGGCGGATCTCCTGATGGAAAACGGGGACAAGGCCGGGGTGGCTGCCCTGTACCGGAAGTCCATGAAGGATTATGCGCGCCGCGCGGAAGTATTTGAAGCGCTGATGGGGCAATATTACGAGTACGTTTCCCAGGATCAGGAGGCCGTGCTTCAGATGGCCAAGGAGGCGGAATCTTCCTACAACCGGTATATCCGGACTAAATCGGGCGATTATTTCAAGGTAAAGAAGGAAGCCGCCATCCAGCGGAGGATAGCCGGGTATTATGAAAAGGGAGGTAATGGGAAAAAAGCCGACTCCCTGCGCAAGGATGCGGAGAAGCGGGAGAAGAACAGCAAGAAGGGCATCCGGGAAGAAAATTAGTGCGGAGGTGCCTGCGGCCTTTCATTTTCGGGTGGGTTCGGCCGTGTTCGTTTCCGGCTGCGGCATACCCGCGGAATGAACGTTTTTAGACTGGAATGCTGTCTTATCTTCAATTAATACATGACTTATATGGCAAGAGAACCTTACGCGAACTTCTGGCCCAAAGTGGCGGATACCGCTTTTGTGGCGGAAAGCGCTGATTTGATTGGAGATGTTACCATTGGGGAATATGCCAGCGTCTGGTACCATACCACGCTGCGCGCAGATATCAATAAGATCGTCATTGGTGATTACTCCAATATCCAGGACAACAGCTGCATCCACCTGGCAGACGATTTCGGCTGCTATGTAGGCAAGTACGTAACCGTGGGGCACGGCGTGATTCTGCACGCCTGCACGGTGGAGGATAATTGCCTGATAGGCATGGGGTCCATTATTCTGGATGGAGCGGTCATCGGCCAGGGGTCTGTGGTGGGAGCGGGCGCGCTCATTACCAAAGGTACCGTCATTCCCCCCAATTCCCTAGTGCTGGGTTCTCCTGCCAAGGTGGTGAAGGACCTGGGGCCGGAATCCGCGGATAATAACCACAAATGGGCGGAAAAAAACGTCAAGGCGGCTGCCCGCTATACGGAACGGGTTATTAATCCCGGTTTTTAACATGTGATTTCCGCCCGCCATGCCGGATGAAAATTTGATTGCTCTGGAACCTTATGCCCTGCTTTACACCCGGGCCGGGGCGGGTGTGTGCCTGCGTGATCCTCTGACCGGCAAGGTGGGCGTCATTTTCATGGAGCTGACAGACGGCATGGCCCTGGAACGCTGCCTGAACGGGGAACGCCCGGTACGGCCGGACACGTCTTCCCTGCTGGCTCACTTTTTATCCGCCATGGAATGCCGGGTGAGGCTGGTGCTTATCAACGGCCGCAAGGATGAAGTCTTTTATGCCCGCGTGACCATAGAAGCCGCCAATGAGGTGATGGACAAGCTGGTGGAGCTGGACGCCCGCCCTTCAGACGCCTTGATGATGGCAGTCCGGTTTGGAACCGCAATCAAGATTGTTCCCTCCGTATGGGAGAGCATGGAGAACATTCTGCCCCAGCTGGAGCAACTGGATGCGGATTCCCCGGACAGCCGCGCTCCGGTATATGTGGGAGATTCGTGAACATTGCCTTTTCCGGCCTTGTGTTCCTGCATCAGCTTTCCTTCCGGCGGCATGGCTGTTGCATATGGGGTTTCTGCTTCTGGGAGGACCTACTTTTTATAAAAAAAACTTGCTAAGGCACGGGAATCCCTATACATTCGCCGCACATCACTTCAAGTGGGTAGATTCCCGAGCGGTCAAAGGGGGCAGACTGTAAATCTGTTAGCATTTGCTTTCGAAGGTTCGAATCCTTCTCTACCCACCACTTTTCATTTTATGGCGCGTTCTTTCAGAGAGCGCGTTTTTTATTGTTTCCTCATCCCCATGATACCGGAGAAGGAAAGAGGAAGCGGGGTTCTCCGAGCAGGATGCATAAAGTGTTTTTTCTGCCGGATGCCGGCGGAGAGACGGTTTTGTGAATGACTTGTTCAGCCTATCGACAAGACGTGCAGGTCATGTTAGATATCCTCCCTTGCCGTTTTTTCACTCCTGCCGTTTATTGCTATGTTGACCACGCTTCTCATTCTGGGAGTATCCGCCGTTTTATTTGTCCAGGGGAGGATTCGTTCTGATCTTGTCGCGCTGTGTTCCCTGCTCTGCCTGATTATGTTCGGGATTTTGAGCCCGGAACAGGCGCTTTCCGGCTTTTCCAATTCCATTGTGGTGATGATGGTGGGGCTTTTCGTGGTGGGAGGCGCCATTTTCCGGACGGGCCTGGCCAAGATGATGGGCGGCAGAATCATGAAACTGGCCGGCAGGAGCGAGTTGCGCCTGCTGGTGCTGACCATGCTTGTTACAGCCGGCATAGGCGCATTTGTCAGCAATACGGGGACGGTAGCGCTGATGCTGCCTATTTTGGTGAGCCTGGCTGCGGACGGAGGCATCCAGACGAGCCGTCTGCTCATGCCCATGGCATTTGCCAGCAGTATGGGCGGCATGCTGACGCTGATCGGCACGCCCCCCAACCTTGTCGTCAACAACCAGCTTCAGGAGGCCGGAATGGAGGGGCTGGGCTTTTTTGCGTTCACCCCCATCGGCCTTGTCTGCATCGTGACGGGCATCTTGGTGCTGATCCCCCTCAGCAGGAGGTTTCTGGGACGCCATGACGACAGGGCGGAACACGAGGCCAAGGGGAAATCCCTCAGCCAGTTGATAGACGAGTACCAGATTATTAATAATCTTTACCGCCTCCGGGTGCTGGAGGATTCCCCTCTGACGGAACATCCTCTGCATGATCTTCAGATACCGGACCTTTACCGCGTGAATATTGTGGAGGTGCGCCGCAGGCATTCCGGCCGGCATTCCTTCCTGCAGACGGTCAGCCAGACCATGGCGGGTTCAGATACGAGGGTGGCCCGGGGCGACGTCATTTATGTCATGGGGGAGTTTGAGGACGTGGCCCGTTTTGCCCGGGAATATGGGGCGGAGATGATTAACCGGAAGACGTCGGAAGATACGGATTCCCTGTTGAAAAGCAAATTGAAGTTTGACGAGATAGGCATTGCGGAAATGCTGCTCATGCGGAACTCGGACCTTATCAACATGCCCGTGAAGTCTTCGGGGCTACGCGCCAAGTACGGGGTCAATATTCTGGCCATCCAGCGGGACAACCATTACATTTTCCATAATTTGAAGGATGTGAAGCTCCAGTACGGAGATACGCTGCTGATTCAGGGAACCTGGACGGATATTGCGCGCCTGAGCGAGAAAACTTTTGAATGGGTTGTCGTGGGCCAGCCCCTGGCGGAGGCCTCCAAGGTGACTCTGACGCATAAGGCCCCCCTGGCCGCAGGCATTATGCTGCTGATGATTGCGGCCATGGTGTTCAACTGGGTGCCTGCTGTGGCGGCGGTATTGATTGCCGCCGTCCTGATGGTGTTGTGCGGCTGTCTGCGCAATGTGGAGGAGGCGTACCGGACGATCAACTGGGAGAGCATCGTGCTGATTGCCGCCATGCTGCCGATGTCCGTAGCGCTGGAGAAGACGGGAGCCTCAGAGGCCATTTCCCACGGGCTGGTGGCCGGACTGGGGGGATTCGGGCCGTTTGCCCTGATGGCGGGCGTCTATTTCACGGCGTCCCTGCTGACCATGTTTATCAGCAATACGGCTACGGCGGTGCTTCTGGCGCCTATCGCCCTGCAATCCGCGGCGAGTATGGGCATCAGCCCCTATCCGCTGCTGCTGGCGGTTTCCGTAGGCACCAGCATGTGTTTTGCTTCACCCTTTTCCACGCCGCCCAATGCCCTGGTTATGCCGGCAGGGAAATATACGTTCATGGATTACGTGAAAGTGGGCGTTCCCCTGCAGGTGATCATGGGGCTGGTCATGGTAGTGGTGATTCCGCTATTTTTCCCGTTCGGGAAGGCTTAACCGGGGGGAGTTCACGCGGCAGAAAAGGGGCATGGCCGGGGAATTTGCATGTATTGCTAAAAAAAGAGAGACAACCGGGACGCGCGGGAGTAGAAAAGGATTATTCAAGAACCCCGTTTAATCATGAAGTATTTGCTTATTGTTCTGGCCGTTGCTTTCGCCATGCCTTCCATGGCGGAGGAAGACGCTCCCAAGAGAATGACTTCTGCGGAAAAGAAAGCCGCCCTCCTTGAAAAATATGATGTTAACAAGGACGGCAAGCTGGATTCCGAAGAGAAGGCCAAGATGAAGGAAGACCTGAAGAAGCAGCGGGAGGAGGAACGGGCCAAGAGGCACGCTTCCCGCAAAGCAGATTAAGGTTTTTCCGTTTTATTAATTGCCTGTTTTCCGGCCGGTTTGAATCGATTTCAGACCGGACGGGGCTGTCGGGACGGTATTTGCCGCCCTGGTTGCGGTGTGGCGGAGGAATGGCGGATACGGTTGCGGTTTCCCTGTCGTTCAAAGGGTTCCAGGCCATGTATTCCCTGAGAAGAGGGTTGACGGAGCCGTTCATGCTTTAATGGGCAGGAGGCTGGGTACCGGGGAAAGCTTTC
>ERZ773193.4526-NODE-4526-length-11047-cov-2.790120_pt1 | contig 11047 bp, 5 predicted proteins | sample MGYA00511110_ERZ773193 | MGnify/ENA primary metagenome ERZ773193 (study PRJEB29015, sample SAMEA2737784) | human gut metagenome | biome: human gut; feature: human-associated habitat; material: faeces | place: China | collected 2012 ...
ATCATCATCCCGGAACATAACATTCCGTCATTCAAGCCGGCTAAGACTTTCTTGAACGAAGTAAAGTAATTTAGTTATTATAGTTTAATTTAAAATTTTAAAACAATGCCTAGCGGAAAGAAAAGAAAAAGACATAAGATGTCTACGCACAAGCGCAAAAAGAGACTAAAGAAGAATAGACATAAGAAGAAATAAGTCTATTTGAGTAACTCTGAAGAACAAACTTAATAAGAGACCTTTTAAGTTTGTTCTTTGCGTATTTAATAAGGTCTCACATTTTAAACACCTCTTTTTATAGTGATTAGTGAATTAGTAGTTGATGTACAACCCAAAGAGGTATCTATAGCCGTACTGGAGGATAAGAACCTTGTCGAGCTCCAAAAGGAAGCCCGTAACGTCTCTTTTGCCGTCGGCGATATATATCTGGGCAAGGTTAAGAAACTGATGCCGGGTTTGAACGCTGCTTTCATTGATGTAGGTTATAAAAAGGATGCATTTCTTCACTATCTGGACTTAGGTCCTAATTTCAACACCCAGCAGAAATTCCTCAAACAAGCATTAGGAGAACAAAAAGGAGATAAAAAAATCCCCACTATCTCTAAAATGCAGTTGCTTCCCGAAATCGAAAAAGACGGAAGCATCAGCAACGTGCTCAAAGTCGGACAGGAAGTGCTGGTGCAGATCGCCAAAGAGCCGATTTCAACAAAAGGTCCCAGGCTGACTTCCGAGCTTTCTTTTGCCGGAAGATACATCGTGCTGATACCGTTTGCCGATAAAGTATCGGTTTCCACAAAAATCAAATCGAGCGAAGAGCGTGCCCGTCTACGCCAACTCATCCAAAGTATCAAGCCGAAGAACTTCAGCGTAATCGTACGCACATCTTCGGAAGGGAAGCGCGTTGCCGAACTCGATCATGAATTGAAGACATTACTGAAACGTTGGGAAGAGAACATTCCTAAGATCACCAAAGTAAAAGCTCCTGCACTCATCTATGAAGAGACGGCAAGAGCAGTGGCTTTGTTGCGCGACATTTTCAACCCCTCTTTTCAGAACATTTATGTGAACGATGCGGACATCTATCACAACATCCGCGATTATGTCAGCCTGATTGCTCCCGGACGGGAAGAGATCGTGCAACGGTATACCGGCGAACTCCCCATCTTCGACAACTTTGCAATCACCAAACAGATCAAGTCTCTATTCGGACGCACCGTCACGTACAAAAGTGGAGCCTATTTGATTATCGAACACACGGAAGCCATGCACGTTATCGACGTAAACAGCGGGAACCGCTCCAAAGGCAGCGATGCCCAGGAAAAAACGGCTATCGACGTGAACACGGCAGCAGCAGACGAAATTGCCCGTCAATTACGCTTGCGCGATATGGGTGGTATTATCGTAGTCGACTTTATCGATATGGCCGAAGCTGCCAACCGGCAGAAACTGTTCGAACATATGACGAAAGCGATGGCTAATGACCGGGCAAAACATAATATTCTGCCACTGAGCAAATTCGGCCTGATGCAGATCACCCGCCAGCGTGTCCGTCCGGCAATGGATGTCGATACATCCGAAGCCTGTCCGACCTGTTTCGGCACAGGCACCATCAAACCCTCTATCCTGTTTACCGACAGCCTGGAAGGAAAGATCGACTGCTTGGTCAACAAACACAACGTGAAGAAATTCGCCCTGCACGTACATCCTTATGTTGCAGCATTTATCAAGAGCGGAAGATTCCCGCTCAGTTGGAAATGGAAACTGAAATACTCGATGGGTATTAAAGTGATCCCGAATCAAAGTCTGGGCTTCTTGGAGTATAAATTCATCGACTCCGACAAGAACGAACTGGACATGATGGAAGAGAAAGAAATCAAATAACATAAAAGTCCCCGGATCTCATAAAAGTTCGGGGACTTTTTTTAATGAAAGAAAATATCAATGAGACGTTTTTATATTTGGCTATGGCTGCTCATGCTGGTCTGCGGTAGCTGCACGAAAGAGAAACAAGAGTTGAGTGTATTGCACTTGAACATCTGGATGGAAGGAACAGTCGTCAAAAACGGCTTCGAGGCCGTTGCGGATGAAGTGGCCCGGATAGATCCGGATATCGTGATGTTCAGCGAAGCCAGCAACAAGGAAGGCGCGTTGTTCGTTCCCCGCATGCTGGACGCTTTGCGCGAAAGAGGGAAAATCTATTATGGACAAGGCAGTTCGCTGGATGTCGCACTGCTGTCCAAATACCCCATACTGGAACAAACGGAAAACATTCCGCATAAAGACCGGGTATTAAGGACCCGTTTGGATGTGAACGGCAAGCAGGTAGTAGCCTATACAGGGCATTTGGATTATACGCATTACGCCTGTTACCTGCCACGCGGATACAGCGGTGTGACATGGAAAAAACTGGAAACTCCGGTAACGGACAAGGCTGAAATCGAAAAAGCCAATAACGAATCTTTGCGTGACGAATCCATTCGGCTCGTGATAGAAGACGCCACAAAGTCAGATGCCGATTTCGTAATCTTGGGCGGTGACTTCAACGAACCTTCCCACTTGGATTGGACGGAAGAGACGAAAGGGCTTTGGGATCACAACGGGGCGGTAGTCGATTGGGTCTGCTCCAAATTATTATACGAAGCCGGCTTCCGCGACGCCTATCGCGTCAAATATCCGAATCCGATCACCCATCCCGGCTTTACCTTCCCTTCGGACAATCCGGCGATGCCAGTCGAACGGTTGACCTGGGCGCCGGAAGCGGATGAACGCGACCGCATCGATTTTATCTATTATATACCGGCAACCGGTTGGGAAGTGGAAGACGCCGTCATCGTCGGTCCCAAATCTTCCATTATCCGCAGCCAACGTGTCGAAGAGGACAGCCAAGATACTTTCTCAACTCCGGCAGACATTTGGCCGACGGACCACAAAGGAGTGTTGATCAAGTTCAGCTTTTAAGAGGCGGAACAGAAACAAACTCTCTGCCATAAAAAGGCGGTATGTCAAAATGTACTTATCCCCCGCATCAAGCACAGGAACAAGACAGTCTTTGACATACCGCCTTCTTTTTCCGGCTCAAAACCGATATCATTTCTTCGCTTTCGCCATATCCAGCGCCGAGGTCGTCGTGTAATACTTAGCCAGCATATTAGGTACTTCCCAATCCGGCAGTTTGCCTTCCTTCAGATAGTCAAGGAAATGTTCCGTCACTTGGCCGAAATGAGCTTCATGGCCTACACGGTATTTTGCGGGGATTTCGACTTGCCATACGCCATCGCCCACCTTATTCAATGCCACACCAGGATATTCGGCTGAAACCTTTTCCATAGAAGCGGTCAGGTCCTTTTCGTAAGCGGCCAGATCCACACCTTTCACTGCTTCGACAAACAGTTCAGGCTGATAGTTCTGTTCCTTGCCCTGGCGGATGACCAGGTCGGCCTTGCTACCCTTCATGACGGAGAAGTGGGTATCACCGCCACCTTTGGGGAAGGTATAATTCCAGATCACCGAAACCTTGGCTGTCACACCTTTGATCTTATAAACGATATCACCGTTGCAATAGACTTTCAATGTATCGTTTTCGACATCTTTCTTCAAGAAATCGGGATAAGCATCCGTCCCTGTCACCTGTTTGAACTCTTCCGGGCTGATAGAGGTAGTCCAGCGGTTGGCATCTATCAGTTCGATATCTTTCCTATAGTCGATGATCTGATCCGGGAAGGCTTCCCACTGCACCAGGTCGACCAGGTGAGTCGTCACATCCACAATACCTTCGCCCTGCTGGTTTACATCCAGATACCATACCGGACGCGTCAACGGCTTGTTGTCGACCAGCTTAAACAGATGGTGCACACTCTCTTTCACGATAGCCGGTTCTTCGGGAGAACCCTTCAACTGCTCGCCATAAACAGCCGGGATAGTAGAAAGCTCGCGCTGCAACATCGTAGTGATCTCATTCCGTTCGGTCATGATGTCATACAGCATGATGTTTTTCTGTTTGGCGATAGCGAAACATTCCTCCAGCAATTTAAAGCTCTGGCTGTTGATCGCCATCGGTTTGTCGGAAAGCACATTGATGCCGGCCTCAAGCGTCTTCTTGATATATTCGGTCTTCTTGCCGTTGTTTCCTGCCTGGATCATCACGTTTCCCTTCTTCTCGGTCAACATTTTTTCCAGGTAATCATCTCCCGTATAAACGATTTCATTCCAAGCCGTCGGATTCTCCGCACGTGTGTTGAATCCCTGTATACGTTTCAAGTGCTCGTCCACGTCGAAACCGGTGGGTGCGTACACATAAACATCTTTAGAAACTTGCGGATAAGACACTTTCTGCACTAATGCGGCATGGAAATGTCCGGGATCGAGCGTGATCAACTTCACTTCTCCCGGTGCGCCGGTAAAGCCTTCGGCCGCCTTCTCCTGCTTTGTGTTGCAAGAAGCTCCGACCAACAAGGCCGCCATAGAAAATACAAGATAGTTTTTCATACTATTATAATTAAATTATTGATAAGCATTTACATTAGACTGTTTGCGACCACAAAGATAATATAAAAACAAAATCATCTCTATGACTTCGCTATAAAACAAGAAGATTTTATTCGACAATCACAGCTACCGGATTACTTTCGTCCACATGACTGCCAAGCTCCTCCACCGAAATTTCTCCTGGCTGCCCGAATGTTTGCCCTATATCTTATCATCAAGCTTTTCCCCCTTTTCCCTCTCCCGTATGTACAGCTCCACCGCCTCATGTGCCAGGCGGCGGAACTCTTCTTCGCCGGCGAGATCGTAAAGGAGAGCGACGAGGCGGGCGTAATAGCTCAGACGGAGGTCGCCCCTTTTTTAATCGCACCGTAGCTGCGGCTGCCGGCAGAGAGTTCGCTTTTGTAAAGACGCACGGTTATCCGGAAACGTCTCATCTGCTTTTCGACGAAAAGCCCCAACAGAGGGAACATAAATGTCGTTTTCATGTTATAAATATTTAATTATTAATATAAATATTAATATTCATTCATAATGAGCCCGGCATGGCGGGGACAACATGAATGGATAAATGCGTAAACTTGTCAAAAGTTTCAGAGGATGCTTCGGACGCTTCGCCCCCCGAACGGCACATCTGAACATTGAACAAATTTAATAAAACATTTTACATGGAAAACACATTCCGCCCCTCGCGCTTCCTCTCGCTCCGCGCAACCACCCCCTCTCCCTGCACATGGGAAGAAATCATGCAAGAACTGACCGGCGAGCGCCATGCCGCCACCACCACCCTGTTCCGCGCGCTTGCAGCCGGCGAAGGGCAAGACGCCGAAACGTCGAAACGGCAGCAAAGCCAGATCAAGCAGAACCAACCCGCCTTCGTCCCTTCCGTCCACTTGGAGGGAGGACGCTCCTCGAAGCACATCAAAGGCTATCCGGGCTCCATCATGGTGGACATCGACGGCATCCCCGAAGAGATCTTCGACGAGACCCTCGAACGGGTAAGGGCCGACCCGCACTCGTTCCTTGCCTACAAGACCTTGTCCGGACGCGGCATACGTGTCATCGCATGGATGGAAGGCGAAGTGACGGAAGAGAACTTCCCCGCAGCCTGGCAGACGGTAAACGCCTACTACGCCCGGCTCACCGGCATCGCCATCGACCGGCAGTGCAAGAACGCCACGCGCATGTCCGTGATCTGCCACGACCCCGACGCGCTCTACCGTCCCGACGCCGAACGGATGAAGTTCGCCTCCCTGCCCGGCGCCAAGGCCGGACAAAAACAGGACATCGCCGCAGGAAAGAAACACAGAGGGCGGAAGACATCGGCCGCACGCGCCGAGAACACCGTACGCCGGCTTGTGGAAGAAGAGGGCGTGCACTACGCAGCCGGCAGCCACAATGACTACATCAGCCGGTGCCTCTACCTGATGAACCGTTTCGGCGTGCCGGAGGCCGAAGCCGAAGTGTGGGCCGTCGAACTGTTCGCCGACTATGACACGGCCTCCGTCCGCTCCACAGCCAAGAGCTGCTACGCCCTGACTGCCGAGCACGCCACAATGAAGCTCTCCGATGTCTCCCCCCGCAACGGAAACGGGCGGCAGCGCAAGGCCACCGTCGAAGAGATGGAGCGCTTCATCGGCGGCTCCATGCAACTGCGGATGAACCAACTGACACACCAGCTCGAACACCGCCCCGTCACCGAAGGCATCCCCGCACCCGACGGCTGGGCTCCCATGACCGACACGGTCGAGAACTCCCTTTGGTGCTCCATGCGCCGCGACGGGTTGGAGGCCGACCTCTTCCACCTGCGCACGCTCCTGCTCTCCGACTTCGCGCCCCGCTACCACCCGTTGGAGGAGTTTCTCGAAAAGGCGGGACCGTGGGATGGCGTGACGGACCATATCGGCAACCTGGCTGCAATGGTGCACCCCGCCGACGGCGACACCGATCGTTTCGACCTCTGTTTCCGCCGCTGGTTCGTCGGGATGGTCACCGCCGCGCTCGATCCGAAGGTGGTGAACCACGTCATCCTCGTCCTGATCGGGCGGCAGGGATGCTTCAAGACGTCGTTCTTCCAGAACCTCCTGCCACCCGTCCTCAGACGCTACTATGCCTCCAAGACCAACTCGCAACGGCTCACGAAGGACGACCTCTTCACCATGACGGAGAACTTGCTCGTCAATTTCGAGGAGATCGACTCCATGCAGCGCAGTGAACTGAACCAGCTCAAGGCCATGACCACCACGCTCTACGTCAACGAGCGCCCCGCCTACGGGCGCAACAAGGTACACCTGCCCCACGTAGCCTCGTTCTGCGCGACGGGCAACAACCTCCAGTTCCTCACCGACGACACCGGCAACCGTCGCTGGCTGCCGTTCGAGGTCACGGCGATCGACAACCCCTGGACCGCCCATATCGACTACGAAGGGCTGTACGCACAGGCGAAACACCTGCTCGACAACGATTTCCGCTACTGGTACAGGGACCACGAGATCGAGGAGCTGAACCTCGCGAACCGCCGTTTCGAAACGCCCAACCCCGCACGCGAACTGATCCTGATGTACTACCGCCACCCCGTCGATTACGAAAAGGGGACTTACGTCACCGCCAGCCAGATCGTCACCCGCTTCGGCGGTAGTATCCGGCTGAACGCGGTGCAGGTCGGCATAGCACTGAAAGAACTGGGGTATACCTGCACACGGACAAGACATGGCAATATCTGGCTGGTTGTCGAACGCACGACAGACGAGATGAAAAGCATCCTCCCTGAAGCGGACGACACAGATTTTCCTCCTTCCTCGGGTGATAGGTGATAGGTTAAATGCCCTTTTTGTAAAACTTTTCCGAGTTTGAATTAAAAAACGTCACCTTAAAGGCGGCGTTTTTTAATTCATTTTTCCTAAACTTTTACAGAAACGGGGGTTTACCTATCACCTATCACCATAAATCACTGATAATCAATAATAGCATTTCTTAATACACCTTTTTTATTTATCCCACGCGATGAAATGTTTGAATCTTCATTTACGCCCTCATTCGAAAGGACAGACACCCCAAAAAGGCTACCGTAAAGCTATGCTTTATGAAGGCTAAAGCTATGGGTTACGCAACCTAATGCATAGCTTTAGAGAAGCTGGTGCATTGCCGAACGGGATGCGCCGGGACAAATCGTTTCCTACTCATCTATTTTTAACTACCGGATGAAAGCATTCATGGAGAATTGCATGTATCTTTGCAGCCGGTATAACATAAAAACAATCTGTATGTCAATCTCACGCTTCAATGCAGTGGAGAAAGCATCCAACCGAAAGGCAGTGGAAGCCATTACTCCCAATCAGAAAGTATCCGAATATTATGGTGAGAACGTCTTCAACCGGAAGGCAATGCAAAAGTATCTCTCCAAGGAAACCTACAAAGCCCTGACCCATGCCATCGACAACGGAACCCCTATCGACCGCGAAATAGCCAATCATGTGGCTGCCGGCATGCGTATGTGGGCACTGGAAAAAGGAGTCACACATTACACACACTGGTTCCAGCCTCTTACCGACGGGACAGCCGAAAAGCACGACGCATTCGTCGAACATGACGGCGGCGGCGGCATGATCGAAGAATTCAGCGGCAAGCTGCTCGCACAACAGGAGCCGGACGCATCCAGCTTCCCCAACGGCGGATTGCGCAACACGTTCGAAGCCCGCGGCTATTCGGCCTGGGACCCCTCCTCACCTGCGTTTATCGTAGACGACACCTTGTGTATCCCGACCGTATTCATCGCCTATACCGGTGAAGCGCTGGACTACAAGACCCCGCTGATCCGCTCCATCGAAGCCTTGAACAAGGCTGCCAAAGATGTCTGCCATTATTTCAACGAAGACGTCAATAAAGTCATCACCTATTTAGGTTGGGAACAGGAGTATTTCCTGGTAGACGAAGACCTCTATTCCGCCCGTCCCGACCTGTCGCTGACGGAACGTACTCTCTTAGGACACGAAAGCGCGAAGAACCAGCAATTGGACGACCACTATTTCGGAGCCATTCCCTCCCGTGTACAGGAGTTTATGAAAGACCTGGAAACAGAATGCTACAAGTTGGGCATCCCGGTCAAGACACGCCATAACGAGGTTGCCCCGAACCAGTTCGAGCTAGCGCCTATTTACGAGGAATGCAACCTCGCCAACGACCATAACCAGTTGTTGATGTCAGTGATGAAACGTGTTTCCCGCCGCCACAACTTCCGCGTGCTGCTCCACGAAAAGCCTTTTATGGGTGTGAACGGTTCGGGTAAGCACTGCAACTGGTCGATGGGAACCGATACGGGCATCAACCTCTTCTCTCCGGGAAAGGACCGGGAAGACAACCTGCGTTTCATTACATTCGTGGTCAACTCGCTGATGGCCGTTTATAAATACAACGCCTTGCTGAAAGCCAGTATCGCTTCGGCTACCAACGCGCACCGCCTGGGCGCCAACGAAGCGCCTCCCGCCATCATCTCATCCTTCTTAGGAACACAGATCACCGAAATTCTGGACAAGTTCGAGAACTGTTCCATCGAAGACGCTATCGAGGTGGACGACAAGAAACGCCTGCATCTCGGCTTCGGACAGATCCCTGAACTGCTGTTAGACAATACGGACCGTAACCGCACCTCTCCTTTTGCTTTCACCGGAAACCGTTTCGAATTCCGTGCATTGGGATCGTCGGCCAACTGCGGTTCAGCGATGTTGGCACTGAACTCTGCCGTAGCCTACCAGCTCCGCCAGTTCAAACAGGATGTCGAAGCCTTGCGTGCCGAAGGTAAGAGCAAGGAGGCCGCCATCTTCGAAGTGCTGAAAGCCTATATCAAGGAATCCAAACCGATCCGTTTCGACGGGAACGGCTACGGCGACGAATGGAAGGAAGAAGCTGCCCGCCGCGGCCTGGATTGCGAAAACAGCGTTCCATTACAATACGATGCTTACCTGAAACCGGAAGTTATCCGGATGTTCAAGGAAACGGGTGTACTGAGCGAAAAGGAATTGGAAGCCCGCAACGAAGTGAAATGGGAAATCTATATCAAAAAGGTACAGATCGAAGCTCGTGTCCTTGGCGACCTATCGCTCAACCATATCATCCCGGTTGCCGTCCGCTACCAGTCATTGCTATTGGACAACATCGCCAAACTGAAAGAGACTTTCGGCGGATATCCGGAATATGACGATATGTCGGAAGAGCCCCGACGCCTGGTTCGCAAGATTGCCGGACATATCTGTTCCGTCACTCGCATGGTGGACGAAATGGTGGAAGCCCGCAAAAAAGCAAACCGTATCACGGATTTGCGTACCAAAGCAATCGCTTACCATGATACCGTCGCTCCCTATCTGGACGAAATCCGTAGCCACATCGACGACCTGGAGCTGATGGTCGATAACCAGATGTGGCCGCTGCCGAAATATAGGGAACTGTTGTTCATCCGTTAATTTACATTAATCATTTAATTATTATATAAGTATGAATAGTTCGTATCTACGAATTATTCATACTTTTGTTTTTATAATCACTTAAATCTACGTGAATATGAAAACAAAAGCATTCCTTCCCGCTATCGTTTTCCTTCTGGCAAGCCTTGCAAGTTGTAATTCCTCCGTTCCGAAATCGTTGGTAACTGACGACGGCAGTGTCAGGATAATCGAAAACCCGGACGGCCCGCTTTACATCTGCGACCTGAAAGCGGCAGGCGATACGATTGATATCCCACTTAGCGAACTGGTCGAAGATTGCCGGATCGTGCGTTTTGAAACCTCCGACGAGGCCCTGTTCAAGGCCTGGTGGATCGAGGTGAGCGATAACTACATTTGCGTACGACAGCAATCCAACGTGGTCAAGCTATACGACAAGGACGGAAAATTCCTCTGCAACATAGGTGCAATGGGAAACGGACCGGGCGAGTATCCGGTGACTATCTACGACGGGAGTATCGACGAACGAGGCGGCCATATATTCCTCTCTCTCTTTTATGGGAAGAAAATCATGATGTACGGCCTTGACGGGAAATGGATAAAAGATATCAATCTTCCCGGACAAATCAACAAACCGAAAATCGAGGTCAATGCCGACGGTACGCTCTCGGTCGTGCACATGCCTTTTGAAGAAGGGACGCCGATCGCTTTCCGGATGGACACGAACGGGAACATCCTATCACAAATACCGGCACTCGACTATATGTTGGCAGGAAATTTCGACAATGAGATATTTTCCTACCGGAATACCGGGACATTCGACTTCTTTTATACCGGCATCGACACGACTTTCACATACGATACGGAAGCAAACAAGCTGATCCCCCGTTTCACGATGAACTTCCCCGGCTTTGCTCAAAAACCTATCCATATCTACACGGAACTGCCCAACCATATCCTCATCCACTACTACACTTGGGATAAAGGCCGGTTCACACCCGGAGGAGACATACTGGTAGATAAGATGAAAATGTCATCTTCCCAATATCACCTGGTCAACGACTTCTACGGGAATCTCCCGATTCCCAATCCGAACAACCACTTCAACAAGGGCAGATTCATTTTCAATGTCG
>ERZ773193.4529-NODE-4529-length-11038-cov-4.727215_pt1 | contig 11038 bp, 6 predicted proteins | sample MGYA00511110_ERZ773193 | MGnify/ENA primary metagenome ERZ773193 (study PRJEB29015, sample SAMEA2737784) | human gut metagenome | biome: human gut; feature: human-associated habitat; material: faeces | place: China | collected 2012 ...
GGGCGAAGTAGTTGTGGTAGGACAGGGAGAAGGGGTCCATGTGGGCTTCGTAGCCGAAGTAGTCCGGGCCGTGCGAGCGGTAGATGCGCTCCACGTCGCGGAAGAAGCGGCGGGTGAGCTGGTCCACATCCTCGATGTCGTTGCCGTGCTTGGGTGCTCCGAAGCACAGCTTCTGAATGTCTTCGTAGCCTTCGAAGTTGGCTTCGAGAGCGTCGATGAGCTGATCCATGGTGAGCTTCTTGTCTTCAAACACGAGCTTCTTGATGGCGGCCAAGGAGTCGATGACGGTGCCGAGGCCCATGAATTCAAAGTAGCCGAAGTTCAGGCCTTCGGGGATCTGGGGCTGATGCAGGTCGATGCAGTGCTTGCGGCAGAGAGCGTGCAGCACGGAGCCCATGGGCTGGGCGAAGTGCTTGGCGCGGGTCTGGATAACAATGTACTGCTGGATGAACGTGGTACGGAGCAGGAGCATGTGCTGCTGCACGTAGGCGTTCCAGAATTCGTCCCAGCTCTTGAACTTGCGGGCGTCGCCGGTCTGGATGCCGAGCTGCACGTCACCGTACTTCTTCATCTTGCCGTCGTACAGAGCCATTTCCACAGCGGAGGCGAAGTTGGTGTAAGCACCGCCGGAGGTGTAGGTGTCGCGGTTGGGCATACGGATTTCGATGCAGCCGGACACGGCGTAGTCAAGGGCTTCTTCAAAGGTCGCGCCCTTGGAGACGTACAGCGGGATGCATTCTTCGTCGTTACACAGCTTGGGGAAGCCGGAGCCGAACTTGATGGTTTCGGCGACGTCCCACAGGTAGCGTTCAGGAGCGCGGCTGTGGATACGGGCGGCGAGGTCGGGGTAGTGCAACGGGAATTCGCGCTTGGACTTCAGGAACAGGTAGGTCAGATCGTTGGTCGCGTCGCGACCGTCCGGGGTCTGACCGCCGATGGTGACGGCTTCCCAGTGAGCGTAGCCTTCGTTGAAGGCGCCGCCGGCGGGGGAGATGTACATGTCGATGAATTCGGCCATGCCGACCCACATGCATTCCAAGTATTCCAGGGTCTTTTCATCGGTCAGGATGCCGGCTTCCATGTCCTTCTTGTAGAAGGGATAGAAGTACTGGTCCATACGGCCGTTGGAGATGGTGGTACCGGTCTTCTGTTCCAGACGGGAGAACATCTGGGTGAAGTACTGGGACTGAACGGCTTCGTAGAAGTCGCGAGCCGGGTTGGCGGGCACGTGTTCGGCGTTTTCAGCCATGCGGATGAGTTCGGCCTTGCGGACCGGATCGGCGCAAGCTTCGGCGGCCTTGCGGGCGGCGTCGGCGTGGCGCTTCGCCCACAGAACGATGGCGTCGCACACGAGGATGGTGGCTTCGATGAAGGGACGCTTGTCCACCTGATCCACGGGGGAGGCGGGATCAAGAGCGGCCAGTTTTTCTTCCATTTCCTTCATCGTTCCGCTGGTCTCATAATCTCCCAGGATCGTATGCAAGATCAGAGTATGTCCCTGACTTTCGATATAGTAAATATTAGCGATATTGACGCGCACGGCACCGCCTTTGATATTCACCATGATCACTTTCTGTTCTCTCTTCTTCATTCGTCCGATCGCCCGGTTCAGGCGCTGGGAAAAGGCAAAATAAGAAACCGGCTTCAACACGTAATCCAGGGCATCCACTGCATATCCACGGATCGCATACTGTGCCATGTTCGTGATAAAAATAATGACAACCTCGGTATCCATCTTGCGGATTTCTTCTGCCGCAGACATACCATCCATGAATTTCATTTCCACATCCATCAGGATCAGGTCGTACTGTGACTGATATTTGTGTACGATCTGGTCTCCATCTGTGTAAACTGTAATATCAAACAATTCTCCGTTCTCTTTTTCATACTGATGCAGAAAACCCTGTAACTGCTGCGCATACAGTGCTTCATCTTCTACGATTGCAATCTTTATCATTGGTTTCCCTTCTCCTTTCCCATTAAATACGCCAAAGGGGGACTTGCACTTAAAATTATTTTAGTACAAGTCCCTGTCTATTTCTACTTTTTTCTTTTAGTCTCGCTTTACTGCTGCCCGGATCAGATGCCCTGTTCCCTTAATCCGGTGTCCGTTCGCCATTTCGGTCAACGCTTCTGCCATTTCCATCGTCACAAATCCACCGGTCATCTTTGCGTATCCACGGATCGGCATATTATAGTTAAACAGTACATTTAAGTTTGGTTTACCCTGCCATTCGCTGATCTTCAGCAGGATTCTCAGTACACCATAGAACAGCTTTCCAAAAATCCCTTTTCCATAATACAGTTGGCACACAGCATCGTTCATTCGGATCTCGCCGCTCCAGCTTCCATCCGGAATCTCTCTTCCGTAAAGACGGGTAAATTCTTCATCCGAAATGTCTTTGATCTGTCCACTGAAATATTCCGGCATTTCTTCTTTTTTGTAGCCGCCATTTTCTACAGTTCCCACTACATCCAAAGTATCTTCCAGAAGCATATGTTCAGCGTTCTCACCGATCATGATCTGATAAGTTCCGGATTCAATTTCCCAACTGTCCGTTCTGGTATCATAGAACCGGAAGCTATTATCATCAAATAAAATCTGGACTTCTTTTTCCTCTCCCGGTTCCAGTTCCACTCGCTTGAAACCTTTCAGCTCGCGGACCGGACGGAAAATGGTATCGGATTGCTTTCCTACATAAAGTTGTGTGATCTCAGTTCCTGCCACATTTCCTGTATTCTTAACAATAAATTTCACGCCTTCGGAAGATACCTTCAGATCCTTATACTCAAAATTCGTGTAGCTGAGTCCAAATCCAAATGGGAACCGTGTCATTTTTCCAACCGTTGTATAATAACGGTATCCCACATAAAGGGATTCTCTGTATTCACTGCTCCGTTCCTTGCTCGGATAATAAGCATATGCCGGCGTATCTTTGTAATGAAGCGGATAAGTCTCATTCAGCTTTCCGGACGGATTTATCTTACCTGTCAGCACATTCATCATCGCAGAGGCGCCTGCCTGTCCACCCAGATATCCATGTACGATTCCTTTTACATATGAGTACCATGGCATTTCAATTGCAGATCCTGCGGAAAGAACAACAATTACATTAGAATTGACCGTCGTTATTTCATCCAGAAGCGTATCCTGCGCATATGGCATATCCATATGGGTACGGTCAAGTCCTTCCGATTCACTGATCTCATCCAATCCACCGAAGAAGAGAACCACATCTGCCTTTCTTGCCGCTTCAATTGCTGCTTTCATCAGCTTTTTATTCGGTTTCCTATTACGGATATACCCCTGCTCGTAAGCAATGACATCCACGCCGCTCTCACCGATCACGTCCATGATTGCCTCCGGCTGTTTGGTCGGATTCACAAGGGAAGAACCTGCTCCCTGATATCTTGGTGTCTTTGCAAAATCTCCGATCACGGCAACTTTTGTCCCCGGTTTTAATGGAAGGATCTGATCCTCATTTTTCAGAAGAACAATGCTTTCCTCCGCTGCTTTTCTTGCGAGCTTATGATGTGCTTCTATATCAAACTGCTTTCCTTTTGCATCCTCAGTTGCCTGATGGGTTGCAAAGATTACATTTAACAGCTCATCCAGTCTCTGGTCCAGCACAGATTCTTCCAGATCTCCGTTCTCCACTGCACGGATAATGTCACGCATACCGGATTTCCCGGTTCCCGGCATTTCCAGATGACTTCCGTTCTTTACACCCAGCGCATGATCGTTGCTTCCACCCCAGTCAGAAACTACAAAGCCATCAAATCCCCATTCATCCACAAGGATTTCCTGTAGCATATGGCTGTTTTCATTTGCATAAATACCATTCACTTCATTATAAGAAGACATGATCGATTTTGATTTTCCTTCTTTGACTGCAATCTCAAATCCGGTGGTATAGATTTCACGGAATGTTCTTTCATCAACTACAGAATTATTCGCCATACGGCGAAGCTCCTGGCTGTTTGCCGCAAAGTGCTTTGGACATGCGGCGATTCCTTTACTCTGGATTCCACGCACATAGGCTGCTGCCATCTTTCCTGCGTGATACGGATCCTCTGAAAAATATTCAAAGTTTCTTCCGCACAGTGGACTTCTCTTGATATTCAGTCCCGGTCCAAGGATCACATTGACTCCCATGGTAACTGCTTCTTCCGCAAGTGCCTCTCCGATTTCTTCTCCAAGTGCCTCATCCCAGCTGTTTGCAACGCCTGCTGCCGTCGGGAAACAGGTCGCCGGAAGGCTGGCGTTTAATCCAAGATGATCCCCTGCTCCTGCCTGCCTTCTCAGTCCGTGAGGCCCGTCTGACATTGTCATCGATGGAATTCCATATTTTTCAAAATCTACCGTCTCCCATGTATTTTTACCTGACATCATCCGTGCTTTTTCTGCTAATGTCATTTGTTTTATGATATTCTCATACTTCATTTTCATTTTGAAACCACCTTATTTATTCTATCTCTGTTTCTTTTCCTGCTGAAAATAGCATAACACAGAAAGCAGGCTGTAAAAGCCTGCTTGCATAAATGGTTGAAAATTCTTCACGAACTGCATTTTTAATTACATTTTTCAGTTATAACTTTTTTATATTTTGCTTTACTGCGCAGTTGAAAAATGATAATATTTATCAACATAATACATTTAACCGGGAATCCGGGGGACGTGCTGCACCCGCTCCGAGCCTGTCGGAGGTGGTGCTAATGAGTACATATGAAGAATTACAACTCATCGTATCCGTTGCGGTACTTATTGTTGCAATACTTAATTATACACATAAAAAGTAGCCGTCCTAAACTTTTGGCGAGTTGACGACTACTTTCTAAACTAGATTATTTTCGCCGGAGTGGGTAAATTGCGGTTACCTTCCGACTTTCCTGTTAAGTGTATTATAAAGCACATATATAAATTTGTCAAATACACAAAAATAGTGCAATAGCAATGCTACTACACTATACACTAAAGTGGAGAATACGAGATTCGAACTCGTGACCTCCTGCTTGCAAGGCAGGCGCTCTCCCAACTGAGCTAATCCCCCATATGACGTTTGCGACTTAATTAAAATATCACAAACGTCCCTCTTTGTCAACTGTATCTGCTGATTTTATAACAGCTGTATCATTTCTACAGCTGTGTTTATTTTGCTCAAATATTCTCTACTATTTCTTTTCCGTATTTTTATACGCCGTCTCATAGAACACTTCCTGTGAATCCAGCTTTTCTTCATTGATATCACGATCTACATAATCGCCGTCTGCAGTCAGTTCTTTTCCTTTTTCATCATCCTTCATCATGGTGTCAAACATCCAGTCCAGTCTTTCACGCAACGTATCATCCAGAACCGGAGCTGCAACCTCCACACGTCGGAGCGTATTTCTCGTCATATAATCAGCCGATGCAATATACACTTTTTCTCTGTCCGGCGTTCCGAAACGATAAATACGGGAATGCTCCAGAAATCTTCCGACAATGCTGATTACTTTAATATTTTCTGTGTATCCTTTGATACCAGGAATCATACAGCAGATTCCACGGACGATCATTTCAATCTTCACACCTACCTGTGATGCTTCCACAAGCTTCTCAATGATCACTTTATCAGTCAGTGAATTGATCTTGATTCCGACATACGCATCTTTCCCGTTCTTTGCGTGACGTATTTCCTCATCGATCATATCGAGTACTTTATTCTGGAGACATTTCGGTGCAACCAGCAGGATGTACGTTTCCTCTATCGTCTCACCGCGCAGCAGACATGCAAATACTTCTGCCGCTTCTTTTCCGATTTCCTGCTTTGCTGTGATCAGTGACAGGTCTGTATATAAAGTAGAAGTCTTTTCATTATAGTTACCGGTTCCGATCTGAGTAATATATTCCAGACCTTTATCTGTCTTTCTGGTGATCAGGCAAAGTTTTGAATGTACCTTGAATCCATTCAAACCATAAATTACACGGCATCCGGCTTCTTCCAGCTTTCTGGAATATTCAATGTTACTTTCTTCATCAAATCTTGCACGGAGTTCAACCAGTACCACCACTTCTTTGCCATTTTCCGCTGCCTCAACCAAAGCATCTACGATCTGGCTTCGAACTGCCAGACGGTACAAGGTCATCTTGATGGACACTACAGAATCGTCTCTTGCCGCTTCATAAAGCAGGTTGGTAAATGATTTAATATTTTCAAATGGATAAGATAACAGAACATCTTTCTGCTCAATCTGTGCGATCAGACTTTCTTTTTCTTTCAGCTGCGGTGTCATTCGCGGACTCCTCTTCTGATAGAACAGCTTTTCCTTTTCTGCTCCTTGCATTCTTAGATAATTCTGGATTGCAAATACAAATGATAAATCAAGTGGTACTCTCGACATAAATACGTGGTTTTTATCCATATGAATATATTTGCAGATCTCTGCGATCAGCTTTTTGTTGATCTTTCTGGAGAATTCCATGCGGACAGGATTCATACGTTTTCTCTGCTTTACCAGATTTTCCATGGCATCTCTGTAATCCATATCTTCATCATAAATGGTTTCTGTATCAATATCCGCATTTCTCGTAATTCTCAGGAGAGATTTTTCTTTGATTTCATATTTTTTAAATAATTTCGGCAAAAAATGAAGAATCAGTTCTTCCGAGAGCATAAAGGTTCCCGGTCTGGTCGGGATATCGATCAGACGCTTAAACACATTATTGCTACACGGAATGATCGCAGTTTTTGTCTTTCCACCCTTCGTTGCAAGCAGTGCAACCGCATAGATCTCTTTATTCTGTAAGAATGGAAACGGCTGCTGTTTGCTGATGATATTTGCAGACAGATATGGTGCAATTTCATTATCAAAGTAAGTTTCCAGTAATTCCCCTTCTTTTCCTGAAAGCTTGTTGAAATTGATAATCCGGATTCCCTGCGGCTCTAGTTCTCCCATTAACTGCTCGTAAATAACTGCTTTCTTTATATCAAGCTCTCTTGTTGCATCAATGATCGCTTTTACCTGCTCTTTGCTGGTCATATTGGTTTTATTCTCACGGACTACTTCCGATGATTCCATCTGATCCATCAGTGTACCTACCCGCACCATATAAAATTCATCCAGATTAGATTGATAAATAGACGCAAAAGTAAGTCGTTCTGCTAAAGGTACTCTCGGATTCCCTGCTTCATTTAATACCCTCTCATTAAATTTTAACCATGACAGTTCCCTGTTCATCATATATGGTTCTGGTTTTAACTGCTTCTTTTTCATTTGTCTACTTATCTCCTTTTGCTAATTTGAATATTTTATAGCTACGCTTAAGAATTAATTATACATCTGAATACACTTTCATATCTACCTTCTTAAAGAACTGTTTTTGTAAAATCCATGTAAAATGATGCTTATACCAACTGACTTCCATATAATTCTCGGTCGGTAATCTTTGGTCATCTTCATTTCAATACTTTGCGATATCCTAAATATCCTGAAATCACACCGAACAGAATTCCTCCAAGAACATCTGTCGGATAGTGTACATACAGATATAACCTCGATATTGCAATCAGACATGCCAGCACAAGCGCAAATTTCCAAAGCTTCTTTTCACCTGCCAGGTACAAAGCTGTTACCGAAGCAAACGAAGCTGCCGTATGTCCGGACGGAAAAGAATAATCATGAAGCTTTGCTACCAGAAGGTGTACACCTGTATTCACATCATATGGTCTTGTCCGTGCTACAAGATTTTTCAAGACAATATTGCAAAGTAATACATCTACTACTAAAGCAACCACCATAACCGCACCGCTTTTTCTCGTTTTAGGAATCAGAAGCAATACTATGCTCAACACAATCCATATAATTCCTGCATTCCCAAGTCTTGTGATAAATACCATGATTTTATCCAGAAAAGGCGTATGCAACGTCTGGATCCAATCCAAAATACTTAATTCAATGTTCATAAATTTCCTCCTGCTTTCTTCATCAGTATTTTTACTTTTCTATAGAATAACATAGATTACAGTTTATATGAATTTTTAGAATTACAAATTTTTTACAAACAATCTTTTGAAAAATGACGGTTACACAGGGCGTAACTTCAATCGTCCCGGATTTCAGGCAATGCTTGCAGAAGCCGAAGCCTGGAAAATCGGCACGATTATCGTCAAGGATATGAGCCGTTTCTGCAGAAACTATCTTGAGGTCGGCTTTTATACCGAGATTCTGTTCCCCAAGAAGCAGATACGCTTTATTGGCAAGAAGCGGTGGAAAAAGCCAAGCGCAAGAAAAGACGACAGCGTGAGAGCAATGCTGCGCATAGAGCCAAAACCAAGGCGGAACGCTGGGCGGCGAATGACGGTCATAAGTACCCGAAGCGTGTGTGTGAACAATGCGGCAAAGAGTTTTATCCAAGCAGCACAAGGCAGAGGTTTTGTAACACCGACTGCACGAAAACCCATCAGCAAGCCGAAAAAGAAAAGAAACGCTATGCCGAAAAGGGAGAGCACACCTTCCGTCAAAAGGTCTGCAAGATTTGCGGCAAGCCCTTCTGGCCGTCCAACGGTCAGGAGGTGCTTGTGCTCCGAGGAATGCAAAACCATCAATCGCAACCAAAGACAGCTTGCCTATTATCACCGTAAGCAATCCGGGCAGAAAGCCGGAGAAGCAATATAATTCAAGGAGGACGACACAATGGAAGAATTCATCACGGACGAACGGACAGGCTTGCGCTATGAGCTTGTCGGGGACTACTATCTGATCGCCGGAGAGGACGAGCCGGAGGGCAGACCCATCGGCATTTGGGGACAGCGAAACCTGCGATATATCCGAAAGCACAAGGTCGGTTTGTATGCCGAGCTGCTGACCACCGGAAAGCTGAACGATTACCTTGCAGACCTTAACGAACAGGCAGAAGCAATGTTTTCTCGGCTGGTAAAGCAGCTTTCCGAAAAAGAGGGCGTAACGGAAGCCCTCAAAGCGGAAAATCAAATGCTGTGGGTGCAGAGGATGAACAACATCCGTAGCGCTGCTATGGAAATCGTTTCGAGTGAGCTTATATACTGTTAATACTAAGTAAGAAAAGTCGCTGTCAACAGACGGCGGCTTTTCCTTTTCGGGTAGTATTCAAGAAGTCATAAAGTTCTGTGAGTAATGGAAGAAGCCAGCGTTTGCGGAAATGTCACAATTTACGGAGGTAAAGTTTCAAATACCACTTTCCTTTTTGTTCTTGACATGATATTATTGGTATATATACTAAAATATTTGAAGAGAGGTGATATATTTGCGAAGAGACAGCAGCGAAACAAAGAGGAAAATACTGACCGTATGCGTCCGTCTCTTTTTGGAGCAGGGGTATAAAAACACCACTGTCAGTCAGATTGTGGACGAGGCAGGTGTGGCAAGGGGAAGCTATTTGAATCTGTTTCCTACCAAGGACAGAATTTTGCTGGAATTGACCGAAACGATGTTCGGCGGACAGTTCGGCGTGGCAAGAAGCATTGCAGACAGCAAGCTGCCGCCGGTTTACGCCTATGCGGTGGAAACGGCGATCCAACTGACACTGACTGAACTGAATGAGAACCTGCGAGAAATCTACATTGAAGCCTATTCCCTGCCCGACACGTCGGAATATATTTACCTGCATACCACAGCAGAGCTGAAGCAGATTTTTGGTGAAAATTTTCCCGATGATACCGAGAGCGACTTTTATGAGATGGAAATTGGCACGGCGGGATTGATGCGCAGCTATATGGCGAGAAAATGTGATATTCATTTTCCGTTGGAACGCAAGCTCAGTCGCTTTTTGACGGCAGCAATGAGAGTATATCGTGTGCCAGAGGAAGAACAGGCAAAGGTGCTTGCCTTTATTCAATCACTGGATATTGAAGCAATTGCTACAGAGGTTATGTATAAGCTGTTTGCAATGCTGGAAATGAAATACGATTTTAAGCTGTCAAAGGACAGCAAAGGAAAGGAGAGGAAACTATATGAATAAGAAAATTTTGAGCGTTGTGCTCATACTGTGCTTGATGCTGGCTGTTATGCCTATGACGGCATATGCGGCGGGTCGTGCGTTTTGTCGTAAATGCGGTCAGGTACAAGCGGTAAGGCTGACTTATCGATACGCAGATAATAATTGGCACATATGCGATACTACATGCACGGTGTGTAATAATATGTGGTTTTACGGAATGTCACACGAATGGAGCGGAACGGCGACTTGCACAAGCGGAAGGACATGCACGGTTTGCGGCGGATCTTCCGAACCGCTTGGGCACGACTGGGGCACTTGGACGCAGAACAGCGATGAAAAGACCCACACCCGAATCTGTAAGCGTGACACCAGCCATACGGAAACCGAGAATTGCCACGGCGGCACGGCCACCTGCACCCAAAGAGCAACATGCACAGTTTGCGGTGCGGAATATGGCGATGCTCTGGGACATGATTTTACTACCAGTTGGACACATGATGATAACGAGCACTGGAAGCAGTGTTCCCGTTGCGATGCAAAGGATGACGTAAGCCCTCATACTTGGGACAGCGGTACGATAACAACAGCGCCTACCTGCACAAAAGCGGGCAAAAAGACATATAGCTGCACCAAGTGCGACGCAACAAAAATAGAGCCGATTCCAGCTACGGGCCATAGCTGGAAGTCCGATTGGACGTCCGATGCAACGCATCACTGGTATGAATGTGACAATAAAAACTGCGATGTGACGGATAACGCGGGAAAGAAAGGCTACGCGGAGCACTCCGGCGGCAAAGCGACCTGCACCCAAAATGCCGTCTGTGAGTTTTGCAAGGCTGAGTATGGCGAAAAGCTGCCCCACGACTTCACGGCGGAGACCGTGGATGCAAAGTACCTGAAATCCGCCGCCACCTGCACGGAAAAGGCAGTCTACTACAAGTCCTGCGCAGTCTGCGGTCTGAGCTCCGAGGGCACGGCGGATGAGGCGACCTTCTTCTCCGGCAATGCGCTGGACCACAACTGGGGCGCTTGGACGCAGAACAGCGATGAAAAGACCCACACCCGAATCTGTAAGCGTGACAC
>ERZ773193.4531-NODE-4531-length-11034-cov-38.919665_pt1 | contig 11034 bp, 10 predicted proteins | sample MGYA00511110_ERZ773193 | MGnify/ENA primary metagenome ERZ773193 (study PRJEB29015, sample SAMEA2737784) | human gut metagenome | biome: human gut; feature: human-associated habitat; material: faeces | place: China | collected 2012 ...
GCACCTGCATGCCCAGCAGGCCGAACACCACGCTGGGGATGCCGCTCAGCAGCTCCACCGCCGTGACGACCACATTGCGCACGCCGGGAGCTGCCGCTTTCGAGAGGAACACCGCTGTCAGCAGGCCCACCGGCACGCCGATGAGGGACGCGCCCAGGGTGCCGTAAATACTCGAAAGCACGAAGGGCAGGATGCCGTACTTCGGCTCGGACGCCGTGGAGGCCCACTCGGTGCCGAAGAGGAATTTCAGCGGGCCGATCTTTCCGATGGCGGGCAGGCCCGACAGGAACATATAGATGGTAATGACAGCCACGCAGCCCACGGCGAGGATGCCGCAGAGGAAGAAGATGGCGTTCATGACAGCTTCCAGCCATTGGGCCGGGGTGCGGGGCAGCTCGAATTTTTTCATAAAAACACCTGAGGGATCCCTCACAAAGTTACTCGTTCACCGGCACAGCGCCTGCGGTGCGGATGAGGTCGGCAGCGTCGGCGCTGGTAGCGAAGTCGAGGAAAGCCTGAGCCTGAGCGGAGAGGGTGACGGAGTCGTTGGTGACGAACACGAAGGGACGCTGCACCTCATAGCTGCCGTCCTTGACGGTCTCCTCGCTGCACTCCACGCCGCCGACGGTCACAGCCTTGACGGTGTCGCCGATGGCAGACAGGGAAGCGTAACCAATGGCCAGAGGATTGGCCTCCACAGCGCTGATGACAGCGCCGGTAGCCGTCAGCTCCTGCGCGTACTTGCAGGAATCCTTGACGTCCACGATGCTCTCGAAGCCATCGCGGGTGCCGGAGCCAGCCTCGCGGCCCACCAGAACGATCTCGCCGTCGTCGCCGCCGACCTCGGACCAGTTGGTGATCTCGCCGGTGAACATCTGCTTGAGCTGGTCAACGGTCAGGTCCTCGACCTTGCTGTCCTTGTTGACGATGATGGCGATGCCGTCCAGAGCTACGATCGTGCCGGTGACGCCGGTCTCGTCAGCCTTCAGGGCGCGGGAAGAAAGACCGATGTCCAGAGTCTTATCGGTAGCGCCGGTGATGCCTGCGCCGGAACCGGTGGGGTCATAGCTGATGGTGACATCCGGCTCGATCTCAGCGAAGCCCTCGGTCAGGGCGGCGATGACGTTCTTCATAGAGGTGGAACCGCCGGTGGCGACATTGCCGGACAGCGCAGCCGTAGAAGAAGCGGAAGCTGCGGTGCTGGATGCGGCGGCAGAAGAGGCAGCAGTGGAAGAAGCTGCACCGCCGCAGGCGGTCAGGGCAGCAGCAGCGGCAGCAGCGCCGCAGATGGACAGGAACGAACGACGAGTGATCTTTTTCATAATAATATCTCCTTCAACTGGGCCGGCCCTCTTGTTCTGGCCGGGCTGTTTTCCTTTTCCTTGTTGTGTCTCTCTTGGGACGCCTTTATTGTAGCGCACCGCCCATCCAGCTGCGACCATGGCGGCGCAAAATACAGGTAAAGCTTTGTGTAGTGTTTTTGCGCTGCTGTCATCCTCTGGTAAAGCCGGTGTGGAAAACAGGACACTTGATTTTACATTCCCGGTCAAACTGTCAAAAATCTGCACTTTCGTTTGTGCATCCCGCCCGCTGAAGGGTGCAAAAAAGGCTGCTTCACAGAACGTAAAGCAGCCTTTCAGACCCTATGATCGAATCAGAATTTCTCTTCCGTGCCGTCCGGGCGGTAGAGCTGGACATATCTGCGCCACTTGTCCGCGCCCATCACCCGGCTGTAGCAGTCGGCCAGCTCTTTGTTGGCCGTCTCCGCATCCAGTGTCTCCCCCTCGGCAGGCAGGACCAGCACCCGGAACCATGCGTCGAAAAGATGCTCCGTCCAGCCGGTGTCAACGGCCCCGCAGCGGGCATAAAAGCCCAGACGCCGGACGGCCATGGCCTCATCGTCAGCCTTCTCGGGACACTCGGCCTCAATGAGGATGGCCTTTGCGCCCTCCTCGTGGGCGGGCAGAGCGGCCAACAGCTTTGCGCCAATGCCGGTGCTGCGGTAGGCGGGCAGGACGGAGAAATAGTCCAGCTGGCTCACTTCACAGCCCATAGGCCGCACCATCAGCAGGTAGGACACCAGCGTCTCCTCTTCGAACACGCCCCAGGTGTGGGCCATGCCGACGGCTTCACTGTTGAGAATCATGCTCAGGGGTTTCAGCTCGCTGGACGGGAAGTCGCGGCGCATCTCGTCCAGATACACCCGCGTCAGCTCGTCGGCGGTGAGTTTCTTCCACGTAAAGGTCTGGGGCTTCATATCAAAATTCCTTTCTGATAAAAATACCGCCGGGCCGGGCGCAGCGGCCCGTTCCCGGCGGTGCTCAATCTTTGCTTTTTACAGCTGCTTGCGCAGGGCATCGTACACAGCCTGCACATCGCCCTTGATGACCACCTGGCAGGCGTTCTTGGCCGGGCGGATGACGCCCTCTGCGCCTGCGGCCTTGGCAGCGGCCTCATCCACGGAGGCGTAGCTGTGTACCTCAAAGCGGAGGCGGGTGGCGCAGTAATCCACCTTGACGATATTGTCCTTGCCGCCGAGGGCTTTCAGGATGCCGGAGGCCAGTGCCTCGCTCTCGGCAGAGCTCATGCTGGGCGTCTCGGCCCCGCCGTTTTTATGGTTGTGATAATACTTGCGTCCAAAGTAGAAGCAGGCCATAGCCACCATGGCGAGAACGATCTTGAACGGCAGCGTGATCGGAAGGAATGTGACGATGAGTGCGATGACGATAGCAGCGATCCAGCTGTAAATATCCATTCCCAAAAACATACGATAATTCCTCCTTTGGGGAACGATGCGGCGGGCGCTTCCGGCAGGAAGCCGCCCGGACCCAGTCCGGGTACAACACCATATTAACATACTGCCGGGAAAAAAGAAAGCCTTTTCGGGTATCTTTCGGCCCGAGAGCTTGCATCCCGGGCCGGAATCGGGTACTATAAAGACAGTATATCCCCAATACACGGAAGGAGCATCCTTATGGAATGGACTGATATTCGCCTGACCGTATCCAAAGCCGACGCCGAGGCCGCTGAGGCCGTGGCCACCATGATCGCGGAGGGCGGCATTTATATCGAAGACTACAGCGACATCGAGGAACAGGTGGAGCAGATCGCCCACGTGGACCTCATCGAGCAGGAGCTGCTGGACAAGCCCCGGGACACTGTCATCATCCACATGTACCTCGAGCCGGGCGCTTCGCCGGTGGAGACGCTGGCCCTCATCGCAGCCCGGATGGAGGCCGCAGGCATCCCCTACACCTCCGAGACCGAGGGCGTGGAGCAGGAGGACTGGCAGAACGGCTGGCGCAAGTATTACCACCCGATGGACGTGGGCCAGCGCCTCGCCATCGTGCCGTCCTGGCAGGACTACGACACCGACCGCGTCAAGCTCATCCTCGACCCGGGCCTTGCTTTCGGCACCGGCGGCCATGAGACCACCAACCTCTGCCTCGAAGTGCTGGACGAGCGGGTCAAGGGCGGCGAGCGGGTGCTGGACATCGGCACCGGCAGCGGTATCCTCGCCATCGCAGCCCTCAAGCTGGGCGCAGCCGTGGCTGAGGGCGTGGACATCGACCCCGTGGCCGTCCGCACCGCCGGCGAGAACGCCGCCCTCAACGGCGTAGCCGATAAGCTGACCGTCCTCGTTGGCGATCTGTCCGACAAGGCCAGCGGCAAGTACGACATCATCACGGCCAACATCGTGGCCAACGCCATCATGTCGCTGGCCCCCGCCGTCCCCGGCCTGATGGCCGACGACGCCGTCTTCATCGCCAGCGGCATCATCGACAGCCGGAAGGATGAGGTCATCGCTGCGCTGGAAGCCGCTGGCCTCGCCGTGCTGGAAGTGAAGGAGAAGCGCGGCTGGGAGTGCATCGTCTGCAAGAAGGCATAAGGCCAACCTCTCAGTCAGTGCTCCGCACTGCCATTGCCGGGTTGCGGCTCCCAGCATTCGCTTCGTGCTTGAAAAGCACTTGCGCCTTGCTGGCTGCGGCCCCAACAACGACTCCCTGCTTCCGCCACTGGCGGCGGTCGTCGTTATTGCCCCTGTGAGGGGAGCCTAAGATGTAAAGGATCAAAAAATATGCCACACCGTTATTTTACCACTGAAATTTCCGACGGCACCGCCGTGCTGCGGGGGGCCGACGCCCACCATCTCTCCCGCGTGATGCGGGGCAAACTGGGGGACACCGTCATCCTCTGCGACGGCAGCGCCGTCGAGTATACTGCCACCATCACCGGTTTCGGCGACGAGACGGTGGAGTTCAGCGTGGAGCCGGGCTACCCCAGCGCCGCAGAGCCCACCGTAGACGTCACCCTGCTGGTGGGCTACCCCAAGCAGGACAAGCTGGAGCAGGTCATCCGCCACGGCGTCGAGCTGGGCTGTGACCACTTCATCCCATTTTTCAGCCGCTACTGCGTGGCCGCGCCCAAGAAGGAAGAGCAGAAAAACGAGCGCTACAACCGCATCGCCTTTGAAGCCGCCAAGCAGTGCGGCCGGGGCGTACTGCCGGATGTGGCCCTTCCGCTGCCCAACTTCGGGGCCGTCTGCCGCAGCCTCGACCAGTATGACCTCGTGCTCTTCTGCTACGAGTGCGGCGGTGCACCCCTGCGCCAGCTTCTGGCTGAGGCCAGACCCGCCGATGGCGAAAAGCTGAAGATCGCCATCATCACCGGCGCAGAGGGCGGCTTCGCTGTCGAGGAAGCTGAGATGGCCGCAAAAGCCGGCGCAAAGACCGTCGGCCTCGGCCCCCGCATCCTCCGCTGTGAGACGGCTCCGCTGGCCGTTGTCTCTGCCGTCATGACCCTGACGGGGAACCTCGAGTAAGTTCTGACATCAGAAACGGCGTCCCGCCGAGGTGGGACGCCGTTTCTCTTTATCTTGCATCTGCATCCCGCAGGGCCTTTTTGATGGCCAGCAGATTCTGCGGGCTCATGGAGAAGCTGCGCAGTCCGAGGTGGAGATACTGGGTCGCGTTGACGGCATTGCCGACGGCGAGGCCGCAGATGGTGACGGGGATATCCGCTTTCCTGGCGGCGTCCACCACCATGGCGATGAGCTTTTTCATGGCCGGGCTGGCGGGACGGTAGTAGTGCTCGGCAATGGCCAGTTCCCGGCTCACCGCGTGGGTGTACTGGGTCAGATCGTTGGTACCGATAACGAAGAAGCGGCAGCCGTGGGCAGTGAAGTCCTCTGCTGTCAGGCAGGCGGCGGGTACGCTGAGCATGACGCCAAAGGGGACATCCGGCTCGAACTCTACGCCCCGCTCGGTGAGCTTGCGGCGGCAGTGGTCTACCACCTGCATGGCGGAATCCCAGTCCTCGATGTCCGTCACCATGGGGAACATGACCCGCAGCGGGCCTTTTGCGGCGGCACGCATGAGGGCGCAGATCTGTACTGCCATCTGGGGCAGATTGCGCAGACTGCTGCGGATGCCTCGCAGGCCCAGCTTGGAGGACTGGACGCCCTGATAGGCGTCGGCCATGGTGCGGTCGGCACCGAAGTCGAAGGTGCGCACCGTCACTATCCTGCCCCTGGCGGCGGCGAGGCAGGAGGTGTAGAACAGATACTGCTCCTGCTCGTCCATGGCATGGCCGGGCATCATCATGTAGCTGCTGCGCAGCAAGCCCACGCCGGACGCGCCGGACTCCATCGCGGTCCCCACGTCCTCGGGGCCGAAGCAGTTGGCCAGAAGCTCGAATTCTTCGCCGTCCCGGGTGCGGTTGGGCAGCTCAAGCTGGGCGTTCAGCTCCTCGTTCTGGCGCTGCATCTCGCAGATGCAGGTGATGGCTCTCTGCCGGGCGGCGGCATCCGGGTCAAGGATGCACTCACCCTCGGTGGCGTTCAGGATGACCTCGCGGCCGTCGCAGTCTTTTAGGAAATCTTCGCCCACCTGGGTGATGCCCGGGATGTTCAGCGAGCGGGCGATGATGGCCGCATGGCTCTGGCCGCTGCCCTCGGCGGTGATGAGGCCGAGGATGCGGCCCGCCGGGACGCTGAACAGATCGGTGGGCATGAGCAGGTCAGACGCAAGGATGACCGGGTGGTCGAGGGCCAGCCAGCTGCGGATCCGGTGGCAGAGGATGTTGGTGATGCGCTGGGTCACGTCGAGGATGTCCACGCTCCGCAGCTGCATGTAGGCGTTGTCCTTCATGGCGGCCAGCTGGGCGGCGTAGCGGCGGCCCACACGGTCCATCGCCTCGGCGGCACCGACGCCGGCTTTTATCTGGAAAGCCACCTCATTCATGAAGCCCTCGTCTTCCAGCATCATGCTCTGGAACAGGAAGATGGCCTGCTCCGAGGGCGCGGCGCGGCCAGCCATCTCGTCCAGCTCCTGCTGAGCGACCTTGATGGCGTCTTCCAGCGCCTGCTTTTCCTGTTCGGGGTGGAAAGGCCCCTCGCCGAACACCAGCGGCGGGCGGTCCAGCCGGCTGACCTGACCCAGCACGAGGCCGGGCGATGCGGTAAAGCCCTTATATACCTTCATGTTTCCATCTCCTCCGGCGGCACTCTGCCGGTCAGCGCCCGGCAGACCAGTGCCTGCAAAAAGGTGTTGGGCAGCAGAGCGGCCCGTGCGGCCTGCGCCGGGCCTGCTTCACCCTCGAACAGCGGCTCGAAGCTCCTGAGGCGCTCGAAGTCGCATTTTGCAAGGAAAGCTTCTCCCAAAGTACGGGTGGTGTAGTAGGGGGCGGGGTCTACACCCACGTCCTCGGCCGCGGCTTCCAGCGGGGCAAGCTCTGCATCCGAGAGTTTTGCCAGCAGGAGAGCAGCGTCTGCCGTCAGGGTGGAGGGGTGCTTTTCCCGCACGTCCTTCTGGACGGCCTCGAAGGCCGCATGGAATGCGGCGGCATCCGCGCTGCTCTCAGCCCCGCTGTCCACAGCGTAGGCGCAGCCCCGCAGCCGCCCGAAGGCCCGCAATGTATCGTGGTAGCCCAGCTCGATGTTCCGCCGGGCGGTGGCGGGCTCGAAGTGGAGGATGTCGCCCAGCTCCCAGTAGCTTCGGATGAGGGTGGTGGGCAGGCCGGTGCGGTTGGGGCGGGTGATGCCCACACCCTCCAGGTCCACACAGACCAGCTCTTCTGCGCCCATCTTCTGAGCCAGCGCGGTGGGCATATTGTCCCGGTAGCCGCCGTCGAGGTAAGACACCCCGTCGATGGTGTGGGCCCGCAGGGCGGGGAAGCAGGCTGCAGAGGCCAGCAGGTAGTCTTTCACCTTGCCCTCGGGGATGTCTTCCAGCGGAAGCTCCCGGGCCTTGAGGGTCTTCTGCTCCACGGTCACAAGGCCCAGCCGGATGGGGCTTTTGCGGAGTTTATCTTCGTCCAGCACCCGCTCGACGATCTCTTCCAGCGGAGTGACGTCCATGCCGCCCTGAGTCACAGCGTCTTTGAGGAATGCGTGCAGCTCGGAAAGCGGCGCATCCTCGGCGGGCAGCTCCATCACATCCTGGCTGCGGATGGTCAGCCACATGTCTCGGGCCGTCTCGTAGAGGTCGAGGGCGAACATGGCGCCGTTCAGGCTGCCGACGCTGGTACCCGTAATGATCTGGGGCCGCCAGCCCAGCTCGATCAGCGCCCGCCAGACGCCCACCTGATAGCTGCCGCGGGCGCCCCCGCCCGCCAGCACCAGCGCCTTTACGGGGGTGTTGTTCTGCGCCATGTTTTCTGCCTCCTTTGATGTGTTCCGGTTTTGCCTAGATTATAGCATATTTCCCGGGAGATTTCTCTCTGTTTTTGTAACAAAAAATGTGCTATAATAAATTCACCTTGCCAGAACGATTCAGGAGGACGACAGATGCACCGCAAGCAATGGATTTTCGACATGGACGGCACCCTCACCGACAGCATGACCGTGGTGTGGCAGGGTGCACCGCTGGAGCTGCTGCGCCGCTATGGCCGCACCGCAAGACCCGGCATCCACGATGTTCTGCTGAGCATGGGGATGGTGGAGGGCGCGGAGTATCTCATCCGCACCTACGATCTGCCCCTGACCCTGCGGGACTACGAGCCTGCCATGCGGCAGGTCATCCGGGACCTGTACAAAAAAGTTGAGCTGAAGCCCGGCGTCCGGGAGATGCTGGCCCGGCTGAAAGCCGAGGGCGTGCGGATGTGCATCTGCTCCAACACCTGGGCAGAGCAGTGCGAAGAAGTGCTCACCCGGCTGGGCGTCGCAGACTATTTCGAGTTCTTCTACACCGCGCAGGGCGCAAAGAGCAAGGCCCACCCCGAGGTGTTCCGCGAAGTCCTCGAGCAGCTGGGCGGCAGCGAACCCGCCGACGCCGTTGTCTGCGAGGACGCTGTCTACGCCACCCGTACGGCCAGGCAGTGCGGCTTTTACCTCATCGACATCGAGGATGAGACCAGCGCTGCCGATAAGCCCGAATTGCAGCGCCTCGCCGACCAGTACATAACGGATTGGACGCAGCTGGACTGGACAAAATTATAAAGCAATGGGGAGGCTCTTCTGGGCCTCCCCATTGCTTTATCGGAACTGCTTTTCCAGATAATCTTTCAGCGCCGTGCGGGCTGCAGGCTCCCGCCCGCGGGGAACAGGGACCCGTGCGCCGCTCTGCATCCAGAACTCACCCGCCGCCAGCTGGGACACCGCCGCCAGATTGACCACATAGGAGCGATGAAGCTGGACGAAGCGCTCATCCGCCAAAAGCGGCTGGGCCACCTGTGCGAACGGCACCCGGACAGACAGGGACGGCACATCCTCGCCGCTGGCGAGATGGAAATGCACCACATGGTGGGTACACTCGAGGTATTCGATGTCCGCGAAGGGCAGCACCCGCAGACCCGACGCCGTGGCTACCGGGATGGCCGGGCCGTACTCCGGCTCGGTGGCCCGGGCCAGCAGAGCGTCCAGCTGTTCCGGCGGGACAGGCAGCAATAAATACTGCATGGCGTCCACCCGGTAGGCACTGTAGGCGTGGGCGGGCGTGTGGGCCAGAAAAGCCAGCGGGCTGCGCCGCCCCCGGCTGCGGAGTGCAGCCGCTGCCCGCAGCGACGCGGCGGCTGCCGTGGACGGCAGCTCGATGAGGTACAGCTCGTACCGCTCCCCGGCGTCGTCCCGGGCCAGCAGGGCCTCCGGGCTGTCCAGCTGCTCGATGATGCAGGCGTCGTCCCGCCGGGCATAATAGTCGAGACACTGCCGCTCCACCCGGCTGCGGAGGACGCTGTCCGGGCTGCACACCGCGATATGAAATATCATTCCGAAGCCCCCTTTCGGGCCTGCCGCCGGCGCTTGCTTTTTCGGCCCGGCGGGAGTATCATTGCTATAAAAAACAGAAGGAGAAACTGCTATGGAAATGCCTCTCGTCAGCATCATCGTCCCTGTGTACAATGCCCAGAGCCACCTGAGCCGCTGTCTCGAAAGCATCTGCGGGCAGGAGTACAAGAACCTCGAGCTCATCGTCATCAACGACGGCTCCAAAGATAAGAGCCTGCCCGTCTGCGAGGAGTTCCGCAAAAAGGACAGCCGCATCCTGCTGGTGGACAAGGCAAACTCCGGCGTGTCCGACACCCGGAACCTCGGCCTGAAGCTTGCCGGCGGTAAGTACGTCCAGTTCGTGGACAGCGATGACTACATCGCCCCGGACTACACCGCCCGGCTGGTGGAGGCGGCAGAGAAGACCGGTGCCGACCTCGTCATCTCGCCCTACACCATGGTCATCCCCGCCGGGGCGTCGAAGCCGGAACAGGTGCTGGAAAAAATCCAGGACGACCTCGGCGTCATGCATGTTGCACGCCCGCCGGAGAACCGGGAATACGGTTTCCTGCCCGAGGGCGTCTACGACAAGGACACCTTCGCCCGCCGCCTGATGGATAAGCCCGCCTCTTACTTTTACAGCGTGCTCTGGAACAAGCTCTACCGCCGCGACATCCTCACCCGGCACGACATCCGCTTTACCAGCGAGATGCGCTGGGCCGAAGACCTCGTGTTCAACATGCAGTATATCCAGTACGCCGAAGTCTTTGCGTCCATCCCGCAGCCCGGCTACTACTACGTCCAGAACCCTCAGAGCATCTGCCACACCCAGATAAAGCCTGCCACTCTGGTGCAGAACAAGATCCAGGTATTCCACTACTACAAGGACCTCTACACCCGGCTTGGGATGTATGAGCAGGTGAGGCCCCAGCTCTACAAATTCCTCATCGACATTGCCGAGAGCACTTACCCCTCCGGCCCCTTCAAGAAGGTCATCGACGAGGCGAAAGCCTACTGGAAAGAGCACAAGGCAGAGATCTCATCCTAAAGAAAAGCGGGAGGCCCCTGCGGGGCCTCCCGCTTTTGTTGAAATTCAACCTCTCACCGCTCCATCCCGCTGACACGGGCATGTCGCGGAGCTCCCCTAATAGGGGAGCCTTTTAGAGGAATTTTACGCTCCGATGGCGGCACACTTCTTGGCCAGCCAGTCGCGCTCGTCCTCGGTCAGGCAGGGAGCCAGCTTCTCGAAGACCTCGCGGTGGTAGGCGTTCAGCCAATCCAGCTCGTCGCGGCTCAAAACGCCCGGGACGATGGGGGAGGTGGCGATCGGCACGAACGTGATGGGGCGGAATGCCAGGAACTCGCCGTACTGGTTGGATGCCTTGTGGTAGCACTCCAGCTCATTCTCGATGCGGATGCCCACGACGCCGCCCTCATAGACGCCCGGCTCGTCGGTGACGATCATGCCCGGCTTGAAGACGGTGGTGTTGCGGCCGTTCAGGGCGTGGGGGCCTTCGTGGACGTTGCCCACGTGGCTGACGCTGTGGCCGGTGCCGCAGCGGTAGTTGATGAGGTGGCGCCACAGCGGCTCACGGGCAATGGTGTCCAGCATATGGCCGTCGCAGTAGTCCAGCCAGACAGCCCGGGCGATGTCGATGTGGCACTGTAAAGTCCAGGTGTAGAACAGGCGCTCGTCCTCCGTCAGCTCACCCAGCGGGTAGGTGCGGGTGATGTCGGTGGTGCCGTCCATATAGGTCGCGCCGCTGTCCACCAGCAAGAAGCCCTTCTTCTCGAGCTTTGCGTGGTCTTCCTCGGTGGCGTGATAGTGCATC
>ERZ773193.4542-NODE-4542-length-11008-cov-6.510454_pt1 | contig 11008 bp, 10 predicted proteins | sample MGYA00511110_ERZ773193 | MGnify/ENA primary metagenome ERZ773193 (study PRJEB29015, sample SAMEA2737784) | human gut metagenome | biome: human gut; feature: human-associated habitat; material: faeces | place: China | collected 2012 ...
ATGGCTCCATCATGCAGGCGGCAGAGTTTGCCGCCACCCATGAGGGAATGTGCGCGGACTGCTATAAGGCAACCAGATTGAACGTAGCATAAGGCGAATGCTTGTAAATTTCACATCTGTATGCTACTATAATAACAAGAGAAAAGAAGGTGATGGCATGGCGCAAAAGGATACATCTGAAAAAATTCTGGAATCCTATAACGATGTCTTTTCGGACATTGTGAACGTGCTTCTGTTCAACGGCAAACAAGTTCTGTCTGCGGATGAACTGGAAGATCAGGCTCCACGCTCCTACTACAAGGCGGATGGCAGGATTCGTGAGATCGAGCGAGATGTTGCCAAACGCTGGAAGAACGGAAATATTCGTGTAGCCTGTATCGGTTTTGAAAACCAGACCGCTTCTGATCCTAACATGCCGCTCCGTGTCATGGGCTACGATGGCGCAGAGTACCGGGTCCAGTTGCTTAATGACAGCGAAAATCTCTATCCCGTTGTGACGCTGGTACTCTACTTCGGCCATGATAAACCGTGGAACGGCCCACTGTCCCTGAAGGAACGGCTGAACATTCCCAAGGAGTTTGAGCCGTATGTCAACGACTATAAGATCAACCTGTTCCAGATTGCCTATCTGACCCATGAGCAGGTAGAACTTTTCCAGAGCGATTTTAAGGTCGTGGCAGACTATTTCGTACAGAAACGGGAAAACGGCGACTACATCCCGAGTTCGCAGGATCTGACCCATGTGCAGGAAACGCTTCAACTGCTGAGTATTATGACGAATGATAATCGGTTTGAGGAAGCGTACAATACAAATACCGATGGCCAGAAAGGAGGCCCACGCAATATGTGTGATGTGCTTGATAAAGTGGAAAACCGTGGCATTGCCAAGGGAAAAATTGAGGGCGAAATGGAAGGCAAGGCACAGGTGACAACTCTTATGAAGAAGCTTTTTGAACAGAATCGCATCGACGATGCGAAAAAGGCTTCCGAGGATGCAGCATATTGTGACCGTCTGCTGAAGGAATTTGGAATCAATTAAAAAAGCATTTGTCAAAATTGCAGTTGAGGCGTCTCGAAAACAAAACTTGAATAGTATAAAGCAGATGAAGGCTCTTGACTTCAGGAGGTCAAGAGCCTTTTACGTCTTGTTTTGTGAGCAGAAAGAAGGTACAATAATAGCAAGTGACTCACATCTGCGAGGTGATACGATGCTGAACATCTACTTTGGGGATATGCCAGAAGCAGTCTACAATACGTCGGTTTATTTCAACTACACTTATGAGGATGAATGGCTGACTTCTGATTTCGCAAAAGAAGTTATCAAAAAAATTGACAAATCCAATGTTCTGGGGCCTCATGCAATCGAAAGCCCGGTTTTAGGTGTAATTCCGCCGGAGAACCTGTCTGGCGGCACGAAAACGCTTCTGTTGATGGCAAATGACCCGGAAAAGGTATTCAATGCCTCGACTTGCGGTGACAACTGCGCACCCTTTATTCTCAAATTAGCTAAGAAAAAAGACCTGACGATCAATCTACGTCACCTGATGGATTTTGGAAAGAAAAAATTCCCTGTGGATGTAAAAGTTTTGAATACAGGTGATGTGGTGCACAACATGGAAGAATTGATGCCGATTGCATTCGAGTTCGTATGAGGCTATAAAATGAAGGGTAAACATAAAATCGAAGTTCGGAGCAAACGAATAGTTTTTACCATAGAATTGGAACGCAACATCACGATTCTGCGCGGTGACAGTGCAACAGGCAAGACGACGCTGGTTGAGATGCTGAGTGCCTATGAGAACTATGGCAGAAAAAGCGGCATTACGATCGTCTGTGACAAAACGTGCAGAGTCCTGTCCGGTGCGCTCTGGGAGGCTCAACTGAAAGACATTCAGGATGCTATCGTGTTCGTGGACGAAGGCAGCACTTTTGTTTCAAGCCTTGACTTTGCCCGTGCGATTCAGAAAACGGACAACTACTATGTGCTTGTGACGAGAGAAGATTTGAGTACCCTGCCGTACAGCGTAAATGCAATTCTGGAGCTGAAAAAGACGACCAGCCGATTTAAGCGGACCTATAATAAAGCATACCCCATTTACGATTCTCTGTCCGCCAGCGATGTGGAGCTGGGAAGCGTTGAGAAGCTGCTGACAGAAGATGCCAACTCCGGGTATCAGCTGTTTACAAAAATCGGTGAGAAATACGGCATTGTCTGTATCTCTGCGGCGGGCAAAGATAACATCAAACAAAAGATCTTCCCAATGAAATCCGAGAAGGTTCTGGTAATTGCGGATGGTGCGGCATTTGGCCCGCAGATGAACGACATTTATCGCCTGATGCAGGAGGATAGCACAAAGTTCAGCTTGTACCTGCCGGAATCGCTGGAATGGCTGCTTCTGAAAGCGGATTTGCTCGGACAGCCGGATATTCTTGAAATTCTGGAACACCCGGCAGATTTCATTGAGAGCGGCGAATTCTTCAGCTGGGAGCGATTCTTCACGAACTTGCTGGAACAGCGAACGAAAGACATTCCCTATATGCGATATGACAAGGCAAAACTGCCGGAATTCTATTTGCAGGAAGAAAATTTGGAGAAGATCGTTGCGGAGATGGGGTAAAACACACTGGAAATTCACAAATAACGTATCATCGTTACTCCGAACGCTCTGCAATTTTGGCACCCGCTCAGGCTGCGATCAAGAACCCCCGCAAGTGATTGCGTGAGAGCTTGAAAGAGCACAAATAAAAAAGTGCCAATAAAGCATAACAAACACCCCTCGGTTTCTACAGCGGGAAGCCGAGGGGTGTTTTATGGTTCACGTTATAAATGCAGCAGGCTGGGTGTTGGAAAAAGTACGCATTTAGATATCGTCAATTGGGAACATGGGGCGCATGATGCGCTTGAAGGGCAGGCGGCGGGTATCCTGCAGGGTAGCGCCGTCGGTCAGGGACATCACGCACAGCGCGCCCTGCTGGGTCGGTTCAGGAAAGGCGTAGCCGGTCTTGACGATCACCACATCGTAGTCCATCCAGTCCACCCCGGCGGCAAGGGTCTGATGCCGCTCCACAAAGGGATGGTTCGTGTCAGTGACGATGATGTCAATGGGCAGGCCCTCTACCGACACGGTGGCACAGCCGCCAAAATCGCCATGTTCAGCAAACAAGACGGTGCCCTCTTGACGGCCCAGATGCTTCAGGGTCACAGTGAGCTGTACCGGCTCGGTCAGGGAGTCCAGACCCATGCCAAGGGTCAGAGGCAGGGTATCACCAATGGTATGACCGGCCAGCAGGGTATAGGCGGCGGGGTCCTGAATGGCAGCAAACAACAAGCGTTTGCCTTGCAGGGCTTCGGGTTTGGCCAGCACTTGCCGCAGCACCCATGTGTTGGCACCCATGGCACCGCTGGTGGTGTTGTCGCCGGAGTCGGTGAGGAAAGCCGGCTTGCCAGAGCAGTGCAGCACGGTCTGCAGAGCCTCGTCCGGCTCCTGCGTCAGGCCGGTGTAATGGAACTCGTGGCGGCGCTCCCACACAAAGGCTGCCAGTTCATCGACCTTTTGCTCTGCATAAGTACGAAATTCGTTGGAAGAAGGTACAACTACTACGCCGCAGCCAGCTACATCGGTATCGTGCCGGATGTAGCCCACGTGCCAGCTGGCACTGAGGATGCGGTTATCCTTTTCAATCTCGTCCATATACTGATTAATGGAGCGAACCGGTTCGTCGGCGGAGACGCTCTGCTCGCCGCCTAAAATCAGCGGCAGCTTGCGGTACACGGGAGTGATGCTGCGGCGGTGCTCCAGCAGTTCCAGCAAATGAGAGCAGACAAAGTGAATGGTCTGCTCTACATCGGTGTGAGGAGATTCACGATAACTGCGGATGATGGTGGTGCCCTCTACATATTCCCTGCACAGGTTGCCGTGGGGGTCACACACTACCGCAATGGGCAGGTAGGGGCCTACGATGCGGCGTACTTCCTTTAAGATATGATGGTCGCCGGAGCCGATGCCCTCCACCTCGCTGGCTCCGTGCAGGTGCAGGTAGATGGCATCCAGTTCGGCAAGGTGCTCCCGCACGGTCTGCAGAATGGTGGACTCAATGTACTCGAAAGCGGTGCGCTTCATCACGCCGTTGGAACCGGCATTGGCGTCCAGCGCCGGTACAAGGGTCACATCCGGGCGGTCAAATACATCACCCAGCTGCAGGTGCGCGACGCAGTCCTGCCCAAAGTGCAGGCTGACATCGTTCAGGTCGCACTTTTTGGGGATGTTCTCGTTGGCCTCTAAAAGAAAGCGTGCAACAAGGATATGGAACATACAAAGTACCTCCTGTATCAAGTGGATCACGGTGGAAAGAATCTATAAGACATTATAATATAATATAAGATGATTTGCAACTGGACGGCAGGCAGAATTTGACGCGGAAAGACTGGATTTTACCACACAATTGTGTTATGCTCATATAGTATAAGAATATCTGCCTTTGGAGGAACAACACTATGCTGGTGCCGGACAGTGCGACCCCGCTTTATCTGCAGCTGGAGGAAATTCTGCGGCAGGAGATCCTTTCCGGCAGCCGCCGGGAGGGCGACAAACTTCCTACAGAAAATGAACTGGTGGAACAATATAAAGTGAGCCGCATTACGGTGCGGCGAGCAGTTGAGGAACTGTGCAAGGAGGGGCTGGTGGTGCGCCACCCAGGCAAGGGCACTTTTGTGACCGGTGTGGTGATGCGCAATGATCTGGAGGAGCCCCGCGGCTGGACGGAGAACGCAGTGGCTAATGGGTACAGGCCGTCCACGGTGTGCACGGATCTGAGCATGGTGCCCGGTGCAGAGGTATGCCGCCTGTTCGAGCTGAAGCATGGTGAGGAACGCTATTGCTGTGCCCGGCGGGTGCGTGCGCTGAACGGCAAACCTGCAGTATATGAGCTGGATTACTTCCCGCCACAGGATGCAGAGTTTCTGACGAAAGAGCTGTTGAGCGGGTCGGTGTTCCGCCTGCTGCGGCAGTGGAAAAAGCTGCGGGTCATCCGTGAAAAAGAAACGATCATCCGAGTGCGGTATGCCGGTGCAGAAGCGGCAGCTGCGTTGGGCCTTGCAAAGAGACAGCCGGTCGTGTACACTCGCACCTGCTATCTGGACGGCAAAGACCGGGTGGTGCTAATGAACGAGCAGTATATTGACAGTGAACGCTATATGATTCGCACCGGCGGGCACGAACTGCGGCTGGATGAAACGGAAGAAAATGAGCAGAAATGAGAGCGACGGTAAAAAGGGCTGTGGGGCGGCCCTGTGAGGAAGAACTATGAATGCGATTGAACGGAAACGCTATATTCTGGACGAGCTGCAGCGCAATGGCAGTGTGGTGATCACGGACCTGGCAGAGCGTATCCAGGTGTCCTCTATGACCATTCGGCGGGATCTGAACGCTATGGCAGAGGACGGCATGGTCACGCTGGAACACGGCGGGGCAGTACTGAACAACGGTTCACTGTTTGAGTGCAGCATCAGCTTTAAAAGCGAGATCAATGCCGCTGAGAAAAAGCGCATTGCAGCCAAATGCATGGAGTATATCAACGAGGGCGACTCTATTTTTCTGGATACTGGCACTACGCCCAACGAGCTTGCCATGCTGCTGCGCGGCAAACGCAATATCAGTGTGCTTACCCACTCGCTGCTGGTGGCCAACACCGCCGCTACCATGCGGAACATCAAACTCATCATGTGCCCGGGTGAGTTCCGCGAAAACTCCATGGGCTTTTTAGGGCCGCTGACCGATGACTTTATCCAGTGTTTTCAGATCGACACCCTGTTCCTCTCACTGGAGGGCATCGATCTGAACGACGGCATCTCGGTGGTGGATGTGCAGGACGGCCACACCAAAAAGGTGCTGGTGGAAAAAGCCAAGCGGGTGATCTGCATGGCGGACCATACCAAGTTCAACAAATCGTTCTTCTATAAGATCGCGCCGATCACGAATGTGGACCTAGTGGTGACAGATACGGGTCTGGATGAGGCTACGCAGGAATTGTTCCGGCAGAACAATATCCCGCTTGCGCTGGCCTGAGAGTGTTTACAGCTGAAAGTAACATAAAATAACATGAAAAGAATGAATTTCCCAAGACAAATGTTAATTTTTGACGGGAAATTCATTCTTTTTTACGTAAATAGGGCGATAAATTCGTGAATGTGACATAAAAAGTAATTTTCTGTTTGTGCAAAGTAACAAATAATAACATTTATGAACAAAATATAACAAAAACGGATTGACTTTGACCGGGAAAGTGCTACAATGTAGAAAAGACGATGAGCGGTCAAAACCACATGAATTCTGCGGGTTTTCGTTGCGGCCGAGCGGTGAAGATACTTCACGGCAGCTCATTGAACAAAATGTAAAATGTAACATTTTGTAACATTTGCTGTACGAAAGGGAGGCACTTACTCATGGGCAAATATACAAAGATGTCCCAGCAGGTCCTGGAAAAGGTCGGCGGACTGAGCAACATCACCTTTGTTGAACGCTGCGCAACGCGGCTGCGCATTCATTACGCCAGCAAATCCAAGGTGGATGTGGAAGCGATCAAGGGCATTGAAAATGTCGTGGGCGTGGTAGCAAAGACCGGCCAGGTGCAGATCATCATTGGACCGGAAGTCAACGATGCATTCAACGATTTTCTGGAGGTCTCCGGCTGGAGGCCTACCGATGACCGTCCTACGGTCGTAGAAGAAGAGCCCGAAAAGAAGGGCTTTATGTATTGGGTCAACAAGTTCGGCAATTTCAGCGCGGCTGTCTTTATGCCGATCGTCCCGGCCCTGATCACAGGCGGCCTGATCCTTGCTATCAAGAACCTGATGGTCAACTACCTTGGCATGGGCGTTGACAGCGGCACTGCAAAGGTCTGCCTGGCTATCTTCAGCGCCGGCTTCTCCATGCTGCCGGTCTGGATCGGCTACACCATGGCCAACAAGCTCAAGATGGAGCCTATCATGGGCGCATTCCTGGGCGCTGTCCTCGTCAGTAGCTCGATCAGCGGTGTCGAAGGTCTGGATTTCTTCGGCATCCCCATTCCTGCAGTGGAGTATACTTCCAGCGTGATGCCCATTGTTATGGGTATCATCCTGATGTACTGGGTGGACAAGCTGCTCAAGAAGATCATCCCCGAAATGGTGCGTTACTTCTTAAAGCCGCTGCTTACCATGCTGATCGTCGTTCCCATCACCCTGATTGTCCTTGGCCCGATCGGCACTGAGCTCAGCGATGTGGTCGGCAGTGTCATTCAGGCGTTCTTCAACAGTGCCAGCATCATTGCTATGCCGGTCTGCTCTGCAATTTATCCCTATCTGGTCATGCTGGGCATCGATAAGGCCATTATGCCCATTGGTGCGGCGGGCCTCGCAAGCATGGGGTATGATCTGGTTTATCTCCCTATGGGCTACATTTCCAATCTGGCAGTCGGCGGCAGCGCACTGGCTGTTGCCATGCACCTCAAGGACAAGGGCCGCAAGGGCATGATCGCTTCCTTCGGCGTCACTGCACTGTGCGGCGTTACCGAGCCTGCTTTCTATGGCTCCCTGATCATGCGTCCCCGTGTACTGATCGGCACGGCTATCGGTGCTGTGGCCGGCGGTCTGATCGGCGGCATCTTCACGCTCAAGAACTATGTGCTGGGCGGCTGCCCGGGCTTCCTGTCGCTGCTGTTCTTCCTGCCCCCGGATGGTTCTATGGGCAACATGGTCGTCGCCCTGGTCTCCGGCATCGTGGCTGTGGTGGTGGCATTCATCGCATGCACTGTCATCCTGAAAAAGTCGTACAAAGAGGATGTCTGATCTCTGTTTGAAACTTTAAAAGCTGGTTTCAAATCTCAAAGTGCAAAAAGCCAAGCATATTGATGCCTGTCGCCGCTGCGGCGGCGGGCATCAATGTGTGCTCGGACTTCTTAAAGGAAAGGAATTCTACAATATGGCAAAGCAGAAGTTTCTCTGGGGCAGTGCAACTGCCGCGTATCAGTGCGAAGGCGCTTGGGATGAGGATGGCAAGGGTCTGGGCGAGTGGGACGTGTTCTCCGGCGTGAAGCTGAACATCACACGGGAATCCGCTGAACCTGAACGGCGCTACCGGTGATGTCTCCTGTGATTTTTATCATCGCTATAAAGAGGATATCGACCTGATGGCCGCCGGCGGGCAGAATACCTACCGCTTCTCCATTGCATGGGCACGCATCCTGCCCAATGGCCGGGGCGAAGTGAACCCAAAGGGCATTGAATTTTACAACAATGTGATCAACTACTGCCTGGAAAAGGGCATTGAACCCAATGTTACGCTGTTCCACTATGACTTGCCCAACGCCATTGCAGAAGAAGGCGGTTGGGAAAAACGCTCCATCGTGGATGATTTTGAAGCCTATGCCAAGGTCTGCTTTGAGGCCTTTGGCGACCGGGTCAAGCTGTGGAGCACCATCAACGAGCCGAAGTATTATGCCTACTGCACGAACATGGTGGGCAACTACCCTCCGAACCACAAGCTCGACTTTGACCGCTATTTCAAGCAGATGTACTACGAGGTGCTGGCCAGTGCCAAGGTGGTGGCCCTGTACCACGCCATGGGCTTGAAAGGTCAGATCGGCATTGTGCATGACAGCAGCAATGTGGAGATCGCACCGGGCACAAAAGAGCCGGAAAAAGTCCGCCTGCTGGGCGACCTGTTCTACAACCGTCTGATCCTGGATACCTCTATCAAAGGTGAACTGCCCGGTGAGCTGATCCCCCTGCTGCGGGAAAACGGCATTGAGAACGACTACATCAAGCTGGACGATGCGCTGACTTTTGCCAAGGGCAAGGTGGATTTTATTGGAATGAACGTCTACAACCGTATGTACCTGACCGACTGGTCGCAGGGCGAGACGGAGGTATTCCACAACAACCGTGGTGCAGGCTCCAAAGCCAAGGAGGGTATGCGCATCAAGGGCTGGTACGAAACGGCCATTGCCCCCGACACCAAGCGCAATCTCTGGGGCCGTGAGATCTACCCCAAGTGCATGTACAACACCCTGATGGAGATCCGGGAGCGCTATGGCGATATCCCGGTGTACATTACCGAGAATGGCCATGGCTGCTACGAGACGCCGGACGAGAACGGCTATGTGCAGGACGATGACCGCATTGAAATGATGCAGGGCTACATCGACTATATGCTTAAGGCCAAAAAAGAGGGCTGCAATGTGCTGGGCTACTATGCATGGTCCACCATGGATCTTTATAGCTGGGTCAATGGCTACGAAAAGCGCTACGGCTTTGTGCGCGTGGACTTTGACCATGACAACAAGCGGACCACCAAAAAGAGCTATTATTGGTTCAAGAATCTGATCGAGGAATATCAGAAGACCGAAGAGGCAGGCGAGTAACAGAAAAAGGCTTCCCAAAGGCCGGGCTGTATGCCAAACACAGGAAATAAAAAGCGAGAGGTGCAAGAGATGAAACAGTATGATATCCGCCTGGCTAAGGTGCCGCAGCCGCCCAAGGACTGCACCGGAGAGCCGGTAATGCTGACCGATGCCACCATTCAGGAGCGCCTTGACAAGGTGCTGCAGGGCATGAAGAATCGCGGCCTTGAGCAGCTGGTGGTATACGGCGACGCCGAGCACTGCGGCAATTTCCAGTACCTGATGGGTTATTTTACCCGTTTTGAAGAGGCTCTTCTGGTGCTGGATGCCAATGGCACTGCTCACTTTGTGCTGGGCAATGAGAACCTGAACAAGGCGTCCAAAGCCCGTATCCCGGGGCAGGCCGTGCATGTTTCACTCTTCTCGCTGCCGAACCAGCCCAACCGTGCGGATAAGACGCTGCGCGCCCTGCTGGAGGAAGCCGGCATCGCCCCGGGCCGACGCATTGGCATTACGGGCTGGAAACACTTTACCAGCCCGGTGGAAAATAACGAAAAGCTGTTTGATATCCCGGCCTTTATTCTGGACGCCATTCGCGCGGTCACCGGCGGTGATGAAAACCTGTTCAACGCCGGTGACCTGTTCCTGGGCGAAGGCGGTGCACGCACCACCAACAATGCCAACGAGATCGCGCACTACGAGCATGGTGCCGCACTGGCTTCGGACGGTGTGCTGGATGCCATGGATCTGTTGGCCCCCGGCGTAGCCGAAACGGCGCTGGGCGCACAGCTCAACCGTCAGGGCCAGCACAACAGCATCGTTACCATTGCCGCCAGCGGCCCGCGCTTTATCAAGGGCAATATGTTCCCCACTCAGAACACGGTCAAAGTAGGTGACACCATTTCACTGACAGTCGGCTATCCGGGCGGCTCTTCCAGCCGTGCGGCCTATGCCGTGCGTGACGCTTCGGAGCTGCCGCAGGGCGCGCAGGACTATGTGGAAAAGGTGGCCGCGCCATACTTTGCCGCCTACACTCGCTGGCTGGAAGAAATCCATGTGGGCATGACCGGCGGCGAAATGTTTGATAAAATAGAAGAGATCCTGCCCCGTGCAGTCTATGGGTGGTCGCTCTGCCCGGGACATCTGGTGGCCGAGGAAGAGTGGCTCTGCTCCCCGATCTATGAGCACTCCACTGAGGTGCTTCGCAGTGGCATGATGCTGCAGATCGACATTATTCCCTCGGTGCCGGGCTACGGCGGCAGCTGTGCCGAAAGCACGGTAGTGCTGGCCGACGAAGCTCTGAAGGAGCAGATCTGCCAGCAATACCCGGAGATGTGGCAGCGGATGCAGGCGCGCAGGCAGTACATCATCCAGCAGTTGGGCATTCAGCTCTCGGAGGATGTTCTGCCCATGTGCGGCACTGTGGCTTACCTGCGGCCCTATCTGCTGGATAAGGAACTTGCCTTTGTGATCCGTTGAGTTTCCCCCTTTTGTTCTGTCAGCAATTCGCACGCTCTGCAATTTTGGCACCCGCCCAGGCTGCAATTAAAAATCCAAGAAAATAAGTTCTTTTCTATGGCATAAATGGTTTAAAAGTGGAATGAGTCCCTTGACTTCTGTAATGGAAGTT
>ERZ773193.4546-NODE-4546-length-10998-cov-21.363611_pt1 | contig 10998 bp, 10 predicted proteins | sample MGYA00511110_ERZ773193 | MGnify/ENA primary metagenome ERZ773193 (study PRJEB29015, sample SAMEA2737784) | human gut metagenome | biome: human gut; feature: human-associated habitat; material: faeces | place: China | collected 2012 ...
AACTCTGTCCAACAAAATATTGTGCATACGCATCATTTTTCTCACCCAATGGGAAGATCTGTTTAAAATCTTTTTCTGTCATGATTGATTCTCCCTTCAAGAATTAAAATAGCCTAAAATCTCTTGCATCCTTGCAACCTGATCCACATGGAACGGGCAGCGTTTGTTACAATGCCCACATCCAACTCACAGACTTTTTACCCATGCTTTCAATTCTTCCTGAGACAACAAGCCATTCAGCATTTTTCCTTTCATCAGGATAGCGCCAGGACAGCTCGGTGCAAGTTTTTCATTTGTGTTTCCCATGCCGCTGCCGCCAGAAGTAGCAAAAGGAACGATGGTTTTACCTGAGAAATCATAACTCTCCAAAAAAGTATTAATAATCGTTGGGGCAACATACCACCAGATAGGGAACCCGACAAACACCAGATCATACTGATCCATACCTTCCAGTTTCCCGGCAATTTCAGGGCGGAATATCGGATCGTTCATCTCCACGCTGCTGCGACTTTTTTTATTTGTCCAGTCCAGATCGGCACTGCTGTACGGTACCTTTGGTTTAATCTCATACAGGTCTGCGCCTGCCGCTTCTGAAAGTTTCCATGCTGCCTTTGCAGTCACGCCGCTTGCTGAAAAATAGGCTACCAAAATTTTCTTGCCCATAGTAATTTCCTCCGTAAATTATGTTATTGAACTTATTATAAATGAATCTATATCACCTGAAATGTTTTCCATTTTCCGGACTTCTGCCTCCGGAAAAAAATGACCGCCCGAATGCTCCAGTCACAAACCATTGCAATAGCAATCCCGATCACGCCCATTTTCAAAACAATTCCCAAGAGCCATGATAGAAGCAGACGCACTGCTATTGTAGATATAACCGAAACATACATGGTAAATTTCACATCCCCCGCTGCACGCAGCCCATTACTAAGCGCACCGGAAAAGGGATATGCTGCTGCATTAAACACGTTATGGATTAAAACCAGCCAGATCACAAGCCGTTTGGTCTCCGGCTGCAAAGCATAAAATTTCATAAAGAATGGAGTCAGAAGAAAAATCAAAAGATTCCATGCCGATGAAATCAGCAATGTGATTCTTGTCAATCTCTTAAAATAATGCTCCGTAGCATCTGCATCCCCATTTCCCATACACTGCCCAATGACCGTTATAAATACGGGACCCATAGCGACTCCCGCCAGCGCAGCCAACGACCAGATACTTTGTGCAACACCATTTGCAGCAATCTGATATGTTCCAAAAAGTGCAACGATACCGCTTAATGCTACTTTGACTAACTGGAACACACCGTTTTCCATCCCATTTGGAATAGCAATTTTTAGAATTTGTTTCATGAAATCCACATTCCACCGAAAAATCCACTTGCAGCGATAGAACACTTCATTTTTTCTCTGAAAACAAAGTACTGTAATCATCACGGCTGAAAATGTCCGAGCGATCAGTGAAGGGTATGCAACACCTGCAACACCTGCACGCAAAACAAATACACCAATGAGATTTCCAATAACATTGATGATATTGGAAATTACCGACAAATACATGGTCACACTGGTTTTTCCAATACTGCGAAAAAGGGCAGCGCCAGCATTGTAAATCGCCAATGCCGGATAGGAATATGCAGAAATCCTAAGGTATGTAATACAAGAATGCATCACAGAATCTTCCACTTTACCGAACATCAGACGAAGCATCCCTTCATTTCCAATCAGAACTATCACTGCGATCAATATGGAAAAAATCGTAGAGAATGATAGAAGCTGACTGGCGGATTCTCCAGCGTCATCATTTTTCTTTCTACCAATATACTGGCTGATCACAACCGCCCCTCCAGATGCCAATGCTGTAAACAGATAAATAAAAATAGTATTGAACTGATTTACCAATGAAACACCGGATACTGCTGCTTCTCCGGCGTAGCTGACCACCAGTGTGTCCGCCATCCCTACAAGCATTATCAGCAGCTGCTCTAAAAACAGGGGAATAATCATAGCCATCAACTTCTCGTTTGAAAACAGAGTTGTTTGCTGATTCATGCCTTTTCCTCCACTAAGATTTTACAATTTATTCCTTTCTTCTGCTCTGTGAGGTTATCTTTCTGAGTCCTTTCACTGTGTAAAAGCCGATAAAGACCCATAGTCCCATCATGGTGATATACTCTGCAAATACAGAAACTGCACTCTGTTCAAAATCAAAAAACACAAACTCCTGTTTAAGGAACATATAGGAGAGAATATTTTCCTTATGGAAACAGTACGCTCCATACCCCGCAATAAAAATTGCTATAAAATACATCAGCCATACAAATACAGCAGGGGTTTTCTTTCTGTTACAAAGTCTGCGGAACATTCCCACGATCATTCCCCAATGCATTCCTAAATGAATACTCATCAGCACAAATCCCCAATAAGATGCCGCCAGGTGCATGGTTCTCGCTGTTGCCATCGGTCCGTGGATAGAAAGTCCCGCAAAGACATGACGGAACATCACAACTCCGCTAAACCCCAAACACAGCATGGAGATAAGAACGCTGATATTGATGAGCGTCTGCATTGCCCGCAGCAGGGTATATTTCCCTTTGAACAGGCTACCATACCACCGGATGTTCAGAATGTTATGTAGCAAAAACAGTACAAGCATCCCTGTTCCAAACCACTCATGAAGCTTCTGTCCGGTGACTTGATAAGCCATCAGACAAAGTAACAGCGCTGTCATCAGTAAATCAATTCCCATCTTTATTTTTAGTTTCATGACTCATTTGTCCTTTCGTATCATTTAGATAAACCGAGTCCCTGCACCCATTCGCTCACTCTGCTTTCCGCATCGGTTACACTGGAACTGCCAATATGAAGTCCGTCAAGAATGGTTGCATCCGGCTCCATATTTTTAATTTCATCAATCGCATCCGAGAATGCACTGCCACCGGAAGTGCAGAAGGGGATCACGGTTTTCCCACTGAAGTCATACTCGTCAAAAAAGCTGTACATTACCATAGGCATACCATACCACCAGTTGGGGAAGCCAACAAAAATCGTATCGTACTGATCCAGATTTTCGATATGCGTAGCCAATTCCGGATGAATGCCATTGTTCTTTTCAGTCTGTCCAACATCAACGGTATCATTGTAGTTATTGGGATAAGGTTCTACTGTTCGGATAGAAAACAACTCTCCGCCGGAAGCTTCTGCAATCATACGGGCCATCACACCCGTATTGCCTGTGACTTCACCGTTAAAGATTTGAATACTGGCTGATGCAGAAGCGTCCACGTCATCGGGAAGCTCCGCATTTTCGCCGTAGGTAAAGTAAGCAATCAGAATATTGCTGCCTTTCGTTTCTTCCGACTCCGAAGAAGCAGGTTCCGTATCGTCCTCTGTCTTTGGAGACTCCGTTTCTGTGACTTCTGCGGGAGTGGATTCTACCACCAGAGAGGGTGCTTCGCTGGACACAGGATCAGAAGCATCGTTCTGCTGTGTATTAGAGCAGGCTGCCAGAGAAAACACCAGTACAACAGAAAGTATCAGTGCGGTTATTTTTTTCATGTGATCATCTCCTTGAAATCTTCTTTATCGGGTTATTCTGCCAGGTTCAGATCAAGGCTGTCTACCCATTCCATAACGGTATCCTGAGAATCGCTGCCATTTAGCCGCCGTCCATCAAGCCAAGTGGCTCCGCTGGTGAGACGCTCCAGATTGGACGCACTGGAACCAATGCCGCTGCCACCGGAAGTGCAAAAAGGAACAATGGTCTTGCCGGAAAAGTCATAGCTTTCCATGAAAGTGCTGACGATTCTCGGTGCCTCTCCCCACCAGATGGGATAGCCAACGAATATGATGTCATACTGCTCCATGTTCTCAACAGAACCGGAAATTGCGGGACGGGCATTGGGATCGTTCATTTCAATCGTAGTACGGCTGTTGTTGTCATTGTAGTTAAGGTCTGCATCTGTATAAGGATCTTCAGGAACGATTTCGTAAATGTCTGCGTTCAGACCATTTGCAATATGTTCTGCCACACCTTCCGTTGTATTGGTGGCGGAAAAATATGCTACCAGTACCTTTGTTCCTTCCGACTCAGTATCCGTATCAGGCGCAGGTTCTGTTTCTTCCGTATCATCGGGCTGCGCAGCTTCACTTTCGGGCTCAAATTCTGCTGTCCTGCTTTCCGCAGAATTGGTATCAGCTTTACTTTCCACGGAAGTATCTTCTGTAGATGGTTGCTCTGTCTGGCTTGCAGAATTTCCGCAAGCTGCAAGTCCCAAAATCATAGTCAAAGAAAGTAAGATAGCGATTGCTTTTTTCATTATAAATACCTCCCATAATAATCTTTGTTTTTCTCTTGTTAACTCGCTTTTTCTCACATTTTCATTTCTTCATAGAGATTTTTTCTAAGTCTATGTCATTCCACTTGGCCATGAATCATGGATATTCGGATGTTTAGGGTACACAAAACAAGACGTCGTCTTATTCTGTTATGATCGGCCTTTCTTCCCCCAACTCCTTACGGCAGCCTAACCTCCCATGTCATACAGGATCTCCTTTACTTCAGGGTCCTTAATTCCTTCGTTCTGCTTATCCATAAAGGGGCGTCATGATGCTCCATTGCTGAGTCTCTGCTCTGATGGTAAGAAATCTGACTTGGCTCTCTATGTTTATGAATTTCTTCTGTTCCTTTCAGCACCTTGCGGCGGACGTCTCCTGAATCTCACAGTCGATCTTCTTATGCTGCCTGCGGCTGCCTGTGAATGTCAGAAAGCATCTTCTGCGCATCATAGGTCACTCCATTTGCCAGGATGGCATAAAAGACTCTTATCAGCTTACAGCTGATCGCAATCACGGATTGTTTCTTCTTGAGCGGATTGTTCGCTCTTGTCGTGTAATACTCATGCAATGACTTAAACTCCGGATTCTTCGCTATCAACGGAATCGCTGCATTGAACAGTACTGCCCGCAGCTTACTCCGACCTCTTTTACTTATGGACGTCTGTCCTTTGTGCTTTCCTGAGCTGTTCTCCCGTAATGAGAGTCCTGCCAGCTTTTGTATCTGTCTGGGTGATTCGAAACGCCTCACATCACCCACTTCTGCCAGAAATCCGGCTACCGTGATCACTCCTATACCTTTGATGGCAAGCATCTGCTCGCTTTCGGGTATCTTCCTGCACAGCTTTTCTATCTCCTCCATAACGGCGTCAAGCTGTGCCTTTTTGTATTCGTAATCCTCGAGCAACAGTTTCATTTCATACCGGGCAGCCGAAGAGCCTTTCTTTAAGCCGATGCTGCGTTTTGCTGTCTCACACAGGGTCGTTGCCCTTTTCATTCCTACAGCCCTAAGCTTTGCATCACGCCAGATTTGATTGATTTTCTCGGCTCCCAGTTCCACGATTGCTTCCGGAGTACAAACTTTCTTTAGAAGCAGCATACTGCTCTGTGCTTCATAGTCCCCAAACACATCTGTGTACTCGGGGAAATATATGGCGAACCATCTGGCAAATCTGTTTTTGATCTGGGTCATCTCCCTGATGAGTCTCTTACGATTGGCCACCATAATTCTTAAATCAGCATACACACCATCCGGTGTATACGGTGCAGAATACCGGCCCTCGGTAACCAGCTTTGCAATTACCTTCGGATCCTTCCTGTCATTCTTGCTTTGGCTGTTGTCATCCAGTTCCTTGGTCTGCTTTACCGCATAAGGATTAACCATAACCAGGAGGATGCCCTCATCCTCAAGATAAGCGCCGAGGTCAAACCAGTAATGACCTGTCGGCTCGATACCTACGATTGCATCCAGCTTCTTATACTTGTCCTGTAAATGCTGCATCCATGCTTTGAAAGATTCAAATCCTTCTCTGCTGTTGCTGAACGGAAAGACTTTCCCAAGCTCAATGCCTCTCCAGTCAAATGCCCTGGCATACTGTGTCGTGCTTCCGATATCGATTCCAACTACCAAAGTTGATTCTTTTACTTGATTGATTTTTTCATTCTGCTTATAATTCATTTGTGGGTGTCTCCTTTGAACAATGATTCTTATTAACCGCCAAGTTAACAATCATTATTCTATGGGTGGCACTCATTTTTTGCAAACCGGTTATTTGTTACTTAACAGGAATGCTCCATCATTTTTTTATTCTGCCAGAGAAAAGACGACTTCCTCCCGGCTGTCAAGGTTTTCAAAAACAGATAAGTCCGAAGTCACTCTGCCAATCGGAATGACATCCACAGAAAGTACCGGGTTATCTGTCTGTGCATAGAAAATGGCCATATTATGGTGTGCCTCGCAATAGGTAATATCACCATTCTCAAAATTCTTCTGACCGCCTTCCAAATGTTCTGGATAGAACTCAACCCCTCCATAGTATTCTCTGCCACCGTAACCCACCATGGAAATTGTCAACGGAAAATATGTTTTGATTTCTTCTGCCAGTTCTGTATCGTATAGAATTCCATCTAAACTAACTTCACCAACCGTAATCTTGATAGGAGTCCCTGTTTGTACTTTAGATTTAGATATTCCTATATCTGCAAGCCATGATGAGACGGTATCCTGTGCGTTTGGAACATCTTTTGCTTCAATCGCAATACCCTCTAAAGAAACTGCTGCATGACTTGCTTCTGCAATAGTCTGATAACTGTTACCTGCACCATAGCCATCATGGGTACAAAATGGGATAACTGTTTTCCCACTTAAATCATACTCCTTCAAAAAAGATAGCACTGCCTGCGGAACATCCGTTGCCCATACGGGATAGCCAATAAACACCGTGTCATAGGCGGAAATATCCAGATTGCTTTCTTTAAGCTCCGGCAAATAATTACTATTCATTTCATCATGGTTTACATCCCGCAATTCATCAAAATCTGCCGTATAAGGAGTAACTGTTTCAATCCGGTGCAGATCTCCACCCACATTCTCCGCTATCATATTAGCGACATACTCTGTTGTACCATAACGGGAATTATTATCCACTACAATACTTGCCGAAGTTATGGCATCCACATCAGAGGGATATTCTGTATTGCCCCAGCGTGAAAAATAGACGATTAAAGTGTTATTGGCCGATTGTTCGCTTTCTGTGCTTTCAGATTCTAAAACTGCATTAGACACTGAAACGCTATCTTGCTGAGAAGATGGACTTGTGGTTTGTCCGCTGCTTTCCTGCGATGGATCTGCGCTACTGCTGCAAGCAGTCAGCAGAAAAAGCAGAGAAAAAACAAACATAATAGATAAATATTTTTTCATATGTAGCCTCCTCATTAAATCGCAGCCTCTTTACCTTTGTGACAAAAATCCTTGCTGTGCCAGCATTTCCGGTACCTCCGGGTAATGACAGTAAGGAGGCCGGTAAAAGTCTGCGGTCATTCCGGTCCAATTCCCGCCCCGGCTGTTCCGCGGTCTCTCTCGCAGATATACGGCGTACTGCTCGTCATACTGCTTCAGCAGTCTAGTTAGGTCAGAATTATATTTTTCCTCAAAGCAGACTGCTTCCTTCGGCAGACGGGGCTTCTGCCCAGGTTCTTCCGCCGGATACCCCACGCATAAGCCAAGCATGGGCACAACATATTTTGGCAGGTTCAGTTCCCGGATCGCCTCAAAAGCATGAAGCCGGATATCCCCAATCGGTACGGTGCCCAGACCAAAAGATTCGGCGGCAACCACCGCAGTTCCCAGAGCGATTCCTACCTCGTTTGCCCCAACAATCAGGTTGTCAATCTGGCTTACAACGGAATCAAACTCCTGACCGTTTTCCTTACAAGCCAGCCAAGTGCGGTAAAAGTCTGCGCAGAACACCAGAAAAACAGGAGCCTGCGCAATATGTTTCTGACCACCGCACAACTCCGCAAGTTTTTTCCGTCGTTGCTGCTCCTGCACGACAATAACGGATATGTGTTGGAGATTTACCCAGTTCGGGGCTGCCTGCACTGCCTTTAAGATTTCATCCAGTATTTCCTTCTCTATTGGTCTGTTCTGATACTTTCGGATAGACCGATGCGATAATAAAGTTTTGATTATTACTCCCATTTAAATTTTCGCTTCCTCTTATTGTTATTTTTTTATTTTACAGATCATATAATCGATTGCATCAAGTGACTGCTGCTTTTCATGTACCTCATCAAGCAATTTGTACCGATATTTTCGCAACATCCTGATCTGCATTCCTTGATCTTCACATCCTGAAATTTTTGCGATTTCTTCTTTGCTTAATCCGGCGTTTATAAGGGAATCATAATCCGGTTTCATGAAATGGCACTCCCTCCTCAATAAAAAATATAGGTGCAGAAATGAAAGCTGTTTGCTTTATCTCTACACCTATATAATAATTTTTGAATTGAATTATATCAAATACTTAGTTTTTATGGTTTGTCCATGCCTAAAAAGCATTGAATATGTTTGATGAATTTTGTAGTTGCTAAGCTAAACGGCTGACCACGTTTCCATGCTAATACACTTGTTGCTGTAAGTGGCGGATCAAGCGGTCTGAATGTAACCTTTGATTGATCCCAGAAGGGTACAGCCCCTTCAATCACCAATGAATATGCCAAGCCTCCATTCACCATAATTGCGCTGTTCGTACTTAAATTGCTGGTAAAAACAATATCCAGTTTCTCATAGTAGTTGCCAAACCAACTTGCCAACTCACTCTGCACATTCATACGCCTTGGAAGAATCAAAGGCAGTACAGACAAATCTTTTGCGCTTACCGTTTCTTTCTTGGAGAGTGGATCATCCGATTTCATTAGAACCACCCATTTTTCCCTTATATTCAAGCGAATAAATTCATATTTTTCCATATCAACCGGCTCAAGAAGCAAGCCAATATCCAGTAGTCCCTTCTCCATTTGTTCCTTTACCAAATCTGCTGTGGCTGTAAAAATGTCAAAAGTAACACGGGGATATTTCTGACGAAAGGACTCAATTATTTTAGGAAGAAGTTGTACAGCAGCAATTTCTCCACACCCAATGGAAATTTTACCTTCCACCTGTTCCTCTTGCTCCACTAATTCTTTTTCTGTCTTATCTACAAGCTGCAAAATTTCTTCCGCACGACGGCGAAGAAGTATTCCTTCATTTGTCAATTTGATTTTCCGTGTCCCTCTATCAAACAGCTTTACACCAATATCTTCCTCCATCTGTGCAAGCTGGCGTGAAAGTGTCGGCTGCGTGATATGTAAAACTTCTGAGGCTTTTGTGATACTTTCTTCCCTTACTACAGTCAGAAAATATCGAAGAACTCTAATTTCCACGAAAAACACCTCCCAAATTCATCATGCTTAATAAGTATATTTTAACGTATCTATACTCGAAAGGCAATAAAAAACATCTGCTCATCGTATGCTTACCGGTAATATAATTTTATGTAAAACTTGATAAACCCCTATCTCTCATTAATAGGGAGATAGGGGTTTTCTAATTATGCTGTCATTTCCGAAATTTCTCCGACAAAGTTATAAACAATTCGGACTTCCTGCACCTTCTGTCCGTCAATCTTCTTGACTTCGCCCACCAAAATTTTGCTGATGAGCCGGTTCAGCACCGCTTCATCCAGTTCTTCAATGGCTGCATAGCGCCGGATTTCTTTGATGAAGGTGCGAACTTCATTTTCCTGTTCGTCAGAGTGGCGCATCATCAACAGTAGGTCTTGCAGGCGCTTCTGGTTGGCTTCCTGCTCTTGTTCCAGTGTTGCTGTCAGCTTCATAAAACGCTGCTCAGTCAGGATTCCTTTTGCTTTATCGGTATATAGGCTCAGGAACATCTCATCAATTTCACGATTCCTGCTTTCCAGTCGTTGACATTCCTTCTGTGTCTGGGAGGCATCCAGAAGATAGCGGCGCTCCATTCGGCTACTCAGCCGCTGATAAAAAACATCGGCATCTTTGAGCGCAGTCTTTGCCAGTTCCTGAATATCTTTCAGTACAAGGTTGTATAAATCTCTGGCTTCGATCTTGTGGCTGGTACAGGCGTTCTTGCCCAGCCTGTTGTAGGTCTGGCAGATATAATACGCCTTATCAATCGGTTCCCGCTGTTCGCCGGTAAAACGGTTCTTTCCGGTTCTGCCAACCTTTTCATACCGCACCTGCATGGACTTTCCGCAAGTCGCACAATAAATGATACCGTGGAACAGGTTATAAAAAGGGCAGGAGTTGCCCTTCATAATGGTTGGTCTGCGGTCAATGGTTTCCTGCACCTGCTCCCATTCTTCTGGGGAGATGATTGCTTCATGGCAATCCTCGATAACTTCCCAGTCCTCACGAGGGATAATGTCATAGGTGTTGGAGCGAATCCCTTTCTGATGTGTCCGGCAGACCAGATGTGCGCCCTTATAAAAGGGATTCCGCAGGATATGGCTGATTCTTGCACTTCCCCATGAATAGTAATTTACATCACATTCTGTGTTACTTTTTACTCTGGTGATCGGGACTTTATCATCCATGAGCTGCTTTGCAATCCGCATACATCCCCAGCCATCCAGCGCCATATCATAGATTTTTCGGATTACCGGTGCTGTCTCAGGGTCACGGATCAAATGCCCCTTATCCTCCGGGTCACGCATCAAACCGAGGGGCGGCTGCCCACCACAAAACTTCCCCTGCCGGGAACGGGTCATACGCCCTGCCAGCACCTTTTTGGAAATATCCCGGCTGTACATATCGTTCAGAATATTCTTAAACGGCGTAATGTCCATTTCCTGACGGGTCAGGCTGTCCACTCCGTCTGTAATGGCGATATAGCGTACATTGTGTTTTGGGAAAAAGATTTCGATATAGCTGCCAGCTTCGATATAATTCCTGCCCAGTCTGGACAGGTCTTTGGTGATAACGCAGCCGATCTTTCCCGCCTCAATATCGGCAATCATGCGCTGAAAAGAAGGGCGGTTGAAATTGCGGCCTGTATAACCGTCATCCACATAATACTCATACTGGAACATTCCGTTTTTTTCGGCAAAGTCCCGGAGCATAAGTTTCTGGTTGCTGATGCTCATGC
>ERZ773193.4547-NODE-4547-length-10995-cov-3.426051_pt1 | contig 10995 bp, 9 predicted proteins | sample MGYA00511110_ERZ773193 | MGnify/ENA primary metagenome ERZ773193 (study PRJEB29015, sample SAMEA2737784) | human gut metagenome | biome: human gut; feature: human-associated habitat; material: faeces | place: China | collected 2012 ...
TTCCTTTGGATAAAGCAGGCGGACATGCCTCCTCCCCGATCAGCTGTCGGATCTCCACCTCCATCTGACGCAATATTTCCCGGTCCCCCTCTTCCAACTCCACCCGCATCGTCTCCCTCAGTAAAGGGTATTCCAACATCCCCACCACATCGGCTATTCCTTCCCGTTCAAACAAAAGCAAATAATATTTCACCTGCCAGATATACGCCTCCTCTTTCGATGTAGATTTTTTGATTTCATGAATCACCTTCTCTTTCGGATCATAAAAATCAATCACAGAACCACCGATTCTCACTTCTTCATATCTGGCTGCCCGGTTCGGATACGAAGTCTCATGTACCAGCTTTCCTTCCGTGACTACATCCGAGGTATGTTCCATCCGGATACCATTGGCATGTAACCACGTTTCCCGTTTACACACCTGATAAAGATTAATCAAAGTTCCTGTCACATTTATCATATAAAAGTTATATCTTTCAATGCTCTGTTATTCAATCCCATTTTATAGTCGTACAATTTTCCGTTCACCCCCTCATCTTCCCAATGGGATAAATAAAAATACCCCAACTTTTCTTCCCCCGTCCCCCCTTTCAACTCCTGCAATTCTTTCGAATAACCAACCAAAGAAAAAGTAAAACACGACAATATCCGCTGCATGATTTTAAAACCGACCTTTTCTTCCAGATCAAATTTTGCAGGATGATCACGATATACGAGACGTTCGTACACCTCCCACACTTCCTTTCCATCCAACAGTCCCTCACAAGGCACAACCCCAAAATCTTCCAGAAATTGAAGTTCCCGGTCAGAAAACAGACGCTCTTTAACACCTTCTGTCATCGAATCCACTTCTACCGGCAACGGTATAGGGACAAAAACAGTTTCATTCTGCTGCTCGATTACCTGAAAATTACGATCTACCTGTTGAAAATCCAACCCTTCGACAAATCTCAAAAATCCCGAACGGAAATTCTGCACATAAGTCTGTTCGTTCATCCAATTTATCTTCTCAAAAACCAATTCATACAAACATCCGAAATCTTTTTCACGAAGAATACGTTCATATTCACCGACAGAAATTTGTTCCCGGACCATCTGATATCTTTTATCTTTTCCATACAAGACACTTGCATTATCCAGTCGGAACAAATAGACTTCACAGCCCACTTTACAGGCATTCCGGTTTACCCTCCCGGCCAACTGTTCATCACTGTCGATCAAGGATATATTTTTAAATCCTAAATCCATATCGATATCGACCCCAGCTTCAACAACCTGTGTCGTGATTAGCAATATATTTTTCTTCCGGCTGAGCGGATTTTTCAGCTCATTGATAATTTCCCGCCTCCGGGGTTCCAGAATTGTCCCGGAGAGAAGGAATACCTCGTCAAAAAAGGGCTCCTTTTCTTGTATGAAAGCATAAAATTCCGCGGCAGATTTTTTAGTGATAAACTCTATTATGGTATGAACCGTCCCGTTCTTCCCCGGTTTATCCCGATATTCCACTGATTTCCCAAGAACAAAATCCGCTAAATCGTTCATATCGATCTCTTCCTGGAACAACTCAAACCTGAACTCCACTCTCCCGGCAAAATTTGGATTCTGCATATAAGATTTTGCCTGAGGCAACAAATCCACAAATCCGGTTCTTTCCTTCAAAGGAATTCTCAGTTTACCGATCTTAGGTAAAGTCGCGGACATCAGAATAAAACGAACCTGAAAAAAGCGGGCATAATGTTCAATCAAATAATACATTTTATCCCACAAAAGCGGATTATAGGTCTGCAATTCATCGATAACCACCACCGCATTCGCCAGGCGGTGGAGTAAATAATTCGCTTCCTTCCGGTTTGTTTTCAACATATCGAAGAACTTCACATGCGACATAACGCACACAGGAAAAAGGGCAAACAAACGATCGATATAATCCTGCTTTTTATCCGCATACAGTCCATCCTCTCTTTCCTCCGTTTTTTCATTAAATCCGGCTTTGGAATGTAACTCCGCCAGTTCCGTAGAAGTCAAGCCCAAAGCATTTTTCAGTGTCTGATTTGTCTGGGTAATCAGAGTCGTATAGGGAAATACATAAAATACTTTCTGAATCTCAGGATGGACGGCCATTAATTCAGTCACCGCCAGCATGGATAAATTTGTCTTTCCCCCTCCCGTCGGAGCCTCAATATAAAACAAACGATCATCAGAATGTTCACGAACGGTCCGGATGACTTCCACAGCCATTCCGGTTCGCAGCCGATTCAAGTGATCACCGGATTTTTCCTGCGGATACTCAAAAACAAATTTATCCAATTGTTCATATATCCCCCGGTTATGCTTGTAATTTCGCAGATGCCCGATCATTTCCTCTACCCGGTGACGGTCTTCAAAAATTCCGGCCTCTTTCACCTGTCTCCCAGTCATATATGCATGAGTCGCCAGATAATCGGCAGCCGTCAGAACAGAAGAATTCAATTTAATCAGCGCATACAAAGCAAAAGAAGCTTCCCGTTGCGCATCCGTTTCCTTTCGGATAGCAACAATATGCTCGAATACAGCTTCGACACAAGTAAAATCCCCTTCATATCCCCAAACCGTCAGATAAGTATGCAATTCTTCATATCCCCCGGCAAATGAATTAAAAAACTCCTCCTCATCGGCACATCCCAAACTGCCGCTATGATGCTGCCGGATAACATAGGCAAAGAAAAAAGCATAGACAAACAGCATCTTTTTTTCTTCCTCCGTCAGGCACGGATCTTGCCACACACGGTCCAATTCAAAAGCCAGAAACAGCCAGGCGCTCAAAAACGAATGTCCATAGGCAGGTACCAATATTTCCGTCTTCCGATGTTTAAACAACCGATTCAACATCCTGGAATATTGAAAATTATCGTTTACCTTACCTGTATCATGAAAAACAAACACCGCCATAAACATCCGTTTCAACTCTTCCTGCACATTCTCCGAGTATTTTCCGGCAATCCCCGGAATCAAACGATCGACGACCTTCTCCAAACCGTGCTTGCCGATCAGCCAACAAGCCCTTTCAACCACTTTGGCCGTATGTTCCTGCAAAGATTCGGCAGATTTTCCGGGACAAATATGTGCCAGATAAGAATCATTTTTCAACCTGCCGAACAATGACTCCATCTGGCCCTGAATTATTTCTTTACAGTCTTTCATATTCAAAACAATTGAACAATCTTTCCTTCCTCTTCCAGCTGATACAAATTTACCATCTGCGTGGCAGCCTGTAAGGTCCAATCCGTAAAAGCGAAGTCGGCCAATTCATATTGCATCAGAACCGGATGAAAACCAACAGGCAAACGTTCGAAATACACAAAACTACCTCGATTCACTATGCCTTTCAGCGAAAACGAAAAACTGGCCTTTACCTGCTGTCCTTTCAATACTCCTTCTTTGATAAACAAGGATGAAACCCGAAAATCAGTTTCCGGTACAAAAGTTTTAAAAGCATATTCCCGGAACGAATCTCCGAACCAGGCCGGATATTCATTTTTACCCAAATAGGGAATATACTCGGCCCATCCTTCCCGGATATACTCGTACAACTTCCGGTGATCCGGATGCTCTTCCGACAACAAAAGATAGCAGCGATAGGCCGGACGAATCAGCATACTCTCTTCAACCAGCAGGTTACCATCCTGATTAGCATATCCGACCGTATTCGTATACTTGACTATCGTTTTCTGAAAATTCCCTTTCTCATGTCTCCCCTCCAAAGGTTCTATTCCCACCGGGAGGGCAGCCAACCGCTGGTAATATTCCGGCCATTCTCCTTTTTTCCGATAACCCCGCAAACCGATAATAGCCCCCAATATGCCTAACAGGGCGGGCTTATGTAACATATTATAGGTCAGCAACACCCCATCATTGTAATCGGGCTTTTTGAAGAAACCGAAATCAGCCTGTATATCAAATGAAATCAGTCGTTGATTATTCATAACCCGTTCAATTCAAGTTCGACCGTTCCTTCCGGCAGATGAATCACTTTTGTAATTCCCTTATTGTAAAACAATTCAATTTTTGAGATCTCATTTTTGATTTTTTCTTTGGACAATAAGGTACTCACTTTCGCAAAATCAATTTCCCGTTCTGCATTTACCTCTATCAAATCCACGAAAGAGGGTAATACCAGCTTCGACTCTTCTTTCAATTCCACCCACAACAAGGCCTCATTCTCCGTTCCTGCCTTGGAAGAGGAATCATAATATGTCACTCCGCAACGTAAAGCTTCTTTCAATTTGGCAATATCCTCCCCCGTTAATCTTCCATTATCGACAAATTCAGTCAGTTCGTCTAAATTACCGGGATTGACTGAAAAATGATGTACGTAATGGCCTTCCTGTAATTTAAATTGGGTTCCTAAAGTCGTTTGCATCGAATCCGTACTATTATCATTGGAGTTCCGGAAAGGCGAAGCAATCTGCTCTGAATAGATAATCCCTTCCACATATCGGTTCACCCCATGCGTCGGTTGTACAACACCATGAATAGACAAATTGGCCGTTTTACTGGCAAAAGTTCCGCCAAATAACCGTACATCCAGACAGCTCAACAAATTTCCCAGAATCACTTTACGCGCCTTGACCGCCTCTTTCTTATCCGCTTTCGGATAATCGCCGAAGAAACGGGCATAATTCTGGTCTAAATCCCGGGGCTGCATATCTCCATTCAGGCTTTTAAAATAAAATACCTTGTCTTCCGGATAATTTTTATCTATATAATTCCGAACGGTATATTTCAATGCTTTATCTGTTGCATATACCGACCCATCGGGCAAAGTACGGGGCTGATGTGAAAAGTCCGCATTATAATTGGAATTGACAGATTTGATTACCACACAACCAAACACTCTGTTTTTAAATGTATTACTCATAATGTTTTATTTTAAGTTAGTTTTCTTCATTTGTTTCTTCTGATTTATTAACGCTAAAAAGCAGATTATCCGAAAAAATCCCGGCCAGCATCATGGGCAGGTAGTCCCGCATATTCGCTTGGGTCTGATAGGCCATAACCGATGCAAACGGATGACGGAAATTGCCTGAAAAATTCTCATGCTTATAGGTATCGAAAAGCCGGGCAATCGCTTTATTCAATTCAGAGGCGTGCACCTGCTGCAAAAAAGGCTCCAGCCGTTTATAACTTTTGTCTGCCGTCTTACTCTTATGTAATAAATAGTAAATCACCTGTCCGGCTGCAAAAGCATATTGTTCGTCGTTTTCCAATATAGCCTCACCTTGCGATAAGGCAACCATAAACACTCTCTGTTCTTCCAATTTACTTGCCATAGTATCTGTATTTTTAAATTGTAAATCAAAACGTTCAGCCAAACTGAACCAAATGTTCATTTTAGACAAAATCCCCCAGCGTTGGGTATGCTGGTTTCCTTTTAATTCATCCAAACGGATATCCTCCAAAATACCGGTCAATAAAATATGATCGAACATAGGACGGGTAACAGCCTGTAATCTGGATTTATAGATATAATCATAAAAAGCTTGCCGATACTTCAATACCAATAAATAGTTATTTTCCGATTTACAGTATTTCGGTTCTAATTCATCGAAATATTTACGTTGTGTATCTCCGGCTTTCGTTCGTGTAATCAACGAGTTATTAAATATTTCGCGTAACACTTTTTCCTCCAACTCAAATACATGGCTTATTTTCTCCGTAAAACCGATCTGAAAATGATCTTTTACCATCCAACCTTCTTTATCCCCACTCTGCAAACGATAGCGGAAACGGGAAACAAAATCGAAATCACAAACCGTATCGCCATAGTAATACAATAAATAATAATCACCGATATCGTCCTGATGATTTTTATAAAGCTCCCGTATGATCTCCTGATAACCGATCCTCTTGCCATCCGCCAAATACCGGGAGAAAACCGCAAGCATTTCGGTCTGCAACTCTTCCCGGTAAACAAACAACGGCAAAGGACGGGGTAAAACATTCCGGCGCATGATTTCCTGAAAATCATGGAGATTTCCAGCCATCTCTCCGGTAATCCGCCCGGCAATATCGAAAACAGCCGACTGATGGGATAAAAAAGGCTTTTTAGTTGGAAATCCATTCAGGAAATCGCTGGTCCCATAGAGTTGATTTTCTACCGAAATATTGTATTCATTGGTATTGAATAATTTGTCCGACAAATATTTTTCATGAACCCGGCGATATTTTTCCATCTCCTCCTCCAAATAAAGAATAATGTACTCCTTATCCTTGACTTCATCAACCTCTGACTGAAAACAGGCAAATAAAGCATTCAGTTTCTCTTTGGAGTTGATAAAATGCTGAAAAACCCTTATTCTTTCTTTCTCGCTATCCTCTTCGACGTAGGATAAAGCATTAGCAAAATAAGTATCGATACGGTCGTAGATTTTAGTCTTATCTTTCGCATATTTTCCTCCTCCTTCCAGAGATTCCCGTTTCAAGGCAATGCAATAAGGAGAACAGGAATGCAGCCCCTTAGCCGGAAGATCGAAACATTTATTGGTATTCACACACCATCCCACCTGAGCCAGCTCAGCACAATGCTGTAAAAAAGGATAATCGAATTCTGTCGCTTTCCGGGTCAGACAAACCCGGCAGACAGACTGTTCGTCCATAAAATGAGTTCCCTCCTTTTCCTGGATTTTCAGCAAAACATGCAGTCCTTCTTTAGGCTTCAGCCCCGCCTGCTTTAACTCAGCAGGCAAACTATTCATAAAGTTATTAATTTCCTGAAGCATATTATTGTTTTATTTTCATTCTGTAAAAATCTACTTAGGTCAATTAAAATAAGTACCTACGGTATCCCGATGGACATCGGCGGGTTATTTCAATTCTATCCCACTACTATTACAAATTCACCCAAAACAACCTGGATACCCAAACAAGGAGTTAAAAGTTTTGTTTTCCCGTTTACAACAGAATAAAAACTCAAACACCACACACACTAAACTTATTATCACTGTTTCAACACTTCCACACAACCGAATCCCTGGCTGTTCAATCGTCCGAAACCACCTTCGTAACCCAGACGCAATAATTCCGGCTGTCCTTCCAGCTCAAAGCGGAAAGTATATCCTTTCATTCTGGTTTCCTCCGGAGTACCTACCTTCAGCACAATTGTTTTAGGCTTGGGCTCAGACAACAAATGCAAGCGGGTCAGAGGCCAGGACGGATCGGGTTCCTGTCCATAAAACACCCTGTATTTATCCAGCAGATTCAAATGCAACAATTCTGCAAACTTCGGATTCCCCGGTGAAAGATGTATCGCTTTCCGGGTTTCCGGTAATTGCTCTTCAATAAACATAGGCGATAGAGTTTTAAAAAACATCCGGGAAGTGAATTCCGGCTCAGCCTGCCGCTCTAAGTTAAAGACTTCAAAGCGGACCCTCGATTTCCGGTCACCAACCTCCAATTGCCTGTTCTTAAACAGACCCATTACAAAAGCATCAATTGCTTCTATCGGATAGAACGACACAATCAACTGGGCCGTATCCGCCAAAACAAAAATCCGATCCCCCTCGATTCTGAAACACGGAAAATAGAAATTCGAAAAGGTAAATAATTTAAATGCTTTCTTTTCCTTACAATATCCTTTATCATGTAGCCAGGCAGTAAAAACCGGATTACCTTCATTCAATACCTTGTACAAACAACTTGACAATTCATACATATAATTACAAGGTAAAACGGTTCCTTCCACAATTTTAAGTACCAATTTCAAACGCATAATAATAATTTATATTTATGCCTTAAATATAATAAATAATTGCAGTAACAAACAACTATATCGAACAAAAATTATCAGAAAATGTATTCGAATCCTCATTTGTGACAGACATGTATAACCGGAATACCGGACTCTTTCACTACGATCTTCATGCTGTCGTAAATCAGAATCTGGTACTGATAACTCCATACGTTTTTTCATTAACTGCAAGGTTAGATTGAATGTCTGAAGACCACAAAGGATCATCCCCAAAACATGATAGAGTTGTAGACTTATACTTCCAGACTCTGCACATAGAAAACATATCGCACGCCCCCTCTTTTCCGGAGTGGAAATACATACCGTTCGCCCCAAAGGGCGGGAATATTCAATCCCGTACAAGTAAATTTCGGTTCCCTTACCGTTGCCAGTCTGTTCTTGCGTTATCCCCTAACATAAATCCAATTTTATGCCCCCCAATTATATCTTCTCTACAAGATAATTTCTTTCTGCCTTCATATCCTGAAATCTAGAAGACAAAACTACCCGGATACCCCGATTATCTGTATCGTCTACACACATAAATCTCCCGGTTATCGATTAACCACTGCTCTGTTTTTTCCAAATATACAAAGCAGTGTTTAATCGATAACCGGGGAAAAATCCCGGTCTAAAAGGCTCTGGGGTAGCGGATATTATAAATCGTTTTTATATATTTTGCCGTCTTTCATGATCAACAGCATATTCTTGCCAGGATCGGTCAGCACTTTTATATCTTCGAGTGCATTTCCATCCACCACAATCAGATCGGCCAGAGCCCCCTCTTCGATCACCCCCAGTTTACCGGGATAAGGATTACGGCGGCCGGACAGAGCCAACAGTTCGGCATTATCGTGAGTGATCATCTTCAGGATTTCAAAGTTGGAAAACCAGCGGGTCATCTTTTCGATATTCAGGTTTTGATTCCGTGCATTGGCCGGACTGAAAAGCAAGTCGGTACCCCATGCCAGCTTCACCCCGTATTTCTTCGCCAGCTGATAGGCCCGGTCGGTGCCTTGTACCACCAGTTCGTGTTTCGCCTGCTGTACAGGATTGGTATAATGATTATTTCCTTCTCCGATAAAGGGTTGCATCGACAACCACACGCCTTTCTCTGCAATCAGTTTCATCGTCGGTTCATCGATCAGTTGACCGTGTTCGATACTTTTCACCCCAGCCCGGATAGCCCGGCGGATCGCCTCCGGCACATAGACATGCACCATCACATAAGTACCCGCATCCTCGGCGGCCATTACCGCCGCATGCAGTTCATCTTCGAAATACTGCACATCTTCCAGCTGGTCATACAACGAAGAGACCCCTCCGCCTGCCATCAGCTTGATCTGACTCGCACCCAGACGCAGGTTATTCCGCGAAGCGACGATCACGGCATCCACCCCGTCGGCGATGATAGCAGCCCCGATTTTCTCGGTATGAGTCAGGCCGCAACAATCGAAAGGCTCAGGGATATCGTATACCATACGAAAATCGGCATGTCCGCCTGTTTCGGAAATAATCGCCCCACTAGGATAAATACGCGGTCCCGGCAGTGTTCCCTCATCGATCGCCCTTTTCAGTCCGAATACCGGTCCCCCCGCATCCCGGATCGTCGTAAAACCCCGCAAAAGAGTCTTCCCGGCTTCCTCTCCGGCTCTCAGCTGTGTATAAGAAGCATGAGCGGTCAACAAATCGACCATCGTATTAGCAGCCAGATAAGCATGCCAATGTGCATCGATCAATCCGGGCATCAGAAATTTTCCCCGCCCATCGATCACTTCTACTTCTGCTCCGGCAACAATCGGTTCGGCCGATACTTTCCGGATCGCATTGTCCTCGATCCATACATTTCCCGTGACGGTCTTTTCACTTTTCCCGTCGAAAATCACGACATTTTGAATCAGAATTCCCTTTCCCATAGTCAGTAACGGCAATAAAGCCCATAAAATAAATACGTACAACTTCAACATAATCCAATATACAAGTTTACAAATGAACGATCTCATCGAATTTATTGTACGTAATCATCCCAGAAAAGTTTATTTCCACCTACTCTCACCCAGTAACTACCACTTCGGGCCGATATCCCCCCACTCTCCACGACACCGGTGATCTTTTTCCGATGCGGGACCGATGTCCCGGAAACGAACATCCAGAACCAGATTATGTTTTCTGTCACCACCGGTCCGTCTTTCCCTTTTGCCAGCCGGAGCATAATTTCCGTAGCCCCTAATTTTCTTATTTCCTGCTCGACCCAGAGCAACAGGAAATACCTCCACCGGTACAGGAAAATTTGTTCCCAACCGTCCAATCAACCTAGTGTTGTCGACAATAATAAATACAAAAAATATCATTAACAAACTCAGATAAATTAAATAGAAACAAAAATAGAGCGGCCGGCTTTCAAAAAGCCTTTCAAGAGAAAATAATTGAAATCAACAAATTTATTTGGCGAATAATAAAAAATAAACTATTTTTGTCATCGCTATCAAGTACTGTTTCAAACAGTTCCTTGCAATAAAAAATGGACGTTTAAATAGTTAGATGTAAAAAGGGATAGGTCACAAAACCAAAATACTTTATTGACTGAATAAGAGTTACTTAATAATGTTAAAAAAAAGGAAATATTTGTTTGTTTTGAGAAGAAAATAAACGTCGATTAAATTAGCCGGTAACGGACTTTTCGATAAATAAATTTCCTCAAAAAGTAACTTTTTCCATTTTTCTACATCATTAGTATTCAAGATCTTTGAATGTTTTGGACGTAAAAGATTCTTCCGGTGACGTCGCCGGGAATTGACCAGATATAAGAGAAACAGGCTGCATAAAAAGACAGGGTCCCGCGGAATTATCTTCTAATCAGGTGAAATCGATTCATACACTCTTTATGATATTTCACACGATAAATTCTACTTATGCATTTCTTACATACATACACACATACACACACACATGCGTAAAGCGGGACCCTTATTCCAATTAAATTCAGAGTTATAAAGTCTGTAAAGTTTATATAGTCATCGGATTCTTCGGACTTCATAAACTTTACAGACTTTATAAATTAACCTTCATCGTCCCGATAAATCGGATCACTGTAGGATATTTCCGGTAGGATCGATAGACAGATGTACTTCAGAATTTCCTTGTTCCAGATCGAAATAGTAATACGAATTGTTCGGCGTCTCATAAAAATGAATATCGTCGATGCGGTATTTTCCAAAATTCGAATGCCG
>ERZ773193.4549-NODE-4549-length-10991-cov-2.810443_pt1 | contig 10991 bp, 15 predicted proteins | sample MGYA00511110_ERZ773193 | MGnify/ENA primary metagenome ERZ773193 (study PRJEB29015, sample SAMEA2737784) | human gut metagenome | biome: human gut; feature: human-associated habitat; material: faeces | place: China | collected 2012 ...
CCAGCGCTTATTGAAAAAGTTTTAGCAACTCCTATTGCTGCCGTTGACTCTGTTCCTGGATCATTATTCTTATGTGCATTTATGCTGTTATTATGGTGTTGTGGTGTACATGGGCAAATGGTTACAATGGCGCTTACTGCTCCTATTACAACAGCAGCTTTTACAGCTAATGCAGCATTAGTTGCAAAAGGACAAGCACCGATTTTTCATCCTATTTTTATGACATTAGGTATTGGATTTTTGGGACAGGAAACACATTTGGATTATGTGTTTTATCTTGTTGGAAAGCAAAATCACAACAATTGAAAGCTTTTGGAAAAGCTACAATTGTACCTAGTATTTTTAGAATTTCAGAGCCAGCGTTATTTGGTGCTCCAATTATGTTTAATCCTGTATTAATGATTCCATTTATTGCCAATGGATTAATTGTTGCTATTCTTTATTGGTTAGCATGTTCATTTGGTTTAGTGACAGCTCCTTATTTATTGATTAGTGGAACGTATCCTATTTTTTTAAGTATATTTGTTTATTGTCTAGACTGGAGAGTATTAGTTTTTGTAGCATTGATGATTCCATTAACATTAGCTATTTGGTATCCATTCTTTATTGCATATGATCACTCTTTATGCAAGAAAGAAGAAGCTACGAAATTAGCTGAGGAGGAAGCATAAAATGGAGACTTTGCCAAAAAACTTTTTGTGGGGTGGAGCAATAGCTGCTAACCAAGTAGAGGGCAGTTATAATGAAGATGGTAGAGGTCTAGCTAACATGGATGTGGTTCCAAGTGGAAAAAATCGTTTTCAATATATGTTTGGGAATGTAAAAGATCTTTCTTTTAAAGAAAAAGAAAAAAGAGAAACAACAATCTATTGAAAATAAGGTTGTTGATGTAGAAGTAGTAGATAAGGAGAAATAAGAATGGAAAAAGTATTAATTGAAATTGAAATGGAAAATGGAGATGTAATGAAAGGAGAACTTTATCCTGAAGTTGCACCAATTACAGTAGAAAACTTTTTAAAATTAATAGATGAAGATTTCTTTGCAGGGTTAATTTTCCATAGAGTTATCCCTGGATTTATGATTCAAGGTGGAGGATACACAAAAGATTTTAAAGAAAAACATTGTGATTCTATTAAAGGTGAATTTAAAAGTAATGGTGTTAATAATGAATTAAAACATACAGAGGGTGTTTTATCTATGGCTAGAACAATGATCAAAGATTCTGCCTCTTCACAATTCTTTATTATGCATAAACCAGCACCACATTTAGATGGTGAATATGCTGCATTTGGTAAAATTACTGAAGGTTTAGATATTGTAGATCAAATTGCCAATGTCCCTACAAACTTCCAAGATTGTCCAACAACACCAGTTGTGATCAAAACAATTAGAAGAGCGTAATTGTATGAAAGTAATGTTTATATCAGATATTCATGGTTCTTATTATTGGGCAAATAGGGCCATTGAAAAATATCATGAAGAAAAAGCGGATAAACTTATTATTTTAGGGGATATTTTATATCATGGACCACGTAATGATTTACCTAAGGATTACAATTGTAAGAAGGTTATTGCTTTGTTAAATCATTTAAAAAAGGATATTATTGCGGTAAGAGGGAATTGTGATAGTGAAGTGGATCAAATGGTTTTAGATTTCCCTATGCGTAGTGACTATGCTTTGATGGATGTTGATCAACATCATTTCTTTATGACACATGGACATTTATTTAATGAAGATCAACTTCCTTTATTAAATGAAAATGATATTTTGATTTATGGACATTTTCATAAACCACTCGCAAAAAAAGAAAACGGTATTTATATCTTAAATCCGTCTTCGATTTCTTTACCTAAAGAAGGTACGAATAGCTATGGTATTTATGAAAATGACTGTTTTACAATTAAAACATTTGATAATGAAATTGTAAAACAAATACAATTAGATTAATGAATGAATCGTTTGATGATAACATCGAACGATTTTTAGTTGTTTAGGATAACAAATAAAAATGATTTATTATAGTTTTAACAATCTTAGGATTGTTTTTTCTTTTACACAAAAATAGCTTTCTTATTAAAAAGTCCGTGCAAATTTATGAAAAGTATGGTATTTTTAGATATGGTAGGAGGGATCGTCTATGGTTAAATATATAGATATTGCTGATGATATTAGAAGTAAGATCTTTGATAAAAAGTATACATATGGACAAAAGCTCCCTTATGAATATGTATTATGTGTTGCTTATCATTGTAATAAAGAAACAATGAAAAAAGCCTTAGATATATTAGTAAAAGAAGGATTGATTGTAAGAAGACGAGGGGCAGGAACTTTTGTCAAAGATTATGACGCTTCAACGGAAGATGCCAATCATCTTAAGCAATCTGGTCTTGGTTTAACAAGAAAACTTGAAGGGAAGAGTAATTTAAAAAGTGAAATCATTGAATTTTCAGTTATTCCAAGTGATGAACATATATCGAAAAGATTACAAATAGAGGAAGGGTCGTTTGTCTACCACATTATTAGAAAAAGAATTGTGGATGATAAACCGTACTGTTTGGAAATTACATATATGCCAATCTCTATCATCCCTAATCTAAAATTAGAGCACCTGAAAGGCTCGATATACCAGTATATTGAAAAAGAATTAAAATTAAAGATACAAAGTACGCATAAAACTATACGTGCTCATCTATCAAGTCCGTTAGAACAAGAAAATTTGGGATTGAAGGAATATGAACCATATATTGAAGTTGAACAAACGGCATATTTAAGTAGTGGGATTATCTTTGAATACTCGTTTACAAGGTATCATTATAATAATTTTGAACTTCAAACAGTAACTGTTCAATAGGGTAAAAACACACCAAAAACGCCATCTAAATGATAGCGTTTTCTTTTTTTTATAAAAAAATAAAAAAATAAAGCAAAAAAGTAGAGTCTCTAGTTTGGCGACATGAACTCTACTTTGCACAACAAAAAACTCTTTATAATAAAGAGATTCTTTACTTTAATTATATACTTATATTATAAAAAATATAAGTATAGGTCAATAGAAAATTAAGTAAATTCATTCTCTTTGGTATAAAGTGTTAGTTTTGCTTTATATTCAAGGGGGATTTTTTTATGCAAAGTTATTGCAACCATCTTTATGATGAAAGCACAGATGGATATATACAAATTTTTAATTTAGATGAAAATAAAAAAGCTAAAGTTTATAATACAAAGGTTAATGGATTAAGAGATATAGTAGAAGAAATTGAGGAGCAATTAGATTTCTTTATAACTCCAAATACATTTTTTAAGCCACAACGTCAGGTAAATAATATAAGACAATTTAGAGCTTTATTTATGGATCTTGATACAGGAGAAGGCGATAAGCAGTTTGCAGCATATAAAGTCTTTGAATTAGCAGAAGAAGGTTTAATTCCAAGACCAACTATGATTGTAGATAGTGGAAGGGGAATTCATGTATATTGGAGGATTAAAAATGCTCCTTATCAGGCGTTAAACACATGGCAGGAATTACAGGATTTATTTTATACTAAATTAAAGCCATTAGGAGCCGATATAAGGGCAACAGATGGAGCAAGGATATTAAGGTTACCTAACACTATAAATTCACGAAATAACGTTGAATGTAGAGTTATATGGCAAGATAATGAAGCAGAATATTCTATGTATGATTTAAGAGAAGAATATTTGCATGAAAAATATAAAAAGAGTATAGCTAAAATTAATAAAACAGATAGAAAAATTGTAGCAAATGCGTTTTTTAATTCATATTCGCTTCATATAACTAGAGCAGAAGATTTAGAAACATTAGTTAAATTAAGAAATGGTAATATGAATGGAAGTAGGAATATGGCATTACATTGCTATGCTTATTGGAAGGGAATATATATACGTGATATAGAGAAATTAACTGAAATAGTAGAGGAGTTCAATAATAGCTTTACTAAGCCTTTAAAGGATAGTGAAGTAAGAGCAGTATTAAGATGTATTCCAAAGGCTATAGATAAGTTTTTAGAATATGAGCAAGGAATAAGATGTGGATTAAATAAGCGTGTTACAAAAGGAATGAAGGACAAAGGTGGTTATTGGTATAAGAACGAAACTTTAATTGAGAGATTAGAGATTACAGAGCAGGAGCAGAGAGAATTAAAAACGATTATTGGTATTGGAGAGAAGTATAGAAGAAACAATGAGAGAAGAACACCAAGAAATGAAGAAGGATTAACTCAAAAGCAAGCTCAATTAAAGGAAGAAGAGAACAAAGTAAAAGAATTAAGAAAAGAGGGGTTAAGTATGAGTAAAATAGCTAAGGAACTAGGAATAAGCAAATCAAAAGTAGTTAAATTAGCTAATTTATAAATCGGTCACAAAAATGCTCTTTATAAATATGTGGATTATTTTTATATGCTCCTTAATCGGTAATTTAGTATTAAATTGAGGATTAAAGAAAATTAAAGGTATTTATACGTAGTTTACTTTAACGTACTTTTAGGGGAAGTGTTGAGTTTGAATGTTTCGCTTAGATTTGGTTATAATAAGAATATAAAAAGAAAAGCCTAGTGCTGGTAACACTAGACTTCCCGTTACAACATTTTTAGTAGTTCGGGGCCACAATGAATTGATTGAATGATTATTTACGATAGAGCACTAACTTTTAGCGGGGTTCAGTGCTTTTTTCGTTTCCTAATACTTCTATGTTAAACTTTTCAGTTTCTATCTTTACGCTCGTAAGCATGAATCCAGAATTAACAACCATCCAAACTATAGCAAGTATAGCTCCAATAGCTGCTAAGTACTTAATCAATTTAAAAAGTTCTTTCAAGTTCATAAGCAACTCCTCCTTAGTTAAGATTTTCATCATAACCCCAGGAGGGCAAATGTTAGAAACCCCCGTATACCCCAAATACGGAACTTAAAAATAAGTTACTACATTAATGAAATACGATTTTTGTTAAAGTACGTAATTTACTGATCTTCAATGATTGAAATACTTAACCTCAAAATACATCTTTCCTAATTATGATATCATGTAAATATTAGTATGTAAAAATATAATTGTTATCAAATTATATATATTATCTAATGTTTTTTTCGCAATATATCCGAATTCCTACCATTTTCTATATATAATATATTTTTCTATTTTGCCCTTTTGGGAAAGTAGTATATCAAACAAAGTAGATGTGTATAGATTGGTTACAGAGATAATCAATTATCAACGATAGCAGTAGAGAAGTTGCTGAAATGATGGGCAAAGAACACAAGCATATTCTTCAATATATTGAAGGGAATAAAGATGTTGCCGGGATAAGACCAGTTTTGGAAAGTCAAGGTCTTGACTCTCAAAATTATTTCATACCATCAACTTATAGAGCATGATAGAGAAGAGTAGCAAGCATAGTGAATGGGTATACATATCACTTTAATTAAAATTTTTGTAGCTACAAAGAAAAGACAAATTTTTAAAGCATAATATGATAATGTTGATTGTAGTAATAGATAAAAAAGGGGTTGGAATCTGTGGCTACAAATGGCGTAAAGGGAGAAGTTATAAGGGCTAGGTTAGATGAAGATTTAAAAATTAGATTAAAGAAAATGTGTAAAGATAAAAAAATAAGTATGAGTAAATTTATAATAAATATGATTGAAGATGAAGTAAATAAGTATGAGTTTAAAATGAAAAATAAAAAAATAATTGATAGTAGAGCTGAAGGAACAGAAAAGAAATTACAAAAGCTAAGAGAAAAATTAAAAGTTCCAAAATAGCTACATTATTAAAATTAGTTTACTAGGAACGAGAGATTTATTTTAAAGAATTTTTTATAAAATAAGTTTTCATAAATTAAAATATGAACACAATATTATTACGAAAAAAATTTTGTTTTAAATAGTAAAATGCGTGTTTTATCCAATAAAACTGCGTAAAAAGTCAATATTATAAAAATAATATTTTATAAGCCTAGTAATAACAAGGGGTTAATAAAAAACTGCATGATTTAAATATTGTACGCAGTTTTTTTATTATGCTTAAAATTTAATTCTGGCCCAATAAAATATAGGGGTAACTGAAATAATTTCATTATTAATTTTAATTGGTGCAAACTTGAACTAATCACCAAAGGAGCATAAGGGGAATTTCCACTTATCCAATAAATGAACTGGAGGGGAATTTTGATTTGAGTAATTACCCACTAAAAAATTTTTAGTAGGGTAATTTTAAAGAAAATACCCCCTTTTTAAAGGTGCAGGATAAGGAGGTGTGAATTTTTAGCACATATTCAACGCAAAGCCTTGAAATTACTAGCTTTTAAGATGGTGAATAAGGTGTGAACTTTTATAAAGTGTGGTGAAATAGTGTGAAGATATAGCCAAAAGTGGCTTAAATACAAGGGTTGTGATGTGATGAAAAAAAGAATAATAGAAATATTAAAAAAAATATTGACATAGCCGTATTAGTACGGCTATAATAATTGCAGGAGGTGAGGAAATGGAAAAACAAAAGAAAGTTAGATTTGAATTAAAAATAACAGAAGATGAAAAAAGAATGTTAAAAGCTTCAGCAGCTCAAAATGGAAAACCAGTTAATAAGTATGTTATTGATTTAGTAAAAGAAGATAATAAGAAAAAAGAAGAATAAAAAAAGCCCACCCATAAGGATAGACTCTCAACGCAATTAGATTATATCTTAATTGGGTGGTTAATTCAAGGAGGATTAATTACCAATGAACATAAAAACATTAAAAAACTACATAGAGAAGTGTAATTCTCATAATGTTATACCAACCCTAAAGGGAGCAGTAATATATAAGAGATTTGGGGTGGTTAGATAATGGATAAAAGAGAATATATAAAAAAATACATAGATGATATTAAAAATGAGGATTCAGTAACTTTTATTTATGCCTTTATTAAAGCCCATATTGATAAGGTATGGGAAAAAGAAAATAAATAATATAAATTCAGAGTTTAAGAAAGGTGCAGGATATATGGATAGAGAATTTAAGAAAGAATGGCTTATTAAGGCATTAAATGAAGATGGCAAACTTATAGATATTTTTTATAACATTGCTAGAGGGTATTTTGATTCTAAGGGGAGAAAAATAAAAAATGCAAAATAAGAAAATAGATGAAATAATAATTAAGTTGCTGGAGATCCAAAACAGATTAAACAATAAATAAAGTTAATAGTGCCCTTTTTAGGAGTTTTCTAAATTTGCATGATAAAATATAAATGGTATTGCAAGAAAAACCCTTAGAGGGGCAATTATTTTAGTTTTAGATATAAAGGGAAAGGTTATAGGAGGAATTATGTTAGATTTAGGATTAAAAATAAAGAGCATTGAAATTGATATAGAAGCTTTTTCAGAAATATACAATATAACTGGAAATTGCGACATTGAGAGCTTAAAGAAAATGAAAGAAAATGCTTTAAGGATTAGAGAGTTATTAAGTGAACTTGAAACTCCAGCACTAACTAAAGCGCCCATAAATGACAAGGTCGTATTTAAGAATTTATTAATTAATATCGTAAATGATGATAGATTTATAGCTAAAAAAGTAGGTAATGAGTTTTATGTATTATCTAAGTATGTAAGTGAATTGTTAAAGCTAAAGAATATTGATAAAAGAAAATTTTATCAATTCTTTAAAGATGAAAAAGTAATAACAACTGAAACCACATCTATAAGTTGTAGGGTTGGAGGAATAACCCATAGGTGTGTTGTAATAGATGTTGATAAATTAAATAGAGTGATAGCTATATAGTATAGATTTTAATTAATTGAATTTAAAATAAGCAATAACCCACTAGAGTGTTTTTTTATTTAAATAATAAAAACTATGGGATATTTCGAATAGGCCTTTAGAGGGTGAACAGACTTAGTTTTTGATATATAAATTAAGAAAATCAATATTTTATGGGAGAAATTTAAGATGAATTTAGTAAAAATAGTTAATTTGAATGGTGAATCAGTTGTTAGTAGTAGACAAGTTGCAGAGCATTTTGAAAAGGAACACTTTCATGTAACGAGAGATATAGAACATTTAATAAAGGGTATATCCAAAAATGGTGATACCCCTAGCAAGTATTTTATTATGGATGCATATAAAAATGAACAAAATAAACAATGGTATAAAGAATACTTGTTGACGAAAGATGGATTTAGTTTATTGGTAATGGGATTTTCGGGAGCAAGAGCATTAGAGTGGAAACTTAAGTACATAGATGCATTTAATAAGTTGGAAGAGAATTATAAAAATAAATTATTCCAAATGCAATCAGAAGCTATTAAAGAGATAACTGAATTAAAATCAAGGATAAAAGAGTTAGAAAGTAAGGTAAATAAGCCTATAATGATTGAAAATCCAGGAATAGATATGCCGAGATTATTTGATATGATTAATGATCTAGCAGGTTCAGAAGATTTAGTAAGAGATGTTCATTATAAATTATCAACAATAAATGACATAGAGTATTTATTTATAAACTTTAAAAAGGTATACAAGCATCTAAAAATAAATTATCCAAATGAAAGTATGTTAAAACTTTCAGTAAGGAAATTAGAAGATATATTGGAAACTCAACCATACTGTGAATCAATTCATTATCCAGTAAATTTATTAAATGAAAGATCATATTCGATAGAATCTATTGGAGCTGCTATGATAAATATAAATGATTTGTTAAATTCAAATATAAATATAAATAATATATATTAATGCAATTATAACCAGATTATACTCTGGTTATTTTTTATGTATTAATATGTAAAAAATGATATAATATTTTTACAACTAAAGAAGGGGGGGAGAGAATTATGGACAGAGAATATAGGTTAGAATTAGTTTTAAGGAGAGCTTTGAGCTGTAATAGAACAAATCAATTACTAGGTTTTGGTGGAATAGCAACTGCAGGTAACTTAAAAAGAACAGGTGGATTTTATGATGGAGTTATAGCTGGATTAGCAGCTTTATATCCTAGAGCTACATTTGCTCAAACAAGAGAAATAGATGCTATGGTTGATATCATGGATAACTTTAGAGATGTTTCTATTAACGATGTTTCCGATGATAATTTCAACTCAATTTGTGAAACATTAGCAGATATTGTTAATAGAGTTATAGAACAATAATAATGGGGGTAAGCTATGTTATATAAAGACTTTATTGCTGATATAGAAAGTAGCAATCATAATGATTGGATGTATGATGATGAATTAGGATTATATATATTTAAAGGAAATATTAATATATCAATACTTTCTGATAGGGAGTGGGTTTTAGAAGGTGATGATCAATATTTCCATGAAGAATGGGCAGAGAATAATCCAGATCCAAGGGCATACAGAAAAAGATTTTATTTAAGATATAGAGGTAATATTATAGAAACTGTATATGGGGCGTATGTTGATGGAATGAGATGTTTTATACCAATTCCTAGAATATCAGATATGACTATATCTAAATTTCAATATTCGGTTGGAGAAATTATAAATAATTGCATAAATGTAATGAATAATTACGATGATTACTTAAGAAGAGCTGGAATACAAGTAAGATAAAAAAATTAATATTTAGAGAGGGATAACCTCTCTTTTTTTATTTTTAATTAATATATTACATAATTACATCTTAAAATCAAAAATGTAATGTTTTTGTAAGGTGGAAAATCGGCATGGTTAAGCCATTCTTTATATATATATTACATTATTACATAATTATAAAAATTATATATTATATATAAATATAAAAGATACGCATGTAGTTTTTTAAAAGATGTAATTATGTAATGTTTAGTCTAAAGTGTTGAAAATACTAGGTTTAGATATTACATTTAGTTGTAAGTGAGATGTAATAAAAGATGTAATTTTACTATTTTATAAAGTTGTTACACCAAATTAAAATAGTGTAACATTTTATGTAACGCTTGAAAGTGTTGAAATTACTATCATTCAAGAGATTGGATAAAAAAGGGTGTAACAAATATGTAACGCTGATAAATCTCATGGTTGAGCCATTCTTAGCACTTATATATATATATGTTACACAATTTATAAAATATATATATTATATATAAGAGCATATAGATATAAATATAAAGATACGCATATGTTTTTTTAAAATGTGTAACAGTATATAAAAATATATTCTAAGCATTGATATGACTAGCTTTCAAGCGTTACATAATATCATTAAAAGGTGTAACAATATTAGATTAAAGAATTAATAATTATAATTAGGATTATTTTTTATTTAGATAAGTAATTAATGTGTAGTTGAGATATTTAGTGACACGATAAAAATAAGTTTTTTGCCTCTATAAAAATAAATATTATAGTATCCATTTATAAATAGTTATAAGGTGCTATGAATGGGTTCTATGTTTACTTGATAAAATATGTTAATTAACTCGATAAAATAGATTATAAGCCAATACAGAACTGGACAAAGAGGTATCAGTATTATATTTAGAGGTTAAGAGAAAGTTATAGGCTGACCCTTACAAATGCATGTATATACCAAGAAATAAATATGTAGGTAAAATAGCCTTTAAATAAGGTATTATAAGAATTTATATTAATGGGTTATATGTCGTAAAAGTGTTGGGGTGTTGGATAGCTCTTAGTGAGGGAAATATGTAATAATAAAAAATGCGCCTTTTTCCGAATATGCGCAGTTTTTTGAAAGAATGGCTTATTTACTAGGTTTATAAGGTACTAAAAAATGCTTAAATTATCTCTCAGGACTAAATACGCAGTTTTTAAGGGCAGAATAGAAGTTTTTTATCAAAAGTTTAGTTCCAGTAAACCAATTAGAAATAAATTAAAATAATTATGCTTTACACTAGTGTCAAAAATAATATAAAAATTGTAAAGGTGTAAAGAGAAATAAGTATCAATTGGTTGCCTTTAATAGTTAGATTATTATGTCCTAGTGGGAGGGGGTACATTCTAAATTTTGCAGTTCAAAACTCCTTGCG